>Ga0164242_10007162_pt1 | contig 12221 bp, 8 predicted proteins | sample OricomgcompostMG_FD_108783 | JGI IMG/M metagenome (GOLD analysis project Ga0164242, IMG submission 108783) | Miracle-Growth compost microbial communities from Emeryville, California, USA - Original compost - Miracle growth compost (MG) ... | reverse complement strand
GGGCGCGCGACGGCGGATCGGCCGGCAGTGGCGGCGCGGCGGGCGTTGGCACCGGCTGGACGGCGACCCGGGCCCGGCGCCGCACCGGTGCACCGCCGACGTGGTGGTGGACTGCGCGGTGTACGAGGACGGCTGCCGGGCGGCGTCGCTGCCGCCGCAGGCGGCGCTGGAGGACGCCCGGCGGCGCGGCGGCTTCGCGTGGATCGGGCTGCACGAGCCGGAGGCGGAGCATCTGGCCGAGATCGCCGAGGTGTTCGGGCTGCACCCGCTGGCGGTGGAGGACGCCGTCCACGCCCACCAGCGGCCGAAGCTGGAGCGGTACGGCGACACGCTGTTCATGGTGCTGAAGACGGTCGTGTTCGTGGAGCACGAGAAGCTCACCGCGACCAGCGAGGTGGTGGACACCGGCGAGGTGATGGCCTTCGTCGGCCCGGACTTCGTCGTCGTGGTGCGGCATGGCAGCGCGCCGGGACTGGCCCGGGTGCGGCACGCCCTGGAAGCCCGCCCGGAGCTGCTGGCGCACGGCCCGGCGGCGGTGCTGCACGCGATCGCCGACCGGGTGGTGGACGACTTCCTGGACGTCGCCGACGCCGTCGAACTCGACGTGGACGCACTGGAGTCGGACGTCTTCTCGCCCGCGCAGAAGGGCGACGACGCGGAGCGGATCTACCAGCTGAAGCGGGAGCTGATCGAGTTCAAGCACGCGGTCTTCCCGCTGGCCCGCCCGATGGAGCGGCTGGCGGAGGGCGCCGACGGGCTGGTCGGCCCGGAGATGGGCCGCTACTTCCGGGACGTCAGCGACCACCTGGTGCACGTCCGCGAACGGCTCACGTCCTCCGCGGAGTTGGTGGACGGCCTGCTGGCGGCCAACCTGAGCCAGCTGGCCGTGCAGCAGAACGTCGACATGCGCCGCATCAGCGCGGGCGCGGCGATCCTCGCCATCCCCACGATGATCGCCGGCTTCTACGGCATGAACTTCCAGCACATGCCGGAGCTGGGCTGGACGTTCGGCTACCCGCTGATGATGGGCGTGACGGCGGTGCTGTCGGCGGTCTGCTACCGGGTGTTCCGCCGGGTCGGCTGGCTGTGAGGGCTCACCCCCGATCCGCGTCCGCCTCGTCCCGCGGCGGCCACGCGTCGCCCCAGCCCGCGTCGCGGGCGGCGCGGTAGAGGTCGCCGTGGCGCTTGGCCACGGTGGTGCGCGCCAGGGTGCCGTCGCGGTCGCACAGCTCCATCAGCACCTGCCCCTTGCGCTGCTGCGGGTGGCGCACCACCCGGGCCGGGGCGGGGGCACCCCAGGCGGTGCCGGGGCGGGCGAGGGCGGCGTAGGAGAACTTCTCGTCCTCGTAGCCGAGGGTGCCGCCCTTGAGCCGGCGGTGCAGCGCGGTGCGCGGGACGCGGGCGGCGAAGTGGCACCAGTCGGTGCCGGTGACCGGGCAGGTTCCGCTGTGCGGGCACGGCGCGAGCACGCTCCAGCCGGCGGCGGCCAGCCGGTCGCGGGCGGCCAGCACGCGGGCGTAGCCGTCGGGGGTGCCGGGCTCGACGACGAGGAGCACGCCGGTGGCGGCCGCGGCCGCCGCGTCGGTCAGGGCGTCCCGGTCGGCCGGGGTGAGTTCGCCGAGCACGTAGGAGACGGTGACGAGGTCGGCGGCCGGCAGGTCGGGGGCGCCGCCGAGCGGGGCACGGGTCCACGTGGCGGCGCGCACGGCGGGGCTGCCGGCCTGGGCGGCGAGGGTGCCGCCGAGGGCGAGCGCGGGCGCGGACCAGTCCAGGACGGTGCCGGCGGGGCCGTCCGGCCACGTCTCGGCGACGGCCCACAGCGCGGCCCCGGTGCCGCCGCCGAGGTCGAGGTGGCCGGCGGGGGTCCAGCCGGGGGTGCGGGCTGCCAGCGCGGCCAGCGCGGAGCGGGCGGCGGCGTAGGTGGCGGGCATCCGGTAGGCGGCGTACGCGGCGGCGGCGGGGGCGTCGCGCAGCACGGGCGCGGTGGTGGGGGTGGCGCCGCGGTACTGCTCGATCAGGCGCTCCACCTGCGCGCCGGCCGGGACGGTGGCGGCGAGGGAGCGGGTCAGGGCCGCGGCGAGGTCGTCGGGCGGCCGCACGGTGGGAACGAGGGACACGAGGTCCCACTGTAAAGGGCGCGCGCGGGGGCGCGCGGCGGGCCGGGCGGCGCGCGGCGGCGGCCGGGAACCGCTTCCGGGGGCGCGCGGCGCGGGCGCTGTCCACTGACGCGCCGCGACGGGCGGGTTAACTCTGCCATGACAACGCCTCGAATCTGCGCAATCGGCAGCGGAACGGGCCTTCCGTGCCCTAGCGTTCGCTGGTGTCACGGCGGGCCCCCGCTTGGGGAAGCGGGTGCGCCGCCGCACGTCGTTCGCTAGGTGCCTGGGGGGTCCATGCGGCGCATCGAAGCTCGGCCTGCTGTTCCGGTTGTCCCTGTCGAGAGTGAACCCCGGCCGCTGCGGGGCCTGGCACCGCACGGTGTCGGCACGGCGCGGGCGTCGGGTTCCGCCGACGCCCTCGGCGTGCCCGGCGCGTACGGGCGCGCCGCCACCGCGCTGCTGGGGCGGCACAGCGTGCACCGCGCGCACAGCCGCTACGGCGACAAGGCGGCGTGGTACCTGCCGCTGGCGCTGACCGCCGACGCGCTGGCCGGGGTTCCCGTCGCCGCGCTGCTGGGCTCGGCCGCCGAGCCGCACGCGGTGCTGTTCGGGCTGCTGACCACCGCGGCGTGGACCACGGTCCGGGCCGCGCGCGGCCGGTACGCCTCCGCGGCGCTGGGCGAGAGCCGCTGCCGGCGCGGGGTGCCGGCCGACTGGCTGGTGCTGCTGGGCGTGCTCGCCGTGGTCCGCACCGCCCTGGGCGACACCGGGGGGCCCGGGCGGGCGCTGGCCGCGCTGCTCCTCGCACCGGTGCTGACGTCGGCGGCGGCCACCGCGACCCGGCTGCACCTGCTGGCGGTGCGCAGGACCGCGCGGTCGGTACGGCGGGTGGTGGTGGTCGCCGAGCCGGCCGCCGCCGACCACGTGGTGAACCACCTGGCGGGCCGTACCGGCCACCCGTACGCGGTGGTGGGCGTCGTCCCGGTGGGCGCCGCCCGGCTGGGCTGCGGGGCGCCGGAGGCGGGGCGGCTGGCGTCGGTGCCGCCGACCGGTTCGGCGGAGGACGCCCGCAGGGTGCTGGCCGCGGTGCGCGACTGCCGTGGCGAGCTGGTGCTGGTCGCGCCGGGGCCACGGCTGGCCGCCGACCGGCTGCGCCGGCTGTCGTGGGCGCTGCACGACGCGGGGGTGCCGCTGGCGGTGCTGCCGGGGCTGGTGGACGTCGGAGTGCGGCGGGTGCAACTGGAGTCGCCGGCCGGCCTGGCGATGCTGCACATAGCCCCGCCGGCCCGGGACGGCGCCCAGGTGGCGGTGAAGACGGCGGTGGACCGGGCCGGCGCGGCGCTGCTGCTGGTCCTGCTGGCCCCGGTGTTCGCGGTGCTGGCGGGGGCGATACGGCTGACCTCGCGCGGGCCGGCCTTCCACCGGCAGACCCGCTACGGGCGGGCCGGCACTCCGTTCACGATGTGGAAGTTCCGCACCATGGTGGCCGACGCGGAGGCACGCAAGGTCGAGTTGGAGCGGGCCGGCGGCAACGAGCACGACGGCCTGATGTTCAAGATGCGCCGCGACCCGCGGATCACCCGGGTGGGCCGGGTGCTGCGGCGCTGCTCGCTGGACGAGTTGCCGCAGCTGGTGAACGTGCTGCGCGGCGAGATGTCGCTGGTGGGCCCGCGGCCCCCGCTGCCGGACGAGGTGGCCCGCTACGACGAGGTGGCGCTGCGCCGCCTGGCGGTCAAGCCCGGCATCACGGGGCTGTGGCAGGTCAGCGGGCGCAGCGACCTGTCCTGGGACGAGACGCTGGCGCTGGACCTGGGGTACGTCGACAACTGGTCGCTGGCCGGCGACGTCGAGGTGATGGCCCGCACGGTGCGGGCCGTGGTCGACGGACGCGGGGCCTACTAGTGGACGCCCCCGGAAGCGCCGGAGCCGGCCTCGGCCCCGGCCGGATACGCACCGGCCTCCTCCTGCCCGGCGCGCCACTGCCGGTAGACGGCGGCGACGCCGTCCCGCAGCGGGATGCGCGGCCGCCAGCCGAGCTCCCGCAGCCGGGAGACGTCCAGCAGCTTGCGCGGGGTGCCGTCCGGCTTGGCGGTGTCCCAGCCGATGGCGCCCTCGTAGCCGACGACGTCCCGTACCGTCTCGGCGAGTTCGCGGATGGTCAGGTCCTCGCCGCAGCCGACGTTGACCGGCGAGGCGTCGTCGTAGCAGCGCAGCAGCAGCGCGCACGCCTCGGCCAGGTCGTCGACGTGCAGGAACTCCCGGCGTGGAGTGCCGCTGCCCCACAGCACCACTTCGGGCAGGCCGTTGCGCCGCGCCTCGTGGAAGCGGCGGATGAGCGCCGGCAGCACGTGCGAGGTGGCGAGGTCGAAGTTGTCGCCCGGGCCGTAGAGGTTGGTGGGCATCGCCGAGATGTAGCGGGCGCCGAACTGGGAGCGGTACGCCTGCACTTGGACGATGCCGGCGATCTTGGCCAGCGCGTACGCCTGGTTGGTGGGCTCCAGCGGCCCGGTCAGCAGGGCCTCCTCGCGGATGGGCTGCTCGGCCAGCCGCGGGTAGATGCAGCTGGAGCCGAGGAAGAGCAGCCGGGGCACGCCGGCGGCATGGCTGCCGGCCACCACGGACAGCTGGATGAGGAGGTTGTCCTCCAGGAAGTCCACGGGGCGGGCGGAGTTGGCCATGATCCCCCCGACCCGGGCGGCGGCCAGCACCACCGCGTCGGGCCGGACGGCCCGCAGGTGGGCGGCGGTGGCCTCGGCGTCGCGCAGGTCGAGGTCGGCGCGGTCGCGGGTCAGCACGGTGTGGCCGTCGGCGGCGAGCCGGCGGGCCATCGCGGAGCCGACCAGCCCGCGGTGGCCGGCGACGAATATCCGGGCTCGGGACGGCAGCAGTTCGGTCATGGCCGCGATTCTGCCAGCCTGACCGCCGATACCGGGAGGAATCCCAACGTTCCGTGCGGGGCGCGGTGGATCCGCGCCACCCGGCCGGAGTGCGCGGGACGTGCCGCGGCCGTCGCTCGGACCACCGCGGCCGCCGCCGCGTACACCACCGCGACCGCCACGCACACCACCGCGACCGCCGCCCGGTCCACCGCGCGCGCCGACGCACCCGCGCACCACGGTTTCTGACGTCCAACCACATCCGCGCCCGTCCGTGTCGCGCGTGTCGCGTCCCGCGTCCCGCGTCTCCTCGGGCGCCGACCACCTCTTTGGGGGATACCTGTGGGCAAGACCGCCCTCATCACCGGTGTGACCGGGCAGGACGGCTCGTACCTGGCCGAACTGCTGCTGTCGAAGGGCTACACCGTGCACGGCATCGTGCGCCGCTCCTCGTCGTTCAACACCGAGCGGATCGACCACATCTACCAGGGCCCGCAGGAGGCCCACCGCTCCCTGGTGCTGCACCACGCCGACCTGTCGGACGGGGTGGCGCTGGTCAACCTGCTGCGCGACACCACGCCGGACGAGATCTACAACCTCGGCGCCCAGTCGCACGTGCGGGTCTCCTTCGACGCGCCGCTGTACACCGGGGACGTCACCGGCCTGTCCGCGCTGCGGCTGCTGGAGGCGGTGCGGGCCAGCGGCATCGGGGCGCGCGTCTACCAGGCGTCGTCCTCGGAGATGTTCGGCGCCACCCCGCCGCCGCAGCACGAGGGAACCCCCTTCCACCCGCGCAGCCCGTACGCGTGCGCCAAGGTCTTCGGCTACTGGGCCACCGTCAACTACCGCGAGGCGTACGGGATCCACGCGGTGAACGGCATCCTGTTCAACCACGAGTCGCCGCGCCGCGGGGAGACGTTCGTCACCCGGAAGATCACGCGCGCGGTGGCCCGGATCAAGGCCGGCCTCCAGGACCGCCTCTTCCTCGGCAACCTCGACGCCGTCCGGGACTGGGGCTACGCCCCCGAGTACGTGGACGCGATGTGGCGGATGCTGCAGCGCGACGAACCGGACGACTACGTGGTGGCCACCGGGCGGCCCGCGACCGTCCGGGAGTTCCTGGAGACCGCGTTCGCGCACGCCGGCCTCGACTGGACGCGGTACGTGCGCTACGACCCGAAGTACGAACGGCCCAGCGAGGTCGACGCGTTGATCGGCGACGCGGCCAAGGCGCGCGACCTGCTCGGCTGGGAGCCGCGGGTGCGCGTCGGGGAGCTGGCCCGGCTGATGGTCGACGCGGACGTCCGGTTGGTGGAGGACCAGCTCGCCGGCGCGGGCGTCCGCATCGACCGGTGACAGACACCGGCGGCCGGCCCGTGCCGCGGCCGCCGGAGCACCACCCGTACCGCGGGCACGGCACCGCATGCGCACCACCGCACGGCAAGCCGCGGCAGACCGCTGCGAGCACCGGTGCACGAGCACCAAGCACACCGCGACGAGCACTGCGACGAGCACCGCAACGAGCACCACTGAAACCAGCACCTGGTACGAGCACCGCACCCCGTACCCGGAGACCTCCGCAGGGGGAGAGGAAACACATGCGCAAATGGCCGGTGTTGACGGCTGCCTTGGCCATGGCAGCCGCGAGCCTGGCAGGAGTGGGGTCGCCGCCGGCGGCCGCGCTCCAGGCCCCGGTCGGCATCACCGCCGACAACCTGCCCACGTACCAGACCAACGGCGTCGTCTGGGCCATGGCCCAGTCCCACGGCCTGGTCTTCGCCGGAGGCACGTTCTCCGCCATCCGCCCACCCGGCTCCGCGGCCGGCAGCAACGAGACCCCGGTGGCGAACTTCGCCTCCTTCGACGCCACCACCGGGGCCCCGTCCGGCTGCCGGCTCGACTTCACCGTCGGCTCCGGCAACGCCACCGTGCGGGCGCTGGCGATCTCCCCCGACGGCAAGACCCTGTACGCCGGCGGGCTCTTCGGCTCGGTCAGCGGCACCGGCGTGAGCAGCCTGGCCGCGATCGACCTGGCCACCTGCAAGGTCAGCACCGTCTTCCGGCCCGCCGTCAGCGGCACGGTACGCACCATCGTGGCCACCGACACGGCCGTGTACTTCGGCGGGGACGTGACCTCCGTCGGCGGCACCACCCGCCACCGGTACGCCGCGGTCAGCGCCGCCGACGGCAGCCTGCTGCCCTGGGCGCCGGACGTCGACAACCCCGGCCGCGCGCTGGCCCTCACCCCGGACGGCCAGGACGCCATCCTGGGCGGCGACTTCGACACCGTCGACGGCACGGCCTCGCACTCGCTGGCCGTGGTGGACGCCGCGACGGGCGCGCTCGTCAAGGCGTACCCGCCCGGCTTCATCGACGCGACCTCGGTGACCAAGGACATCGTCGTCGACCCGGCCAGCAACAGCTTCTACACCGCCAACGAGGGCACCGGCGGCGGCGTGTTCGACGGCCGCATACGTTTCAGCCTCACCGACTTCAACCAGGTCTGGCGGGACAACTGCCTGGGCGCCACGCAGACCCTGGCGGTGTACGACACGGTGCTGTACAGCGGTTCGCACGCGCACGACTGCTCCAGCATGGGCGAGTACCCCAACGGGGTGCGCAAGCACCTGCTGGCCGAGGGCGTCGACAACCCGCAGCTGCTGCCGTGGTTCCCCGACACCAACGACGGCATCGGCGAGCAGATCGGTCCGCGGGTGATGTCGCTGGTCCCGGCCGCGGACGCCGGCGGCACCGAGTACATGTGGGTGGGCGGCGAGTTCACCACCGTCAACGGCGGCGCGCAGCAGGGACTGACCCGGTTCGCCGGCGGCCCGGACACCGGGGCGCCGACCCTGCCGCAGACCTCGGTGACCAGCATCTCGCCGGACTCGGTCAAGGTCAGCTGGCAGTCCAGCCTGGACAACGACGACTCGGCGCTGACCTACCGGGTCTACCGCAACGGCGGCACCACGCCCGTCTACACCGTCACCGCCGACTCGCTGCCGTGGATCCGGCCGCAGATCACGTACACCGACACCGACGTCGTGCCCGGCCAGAAGTACACCTACCGGGTCTCCGCCAGCGACGGCACCAACACCAGCGCGCTGTCGCCGAACGCCTCGGCGACCGTGCCCACCACCACCGAGCCGTACGCCGCGAAGATCCTCGCCGACGGCGCCACACTGTACTGGCGCTACGACGCGGCCTCCGGCTCCTACACGGCCGACTCCTCGTCCTCCGACGACAGCGGCGTCAGCGTCGGCGGTCCGGTGCACGGGGTGACACCGGGGGCGGTGCCGGGCTCCAAGGCGTACACGTACAACGGCAGTTCGCAGTTCACCTACAGCGACCGCCAGCACCCCAAGCCCACGACCTACACCATCGAGACCTGGTTCAGGACGACCACCACCTCCGGCGGCATGATCATGGGCTTCGGCAACGACCCGACGCAGACCAGCGTCACCTACGACAAGCACATCTACATGACCAACAGCGGGAAGTTGATCTTCGGCGTCTACACCGGCGCCACCCAGACCATCGCCGCCCCGCAGCCGTACAACGACGGCCAGTGGCACCAGGTCGTGGCGAGCGAGGGCCCGGACGGCATCAAGCTCTACGTCGACGGGCAGTTGCGCGCCGCCAACCCGTTCGTCACCGACAGCCAGGACTACGCCGGCTACTGGCGCACCGGCGGGGACAACCTCAACGGCTGGCCGCAGCAGCCCGGCAGCCAGTACTTCGCCGGGAGCATCGACGAGAGCGCCGTCTACCCGACGGTGCTGAGCGCCCAGCAGATCGCCGACCACTACGCCCTCGGGACCGCCGGGTGACCCGCACCCGCCGCACCGGTACCACCGCCGCCGTGCTCGCCACGGCGGCGGTGGTGCTGCTCGGCGGCTGCGGCAGCACCCACGGCCACACCGTCCACCCGGGCGCGGCCGGCGCTACCGCCACCGCGGGGTCGCCGGCCGCCGGGGCCGGGCCCGCGCCGTCGGGCACCGGCGTCCCCGGCGAGGCCCCCGGCTCGGCCGCGGACGCCCCCAAGGTGCCCGACAGCAAGCTCACTCCGCCCGGCGGCGGCACGTTCACCGCCCGGCAGAAGCAGTACCTGTCCGGGCGGGTGCCCGAGGGCACCGACCCCGACGCCGTCCTGGAAGGCGGCCAGGAGGTCTGCGAACGGCTCACCCGCACCGCGAAGGTCGACCCGGACGCCGCCGCGAGCGCCATCGTCAGCGGCGACATCAGCCTGTCCGGCGCCACCGCCGCGGTCACCGCGCTCTGCCCGGACCAGAAGCCGGAGCTCACCGCGGCCCGGCACGGCTTCGCCGACGGCCTGTTCACGGTCTCCGCCGACCCGGTGCCCGGCCGCGGTGTCGCCCCGGGCTCCTACCGGGCGCCGACGCCCTCCGCCTCCTGCTCCTGGCAGGTGGCCGGCGCCAAGGGCAAGGTCCTGGCCAAGGGCTCGGCCGGCAGCGCCGCGAAGGCCCGGCTGACCGTGCCGGCCGGCGCCGTCTCCGTCCGCTCCACCGGCTGCTACGCGTGGCTGCCGGCCACCACGTCGTAAGGAGGAACCGCGGTGCACAAGCTGCCGCTGGTCGTCGTCATCCCCACGAAGAACGAGGCGGAGAACATCGCCCGCACCGTCTCCTCGGTGATCGGGCACGCCGAGGCGGTGGTGGTCGTCGACTCCCACAGCACCGACGACACCTGCAAGCTCGCCGCCGGGCTGGGCGCCGAGGTCGTCGACTACACCTGGGACGGCGGCTACCCCAAGAAGAAGCAGTGGTGCCTGGACCACGTCCGCACCGATCTGCCGTGGGTGCTCTTCCTCGACGGCGACGAGACGCCCAGCGCCGAGCTGCTGGCCGAACTGCACGCCCTGTTCGCCCAGGGGCCGCCCTCGGTGGCCGCGTTCGACATCCCCCTCGGGTACTGGTTCGCCGGGCGGCGGCTGCGGCACGGCCACACCATCGTCAAGCGCGCCCTGATGGACCGCACCCGGTGCCGCTTCCCCGAGGTCGGCGACCTCGACGCTCCCGGCATGGGCGAGCAGGAGGGCCACTACCAGCCGGAGGCGGCCTCAGCGGCCCGGTTGCGCTCCCCCATCGAGCACGAGGACCTGGACCCGGTGCGGACCTGGTTCGACCGCCACAACCGCTACTCCGACTGGGAGGCGTGGCTCGAACTCCACCCCGAGGTCAAGGAGCGTGTCCGGCAGGTCAAGACCCGCCAGGGGCAGCTCTTCCACCGCGCCCCCCTCAAGCCCCTGGTCTCCTTCGCCTACGCCTACGTCTACCGCCGCGGCTTCCTCGACGGCCGCGCCGGCCTGGACTACGCCCTGGCGATGAGCTTCTACCGCTGGCAGATCGGCCTCAAGGCCCGCGAGCTGCGCGGACAGCCGGACCCGGGCTGACGCGCCGCGGTCCCGGGCCGGCCTCCGGCCCGGGACCGCACGCGTCACCGCGCCCGCGCGGACCGGACGGAGCTGTAGACGGTCAGGAGGTCGTCGACGACGGCGCCGATGGAGAAGCGGTCGCGGACGAGGCTCCAGGCGGCCAGGGACGCGGCCTCGTTGGCGGCGGGGTCGAGCAGCTCCAGGACCGCCTCGGCCACGAGGGGGCCGTTGTCGGCGTCGGGACGGCTGTCGGTCAGGCGCCCGGCCCCGGCCTCGGCGACCTCCGGGGACAGCCCGCCGGTCGCGGTGACCACGACGGGCACCCCCACCGACATGGCCTCCAGCACCGAGACGGCGAACGGCTCGACCACCGACGGCAGGACGTAGACGTCGGCCTCCCGCAGCAGCTTGAGCACCTCGTCGTGGCCGAGCGGCCCCGGGCACTCCAGGGAGCCGGCCACGCCGAGCCGGGACGCGAGCGCCTTCATCGGCGCGGTGAGCCCGCCGGTGTCCGGGCCGGCCAGCACGAACCGGGCGTCCGGGTGCGCGGCCAGCACCGCCGGCATCGCGGCCACGAAGTCCTCGGGGCGCTTGCGCTTCTGCACCCGGGCCAGGTAGACGACCGTCGGCGGCCGGTGCCCGCGCGCCGGGCGGCGCTCCTGGAGGGCCACCCCGTTGACCAGCCGGTGGAAGGTGCGCAGCGGGGTGTCGGGAACGACCGCCTGGACGCCGTCCCGCTCCATCGCCGTCAGGTGCAGGATCGCGTCGGCCCGGCGCAGCACCCGCCTCATGCCGAGCACGTCCACGGCCTTGGCGAACGCCTTCTCGGTGGGATCGATCATGCCGTGCGTCTGCACCACCAGCGGCACCCCCGCCTCCAGGGCGACCAGCGCGAACGGCAGCGTGATCAGGTCCCGCATCAGGTGGACGTGGACCACGTCCGCGCCCTTGACCAGGCGCCGGGCCCGGGACAGCAGCCCCGGCGAGGTGATGCCGCTGACCTCGAAGGCCGGCAGCACGTGCCGGGCCTGGTGGACGAACGACGGCACGCCCTCCAGCTCGGTCGGCAGCGGCCCGGTGAACCCGTCACCGAGCGTGGCGATCCGGGCGTCCACCCCCTTCGCCCGCAGGCCCCGCGACAGGTTCAGCGCGACGCGGGTCGGGCCGCCGAAGTCGTTGGTGGGCGTGTGCAAGGTGACGACATGCAGGACCCTCACGTACGCGACGCCTCCCCCTGGGATCTCCCCTGGTGCGGCCCCGCCGGGCGGACGCCGCTCTCCCCCGGCAGCCCCTCCCCGGGCGCCGTCCGACCAGAGTAGCGGCGGCGGACCCGCCCGGGTGGGGCATCGCGGGCATTCGGACGACCCGGCGGCTTTCCCGGCGCGCACCGATGAGTTCCCGGCGCCGCGGCGGTCGTCATGGGGAGACGGCCGGCCGCGGAGCGGCACGGGGGCTCGGCGGCCGGCCGCACCACCGAGAGACGGAGGACACCATGACCAGCACCCCGCTGACCACCTGCCTGTGGTTCGACGGCCAGGCCGAGGAGGCCGTCGACTTCTACCTGTCGGTCTTCAAGGACTCCTCACGCGGCCGGGTGGGCCGCTACAGCGAGGCCGGCCCCGGCGTCGCCGGCTCCGTCCTCACCGCCGAGTTCACCGTCAACGGCCAGCAGTTCGTCGCCCTCAACGGCGGCCCCCAGTTCCACTTCGACGAGGCGATCTCGTTCCAGATCCACTGCGCCGACCAGGCAGAGGTCGACTACTACTGGTCCGCGCTCCTCGAGGGCGGCGGCGAGGAGGGCCCCTGCGGCTGGCTCAAGGACCGCTTCGGCCTGTCCTGGCAGGTCGTCCC
>Ga0164242_10007161_pt1 | contig 12221 bp, 3 predicted proteins | sample OricomgcompostMG_FD_108783 | JGI IMG/M metagenome (GOLD analysis project Ga0164242, IMG submission 108783) | Miracle-Growth compost microbial communities from Emeryville, California, USA - Original compost - Miracle growth compost (MG) ... | reverse complement strand
CTCATCGGCCGCGCGCCGCGCCGCCCGTGACCCCGGCACGGAGGTGTCCGGCACCCAGGTCAAGGGTATGGCGCGCAACGTGCGCGGCCCCTGGGCGGTGCTGCTGCGCCGGCACCGTCAGCCCCTGCCGGAGGAGAATGACGTGACCGAGTGCGGGGACGCGGCCGAGGGGGGCTCAGCCGCAGCCGGGCAAGGGCACCTCCCAGAGCCCGCGCCGGACGACACCGGCATCGCACTCCGGCCTCCACATCCAGAGCACGAGACGTGACCCCGCGACCGCATCGCTAAACATCGGCCAGGGTGGCCGATGTTTCGGCGCCACGGACGAGGAAGGCTGATCGGGCGCGAGTTCCGACGTCCATGGTGACTCGACCGCGCAATCCCAGTGCACGCAAGGGAGATGCCCGTGATGTCGACGCCACGTGGTCGAGCAGGTTTCGCCGGATTCACCCGGTGGCTGATGGCGCTGCTGCCGCGCCGGCGGCCCCGCAACCGGCGCGGCCGCCGGGCGCTGACCTTCGTGAGCGCACTGGCACTGGCGGTCGGGATGAGTACCGCCGCGGTCACGACGGCGCACGCGAGCACACCCGCCCCGAAGACGAGCACCTCCAGGGCCACGGGGTCGGTCGCGGCGGCTGCGCCCGCCGCAGATCCGACGACCTCCTTGAGCGGGGATCAGTCCGGGACGGTGCCGAGCTTCATCCCCCGCGGCGCTGCGAGTGACTACCTGGGCGAAGGGCACGACCAAGTCGCCTACTACGACGACGCAGGACACCTCGACATCGCCGAACCGGCCAAGTACGGCGGGAAGGTCCTCCGGTCCACCCCGACGGACCTGATGCCCACACCACTCAACCCGCCGTACCAGCCCGCCGTGCCCCTCGGCTCCGGCAACTGGATCGTCTACGAGAACGACCAGGTCGGGCCGTACGCACCCAACGATCTCTACACAGAAGACGGCCAGAACTTCGACCTGCACGACGTGCAGGTCGCGGCAGGACCGGACGCGATCTACATGGCCGGCGCCTCCTACGACACTTCTGACGGCGACTCCAAGATGGTCACGGACGGCTACACACTCTGGCTGTACAAGCTCCCGGCGGACGGTTCGTGCGCCCAGGCCAGCTGTGCGCTGGCGAAATACCGGTTGCCGAACCTGTTCCAGCACACCGGCACCCATCTGCGCAGCAGCCTGATCGTCGTCAACTCGCTGGCCGTGCGGCAGGTCGACGGTCACACGCTGGTGGCGGTGGGGATGTCCGAACGTGGGGTGATGATCTTCGAGGCCGACGGCAACAGCCTCGAGCGGCTGCTGACGCTGGGCGACATGGGCCCGTCCGACTCCGACGTCGTGCAGACCCCGGTGACCGCACTGGCCTTCGGCCCGGCACCCTCCTCGACGAACGGCACACTGGTCCTGGCGGTCGGCGTGCTGTCCACGTGGGAGGACATGTTCACCTACCGGCTGGGTGTCAGCGAATCCGGCGCGGACCTGAGACTGACCGAGCAGACGATGCAGCATGCCGGCAGTTCGTCACTGGTGCTCTCGGCGGCCGTCGTGACGATCAAGGGCACGCTGTACGCGGCATACGGCTGGGACAACGGAATGATCCAGTTCACCGACATCACCGACTCCGACACACCGTTCATGGCCAGGGTCACCGACGGCGGCGACCCACCCGTCGGGCTGACCCCCTTCACGCCGCTCGGCGGCAGCGCCGACACCCAGGACCTCGCAGTAGGAGCCTGGAACCAGGACGCCGCGGACGCGAAGGTAGTCGGGTACGTCGACGGCGAAATGTCCGTTCTCAAACCGACACAAGGAGGCTTCACCGGGACGGATACCGAGATGCAGCAGTGGTTCCCGGGGTACGGCGCGGGCCGGCTGACCATACACAACACGACGAACGTGCCGGTGACGGTCCAACTCTATTCGTCGTCCACCTCGGCGAGCGGTTGCTGGCTCAACGCCGACGTCACCACGACGGCGGGCAACGTGATCGCGTCCGCGCTGCCGGCATCCACGCCCGCGACCCTGGCAGCAGGCGCAACGTCCCCGACATACTTCGTCGGGTCCCTGACCGGTGGCAGCGACGGAGACTGTTTCCCGACCCGCGGGGACAATCCCGGGTTCAATCGCTACGCCTATCTGGTGGTCACACCGGCCGGCGATCCCGCCGACGAGCGGATCATCAAATTCCTCGTCGGGGACGATGACGACGCCCTCTCGATCCCGCAACAGGTCGGGGCGTCGGCCGACCCGGACCATTCCGCAAGTGTGCTCTCCACCCAACTGACCGGACCGGCTCACGCGGTCGGCAACGGTGACTGGGGAGCCTGGACTCTCACCGTCAGTGGCGGCGCAGGCGATGGCAGGGTGTCCACGGCGCCCACGGTCACCGGGCAGCAACTGACCTCGGCACCGATCGACCCCGCCGCTGCGGACCCGGACCCGACAGCCCCCGACGACCCCTACCGGCCGGTGTACCGCTTCGACGTCAGCGGTGCCCAGTGGGCGCAGGGCTCGGCGTCCGACGAGGTCGACACGCAGGTGCCGGCAATGGTCGTCCAGGGCCTGGTGGGCGAGAACTGGGTGACCCTGGGCAAGCTGATGCCGCCCACGGCGACCCGCTCGGCAGCCGGCACGAGTGACTCGGTGGTCACGCTCGGCCCGTCCAGCTTCTACTGGCAGAACCCCCCGGGCGCCGCGCCGGTGACGCAGGTCCAAGTCGGATTCGGCGGCTCGTTCTCCAAGCCCGTCACACTGTCCGCGCTGCAGCCGCCCCCCACGTGGAGCGTCACCGACCCGAACAGGATCGCAGCGATCAAGGTCGCCACCGGCACCGGGGGCGCCCTGACACCGCGCGCTGACGGCGTTGACGAATCGGGCATGAGCGAGGTGCTGCAGGACTTCAACGGCAAGTCCCTGTCGTTGACCGACCCACGTTACAACCTGATCTTCTACCGTGACTCGCTCAGCAGAGCCCTGATCACCGGTCTTTACCAGGACGGCAGCAACCTCTACCAGACCAGCGGGTACAACGACTACGTCGCGATCGAGCCGGATGCCGACGCGGTCAGTTCGACGGCGACCTCGGTCGGTTCCACTGTCTCGGCCGGTCGGGTGAGCCTGGACCGTATGCCGGGCGGGCCGACCGGTCATCGGCGGCGGCCACCGTCACCACGGCACCATCGGCGTCACCACCGCGGCGGCAAGGGAGGCGGAGGCGGCGGGTCCGGAGGCGGAGGCGGCCTGGGTGCGACCGGGGAGCTTCACGTCGAGGCCGTCACCACGAGTCCCGATCAGCTGAACCTCACGCCGGAGCTCAACGACTTCGGGCTGGCCGACTCCACGGTGGGTGGAGATGCGATCGTCATCACCCCGGAGTCGGACGCGCTGAGCATCGACCCCGGCTCGACGGCGGCAAGAGGCATCGCGGTCGACGGCAACAAGTCCGGCCCGGTGACGCTTGCCGGCCCGACCCCCTCGGCGCCGGCCGTGTATCAGGCGGGTGCCGCGAAGACCGGTCCGCAGATCGGCTTGCTGTTCGCGTCCCAGGCGACGACCTCGACGAGCATGCTGCCGCTGGCACCGGACCACTACAACCCCGCCGCCCAGGGCGCCGCGCCGCTAGTTTCCACTCCGCTGACGGTCAGCGCCGACGGCGGCTCGGCGAGCCTGACCAGCACCCAGCTGTCGGCTTTCTGGGACAGCCCCGACATCGACGCGTGGCTGGTCGCAGCCGGTCAACTGATGCCCGCCACCAAGGTGCCGGTGTCATGACCGGGCACCGCCGGACCCGCACCGGGCGGATGGCGGACGGTTTGACGGCCATGGTGGCCGCGATCGCAATGGTGATCGCGGGCCTGGTGGCCGCCGGCCCGGCACTGGCAGCCGGCGCGGGCAACACCTCGAGCGGGCCGGTGTCGAACGCCTTCGCGCTGGGCGGCAACGTGGGTGGCACCATCGACGAGCGCACCGGCGCGTTCGAGGCGTCGCTGCCCCTGGTCGACATCGCCGGCCGCGACGGACAGGGGCTCGAGCTGTCACTGGGCTACGACCAGAGCCTGGCCGCGACCGGACAGGCCAACCGTTTCGGGCTCGGCGCCGGCTGGGTCCTCGGCATACCGTTCGTCGACACGGTGGGCGGCATACGCCTGTACCCCGCGTCCGGCGGCTCGTACGCCTACCAGGCCTCGTCGCCGACCGGGCTGGCGCAGTACCCGCTCCGGGATCTGAAGTTCGTCAGCCAGTCAGGTACCGTGCCCGCCCGACAAGGGCTGACTGCTCCGCAGTCCTACAGCTACGTGCTGACCACACTGGACGGCACCGTGGACCGGTTCGACATCCACGGCAACCTGGTCGAGCAGGTCGACCGCTTCGGCAACGAGATCAATCTCACTTGGCAACAGGTCGGCTCGACCTTCCAACCCACCTCCGTGGTGGACAACTACGGCCAGGTCACCACCTTCACCTACCTCGGCACGCAAACCGTGCAGGTGACCTCCCCGCCGGACGCTTCCGGACACGCCGCGACGATCACGCTGAGCCTGGGCGGAGGCCGGCTGGCCACGGAAACCGACGCACTGGGCCAGAAGACCAGTTTCCTCTACCAGAGCGTGAGCGGAGCCCCGAACCCGCTGCTGTCGAAGGTGGTCTCCCCGACCGGCGCACAGACGAACATCGCGTACACCGCTGCGAGCTATGAGCCGGGCCTGATCTCGGTCTCCAGCGTTGCCGTGACCGACGCCGACGGCAACCAGGTGATCGCTCGCCGCACCTTCAGCCTCGACCCGCCCGGCACGGGCAATCAGGAGCACAACTACACCGGTTATCCGACATACAACGCGCAGAGCGCCAAGACGGGCACCGACGCGCTGTTCGCATCGGGCAGCAGCTACCAGTACATGACGTCGCTGTCGGACGGGCACAGCACCGTGCTGTCGACCTACAACAGCCTTCATCTGCTGGTGCGCCGGCAGGTGGAAGCCGTCAACCCGGCCGCGGGCACGGAGCCGGTGCAGAGCGACACGTTCGGCTACCCCAAGGTCGTCTCCACCAGCCAGCTGCCGCCGAACTACGGCGACCCCACCTCGACCAGCACGGTGATCGGCAACCCGGCCGGCGGACCGACGCGGACCACCACCACCTCCAGCGCCTACAACGACGACGGCCAGCAGATCAGCGCCACCGACGCCACCGGAGCAACGACCACCACGACCTACGACCCGCGCTTCGGGGTACCGACCGAGCAGAAGACCACCGCGGCCGACGGAGCCACGGAGATCACCAGCAACACACTGACCGACGACGGCAAGGCCATCGAATCGACCAGCACCGCCGTCGGCTCGGCGGGCACGACACCGAAGGCGAGCACCGTCGACAGCTACACCTACGACCAGTACGGCGAGGTCACCAGCGACACGCTGGCGTGGGCGCCAGGAGCCGCACCGACCCCGGACAGCGGACCGGACAAGATCGTCGACACCACCAAGACCGAGGACGACCCGACCGCACACACCCAGACGGTCGTGTCGACGACCGCAGCCGGCACACCGGATGCCGCAACCACCACCACCGTGTCCGATCTGGTGACCGGGGAGGTGCTGAGACAGACCGACCCGGACAACCTGACCACCAGCTACACGTATGACGTCGCCGGCCGGGTGCTGAATGTGACGGCTCCCGGCGGCGCGGTCACCAGGACCACTTATCCGAACCCGACGACCACGCTGGTCACCTCGCCCTCCGGGCTGGCGACCGAGACGACGACGGACGTCATCGGCCGCACGCTCACCATCAGCGACAACGTGTCCGGCGACAAACTGGTGACCGACCCCACCGCGCAGACGATCAGCTCCACTCATTACGCCGCGGACGGCACCACGCTGACCAGCACCGCGCAGGACGGCGCCACGACGACCACCACGTTCGACGCCATCCAGCGGCCCATCAAGGTCGTCCAGCCGACGGGGCTGACCCAGACCACCGCGTACGACGACGGTGCGGGCACGACGACGACCGGACTGGTCGCGGCCGGCGCAGCAACGAGCGATCCGACCTCGACCACGGTCCAGACCTTCAACGCGGTCAACCAGCTCACCAGGTCCCAGACCAGCTATCCGGACCACACGCCGCAGACACCGACGACTCAGGCGTACGACGGACTGGGCCGGGTCGACTCCGCGAGCGCCGACGGGCTCACCGCGACCCCGTCGTACGGGGCGGGCGGCGACCCGACCTCGACGTCGCTGACGCCCTCGGATCCCAGCGAGTTCCCCGGACCGGACGAGACAGCGAGCACCGAGAACAGCCTCACCGGATCGCTGACCGCCAAGACGCTCACCCCCGAGGGCTCGACCGGTGCGGCGGCGACCCCCACTGCGGGCACGCGGTACACGTATGACGCGGCCGGCCGAGTCGCGACCGCCACGACGCCGGAGGGCGCGACGACGTCATACACGTACACCGCCAACGGCCAGATCGCGACCGTGACCGCGCCGTCCGGCACCGTCACCACCAACACCTACCAGCCCTCGACCGGCTGGCTCAGCGAGACCGACATCCGCACCAAGAACGGGGATACCCAGAAGACCGCATACACCTACTACGCCGACACCGGGGAGGTACACACCGTCTCGAACCCGTCCGACCCGTCCGACACCATCAGCTACGACTACGACCCGGCCGGCAACGTCATCGCGGTGCACTACCCGGGCGGGGTGACCACCAGCTCCACCTACAACGACAAGGGCCAACTCGCGACCGCCACCGATGCCACCGGCGCGGTCACCACCTACGGGTACGACGCCGACGGTCGGCAGACCAGCGCCAGCCAGGTACGCGGCAGCACGAAACTGGCCGACGTCTCCTACACCTACGACGCGATGGACCGGGTGCACACGGTTACTCGAGGCAACGGCGACGTCACCACGATCGGCTACGACGACGCCAGCCAGGTGACCACCGAGACCACCGCCGACCCGGACGGCACGACGATCGCGTCGGAGAGCTACGCGTACGACCCGCACGGCAACATCACCTCCGCCGTGCAGACCGGGCAGGCGTCGGACGACGCGACGACCACGACCACGACCACGAGCGTCTACCACTACGACGCCTACAACCGGCTGACCTCGTCGGCCGTCTACCCGAACGCGACCGGCAGCGGAACGCCGACGACCACGACCAGCTACAGCCTCGACTCCGACGGCAACGTCACCGGTACCAGCACAACCAGTGCAGGAAAGACGAGCACGACCAGCAACACCATCACCGCCGACGGCGAGCTCACCGGGCAGGACGTGGACGGCACGACGAGCAAGCAGACCTACGACGCCGACGGCAACGTCACCACCGATCTGGTCGGCAATCACTACACCTACGACGCCTCCGACCAGCTCACCTCGGTCACCACCCCTGCCGGTGTGACAACCGACTACGGCTACTGGCCGGACGGCAGCCGACGCGACGCCACCACCACCGTCGACAACGTGACGCACACGACGAGCTACTACTACGGCACGGACAACGCACTCGCGGACGACAGTTACACCGGCGGAGCCTCCGGAACGGGCACCGTCACCGCGTCATACCTGGTGGGTCTGCACCGGGAGGCACGCACCCTCGACACCACCTCCGGCACAACCCTGGAGGCGGCCTCGTCGTCCGGCAGCGCGCGAACCGCCACGAAGACGCACCGGCCGCCCCGGCGCCACCAGCCACCACACCACGGCAAAGGACATGGCAAAGGACGTGGCAAGGGCCATGGCAAGGGTGGCCACGGCGGAGGAGTCGGCGGAGCCTCCGGTGCGTCCGACGGAACGGGCTACTACCTGCTCGACGCGCACGGCTCGGTCACCGCGCTGGCCGGCACGACCGGGCAGGTCGCCACGACCTATCGGTACGGCGACTACGGTCAGCCGGACGGCGCCGACCCCGCCGCGCCGACCCAGCCCGCGGCGGACCCCGCAGGGAACGCCGCGGTCAATCCGTTCACCTACGACGACAGCTACACCGACCCGACCACGGGAATCCAGATCCTGCCGGCCCGCAACTACGACCCCGCACAGGGCCGATTCCTCAGCGCGGACAGTGCCGATCAGCTCAACCGCTATCTCGCCTTCGACGCCAACCCGATCATGAACACCGATCCGACCGGGGAGGACTCGATCCCGATCATCGTGACGGACGTCTTCGCCACTCTCCTGTTCGCGATCTTCGCGGTCGTGAGCTTCGGCGCCCTGGCACCGGAGGCCGCGGTCGCGGATGCCGGAGTGATCACGGCCGGCGACGTCGCGGCGACCACGACGGCCCAGGTCGTGGGCGACGCGGCGAACGCCGTGTCCGGGATCACGAACCTGGGCGCCACGGCGACCTCCATGACCCTCACCGCCGACGATGTCTCCGATGCCTCTGGTAACGGCCACTTCCTCAGCGACGAAACCCGCGATCAATTGAGCACCTCGACCTTCGCGCTCGGGCTCGCGGCCGGGCTGAGTGGCGGCGTGGCCGGCGCCGCGGGCATTGCCGATGCGGCCGGCGGCAACGCGGCCGATGCTCTCGCCACTGCGACTGAGGATCAACCGGTGGCGAATGCGGCGAATACCGAGCCGCCCAACGAGGGGTGGGTCAACGTCAGCAACGGGCAGCTCGATGAGGTCGACGTCGAGAACGAGGGGATGAACGACGATCTGGTCGACCTCGATGACGAGGATGTCACCAACGGGTGGGTCAACGTCGACGACGAGAGCGCTGTCAACCAGGTCAACGTGGACCTCGGCGATGGGGCGGCCGGCAACGACGTCCACCTCGGCGAGGGGCCGGCCGATGAGGTGCCCGCGGTCGACTTGCAGCTGCCCGACCCGGACGGTGCCGGCAACCGTGGCGCTCGGGTGCAAGGAGCCGGCCAGAACCAAGCCGCGGGCCCCGGCAACGCCCGGCTCGGCGGACCCGACGAGAACGCCGAAGCGGCGCCGAACGCGCAGGCGGTGCAGCAGGGCACGCTGGCCAAGGTGATCAGCCGGCTGAGTCAGTTCGCCACCGCCATCGGCGGCCTGTTCAAGGGGAACACCACGATCCGCGGCCCCCAGGTCAAGGAACCCGTGCCTGACTCGGGCCTGCTGTTGGCCGACTAGCTGCCCGCACGCGCCGCGGCGAGTTCGTGCCGGGAGTGGATGCCGAGCTTGCCGAAGACGTGTGACAAGTGGCAGCGCACGGTACGGCGGGAGATGACCAGCGCCGCAGCGATCTGCGGATTGGACAGTCCCTGCATGGCCAACTCGGCGACCCGGGCCTCGGTCTTGGTCAACGCCGCCCACCCGGTGGCCGGCCGGGACCGCCGACCGCGGACACCCGGCCGGATGCCCACCTCGCGCAGGGCGGCCCGTGCCCGTGCCCCGTCCCAGGCCGTGCCCAGGCGGTCATGGATGTCCAGGAGTTCACCGGCATACGCCTCGGCCTCGGTATGGCGCCCGGCTCGTGCCATTTCAACAGCTGCGGCCTCCATGCAGCGTGCCAAATCCCAGCGCCGCGACGTCCTCCGGTACAGCCCGACCGCCCGGCTCAGCAGATCGGGGTCCTCGTGCGCCAGTCCACGGCATCGGGCCGCGACCGCCCGGAACGTCACGATGCGCGGGTTGGCGACCGCGAGCGCGTCGACCGCATCCACCACGGGAGCGATCGTGCCGGGCCGGCCGCACCGGGCCCAGGCCGCGATCAGGTCGGGCCCGAGCCGTAGCCGGTCGATCGCGATGCCCGTGGTCCGCGTGTCCTCCCACGCCTGCCGCAGCAGCTCCAGCGCGCCGACCTGGTCGCCCACAGCCTGCAGGTAGGCAGCCCGCGCCTGCCGGACGGCGCTGGCCCCGTAATAGCCGAGAGGCAGGGACAACCCCAGTTCGTCGAAGCTGTGCAGCCACGGTTCGGCCGCGTCCGGACCCTGGAGGTACAGGGCGAACCCACCACGCTGACAGTGATAGGACCATAAGTCCATGCCGGCCTCGTGACCGATCTCCAACAGGACGTCCATCGCGACGGCAGCGTCGTCGAACTGCCCGGTCGCACGGGCGATGTTCTTGCCGATCAGGTGCGCGCGCCACAGTTCACCCGCGGCTCCGAAGCTCTCGGCCTCGTGCAACGCCCGGACCCGCAACGCCTCGGCCTCGGCGACGCGGTCCAGGTCGATCAGCAGGTCGGCATACAGCAGCAACGCCGAGGACTCGGGCACCCCGGAGCTGCTGTCGGTGTCGACCAGGGCCGCCGCCTGCTCCAGCTCACGCTGCGCCGCGGACAGATTGCCGCGACAGTGCTCTGCGTGGCCACGGATCGCACGGGCCCGCGCCTCCGCCGCGGAGTTGCGGGCCGCGACGGACGCCTCGATCGCGTGCTGCGTCAGCTGGGGGACGCGATCCAGCTGCCCGCACAGCACCGGCACGGTCGCGGCGATCGCCAGGTTGTAGGCCCGCTCGCTCGGTGACAGGTCATCCGCCGCCTCCGCCAGCACCGCCTCGCGCTCGGCCTCGTGCGGGCGCCGTTCGCGCAACAGGACACTGGCCAGGCACGCGCGGACGCGACCTTCCCGGTGCGCCATGCTCCGCCTGTCATGGAGCAGGGCACGACACATCGACTCCGCGCGGGCCAGCTCACCCTGGCTCGACGCGACGAGCGCCCGCGAGAGCCGCATGTCGGTAACGTCCCGGCCGGCTGCGGTCCCACAGACGACGGCGCGTTCCCACAGTGCATCCGCAGTTGCCGGCGCGCTCGCCACCAGCCGGGCAGCGCACCGATCCAGGTCGGCCACCAGGCGCGGGTCGCCGGCATCGGATGCTCGCAACAGATGCTCTGCGACGGTGTCGGCAGCCGCACCGACCCGGCCGAACGCACTGGCGATGTCACGATGGAGACCGACGCGAACCGGTTGCGGCAGATCCTCGTACAGCACCCGCCGGATCAGTTCGTGCCGGAACGCCAGCCGCCCGTCGCCTCCGTCGGACAGCAAGCCGGCGGAGAACGCGTCCCTGACCGCCGGCCACAGCGCAGCCGGTGTCTGCTCGGTGACCAGTTCCAGGTCGGAGACCAGGAACCGGGTGCCGAGCACAGCAGCCAGCCGCAGCACGTCCCGTGTTGCACTGTCCAGGTAGGACAGATGGCGCAGGATCGCTGCCGTGAGCGACGCGGGGTGCGATTCGGACGTCGACACCGTCCCGTCCGTGGTCACGAGCGCTCCGTCGTGTCGCATTGCGCCGATCAGCTCGGTCAGGAACAACGGATTCCCGGCTGCACCGGCGAGCTGGGTTTGCAGCGCGGGGTCCGGTCGTGCGCCGAGCAGTATGCCGGCCAGCCTGCGCCAGGCCGGCTCGGACAGGGGGCCGAGCTGGATCTCACGCGCGCCGGTGGACACCAGCACCGCGCGCAGCCGGTCCAGCTCGTCCGACCGCGGCAACGGCCGCACGGTGCACAGCAGCACGAGCGGCAAGCCGGGCAGATAGCGTGCGAATCGACCCAGCCACGACAAGGTCGCCGGATCCGCCCACTGCAGGTCCTCCAGCACGATCAGCAGCGGGCGCTGGGCGCACCAGTCCTCGACGAGGGCCAGCAGTTTCTCCGCGACGGCAAAGCCGGCGCGACTCGCTGCCGGATTGCCGAGCGGGTCCTCGAGCAGTCTTGCGCGGTCCCCCCGTCGATCGGGTTCATACGTGGTGGCGACGCCGAACGCCTCGGCCAGAATCCCGAACGGGCGATGCCGGTCCATCGAGTCACCGAACCCGGCAGCGGTGCGCAGGCCCAGCTCCTCCGCATGCGCGGTGGCCGCTCGCACCAGCGCCGACTTGCCGATGCCCGGTGGTCCTTCGACGACGGCGGCTCTGCCCCTCCCGTGCGGGACGGACTGCAGCGCCGCCTCAAGGGCCGCGAGTTCCTCCTCGCGACCGACCAGAATACGGTCGGCCGGTCCACCGGAGACGCCGCCCATTGCCGATTGTCTCACCCCACTATCTTGAACATCCCAGGAAAGCCTTGGGTGGTGATTTGCGATGACTGGGCGTCTGCTGCGAACTTCCTCGGAACAGGACCGCGAACCCCGCGTGCCGTTAGAGTCACTTCCATGGCCACCGAGACCGACTGCATCTTCTGCAAGATCATCGCCGGCGAGATCCCGTCGACCAAGGTCGCCGAGGACGACGAAACCTACGTGTTCATGGACATCAACCCGGCAACCCGCGGG
>Ga0164242_10007160_pt1 | contig 12222 bp, 10 predicted proteins | sample OricomgcompostMG_FD_108783 | JGI IMG/M metagenome (GOLD analysis project Ga0164242, IMG submission 108783) | Miracle-Growth compost microbial communities from Emeryville, California, USA - Original compost - Miracle growth compost (MG) ... | reverse complement strand
CTTCCAGCCGCCGAACGTGTGGTACGCCACCGGCACCGGAATCGGCACATTGACGCCGACCATGCCGACGTTCACCCGGGCCGTGAAGTCGCGCGCCGTGTCGCCGTCGCGGGTGAAGATCGAGACGCCGTTGCCGTACGGGTTCTCGCTCGGCAGCCGCAGCGCTTCCTCGTAGTCGGCCGCGCGGGCCACGATCAGCACCGGCCCGAAGATCTCCTCTTGGTAGATCGCCATCTGAGGCGTCACCCGGTCGAACAGCGTCGGCCCCAGGTAGAAGCCGTTCTCGTGTCCGGCGACGGTCAGACCGCGTCCGTCGACGACGAGCTGAGCACCCTCGTCGACGCCCTGCTGGATCAGTCCGAGCACACGGTCGCGGGATGCCGAACTCACCAACGGACCGAAATCGGCATCCGGGTCGTCGTACGCCCCGACCCGCAGTCCGGCGATGCGTTCACGCAACTTGGCGATCAACGCATCGGCGGTCTGCTCGCCGACCGGCACCGCCACCGAGATCGCCATACAGCGCTCCCCCGCCGACCCGTAACCGGCGCCGATCAGCGCGTCGGCCGCCTGGTCGAGGTCGGCGTCGGGCATCACGATCATGTGGTTCTTCGCCCCGCCGAAGCACTGCGCGCGCTTGCCGTTCGCCGTCGCGTCGGCGTAGATGGACCGCGCGATCGGCGTGGACCCCACGAATCCGATCGCCTTCACCCGGTGGTCCGCGATCAGCGCGTCGACCGCCTGCTTGTCGCCGTTGACGACGTTCAGCACGCCCGCGGGCAGCCCGGCCTCGAGGAACAGTTCGGCCAGGCGCAACGGCACGCCAGGGTCGCGCTCGGACGGCTTGAGGATGAACGCGTTGCCCGCGGCGAGCGCAGGCCCGCATTTCCAGAGCGGGATCATCGCGGGGAAGTTGAACGGCGTGATGCCGGCGACCACGCCGAGCGGTTGACGCATCGAGTAGACATCCAGCCCGGTGCCGGCGCCGGTGGAATACTCGCCCTTGAGCAGGTGCGGGCCGCCGACCGCGAACTCGATCACGTCGGTGCCACGTTGCACGTCCCCGCGCGCGTCGGCGATGGTCTTGCCGTGCTCGCTGGCGAGCATCCGCGCGAGGTGTTCGGTGTCCTTGGCGACCAGGTCGAGAAAGCTCAAGAGCACTCGCGCACGGCGTTGCGGGTTCCAGGAGCCCCACTCCTGCTGGGCCCGCTCGGCGTCGGCGACTGCTGCGGAGACCTCGTCGGTGGAGGCCAGCGGTACGCGAGCCTGCACGACGCCGTCGCTCGGATTGTAGACGTCGGCGAACCGGCCGGAGTCTCCCCGTACGTGCTCACCGCCGATGAAGTGCGTGAGCTCTCGGATCTCTGCCATGGTGATCTCCTTCCGGCGCATCCTCGTGAGTGCGCGCTGTGTCTCGGGCGGTTCAGCCCTGCGTGTTGTCGACGCTGCCTCTCATCGTCGTGGGCGAAGCGGATCAGCCGGTCGCGGGCGGCTCGGAATGTGGTCGTGTTGTGCGTCTGGGTCACTGCAGTCATCTCCTTCGATGACGGTCGCCGCACGGCATCCGTGCTGTTCACGTTACCGCCGGCCGGCCAGCAGAGATCGGCCGACGATCATCCGCATGATCTCGTTGGTGCCCTCCAGGATCTGGTGCACACGCAGGTCGCGCACCACCCGTTCCAGACCGTAGTCGCTCAGGTAGCCGTAGCCGCCGTGCAGTTGCAGCGCCTGGTTCGCGACCCGGAAGCCGGCGTCCGTCGCAACGCGTTTGGCCATCGCGCACAGCGGGACCGCATCGGCATCGCCGTTCTGCAGCGCCTCGGCGGCACGCCAGAGCATGGTGCGTCCGACCTGCAGATCGGTCTCCATGTCGGCGAGCGCGAAGAGCAACGCCTCGTGCTCGGCCAGCTTCTTGCCGAACGCGCTGCGCTCTGTGCCATAATCGAGCGTCTTGTCGAGCGCCCACTGGCCAGCGCCGATCGAACAGGCGCCGATGCCCAGCCTGCCCCCATCGAGGCCCGTCATCGCGATGCCGAATCCCGACCCCTCCTCGCCGAGCCGGTTCGCGACGGGCACGCGCACGCCATCCAGGATGACCTGCCTGGTCGGCTGAGCGTTCCAGCCCATCTTCTTCTCCGGCGGCCCGAACGAGAGCCCGGGAGTGCCGTCGGGCACGACGAAGGCGGTGATGCCGCGGCTGCCGGTGTCAGCGGTGCGGGCCATCACCACGTAGACCCCGGACGCTCCCGCGCCGGAGATGAACTGCTTGACTCCGGTGAGCGCGTACTGGTCGCCGTCGCGCACCGCACGCGTTCGCAGTGCCGCCGCGTCGGAGCCGGCGCCCGGCTCGGTCAGACAGTAGCTTCCGAGCACCGACATCTCGATCATGCGAGGAAGCCACCGCTCACGCACCTCGTCCGTGGCATGTCTGTCGATCATCGAGACCACCATGTTGTGGATCGAGAGGTAGGCGGCGATCGTGGGGTCGCCGGAGGCGAGCTGCTCGAAGATCAGCACCGCGTCCAGACGGCTAAGACCGGAGCCGCCGCGTTCCTCGGGCACATAGATGCCGCCCATTCCCAATTCGCCGGCATCGCGGAGCACCTCGGTCGGAAAATGGTGCGTCTCGTCCCATTCCGCGGCGCGCGGAGCAAGTCGCTCGGTTGCGAACTCGCGGACCATCTCGACGATAGCCTGCTGTTCGTCGCTGAACTCGGGCATCCCCGTCCTTCCCTCGGAAGCCGGCCTCGGTGCCGACGCGATTTAGTAGGATATCCGTGTAAATGCTAGTAGCTTAAACAATAGCCCGGTTACGAAGGAGTGACATGAAGATCGCTGTGCTCATCAAACAGGTGCCGGACACCTGGGGCGAACGCCACATCGACACCGACACCGGGCGTACCGATCGCACCGCAGACGTGGTGGTCGACGAAATCGACCTGAAGGCGCTCGAGGTCGCACTCCGCATCAAGGACGCCGATAAGACGGTCGTCGTCACGGTCGCCACAATGGGCCCGTCGACAGCGCTGAAGGGCCTGCGTGACGCGCTCGCGATGGGCGCGGACGACGCGATTCATCTCACCGACGATGCGCTGGTCGGCTCTGATGCACAGCAGACGGCGCGCGCGCTCGCTGCCGCGCTCGGCCCGCGCGAATTCGACCTGATCCTGGCCGGCAACGAGGCGACCGACGGGCGCGGTGCTGCGGTCCCCGCCATGCTCGCCGAACTGCTCGGGCTGCCGCAGGCGACCTTCCTCCGCTCGCTCGAGGTCTCCGGCGGAGTCCTGACCGGCGAGCGGCTGACCGACCGCGGTCACGCCGACGTGCGTGTCGAACTGCCGGCGGTCATCTCGGTCACCGAGCAGATCGCGGAGGCACGATTCGCCGGACTGCGCGGCATCCTCTCGGCCAAGAAGAAGCCGGTCGAGACACTCGATGCCACGGCCTTAGGCCTCGCGCCCGGTGAGGTGGGAGGCGAGCACGCGTGGACCCGGGTGGTGTCCGTCACTCCTCGACCGGCGCGGAGTGCCGGAACCGTGATCACCGATGACGGCACGGGCGCGACGCAACTCGCCGACTTCCTTGCCGCCGCGTCATTCATCAAGAAGGGCATCTGAGATGGCGAACGTACTCGTCCTGGTCGATCACGACAACGGACGGCCGCTGGCAAACCTGCCCGGCCTGATCGGCGCGGCGGCGCGCTTCGGCACTCCCGTCGCCGTCATCGCGCACGACTCTGCCGACGTCGTGGACACGGATGCCGTCGGCCACGCGGGTGCATCGGCGCTCGTGCTCGCACGGGTCGACGGTGCGAATCAGAAGCTCGTCACGCCGTACGTCGACGCTCTGGATGCCGCATGGCAGAGCATCGGCGACATCGTCGGCGTCGTCACCAGCACCTCAACCGATGCGCGGGAGACCGCGGCCAGGATCGCGATCAGACGTGACGGCGCACTGTTCTCCGATGTCGTGGACGTCGCGGCCGACCAGGGCGCCGTCGCGGTGACGCAGCAGGCGTTCGGCGGCGCGTACACGGTGGTCTCGCAGGCGGCCCGCGGGGTGCCGGTGATCACGCTACGCGACAACGCGGTGGCGGCGGCCGCCCCGGTCGCGGCGCCGGAGGTACGCGACGTCGAGGTGTCGGACGGCGCACGGCGCGCGGCGACCGTGACGGAATGGCATCCGCGCGGAGTGAGCACCCAGCGACCGGCACTGACCGGCGCCGACGTGGTCGTCTCCGGCGGCCGGGGCCTCGGCTCAGCGGACGGCTTCGAGTTGGTCGACTCGCTCGCGGATGCGCTCGGCGCGGCCACCGGTGCATCCCGGGCTGCGGTCGATGCCGGGTACTGCGATCCGGCCATGCAGGTCGGCCAGACCGGGGTGACCGTCACCCCCGCGCTCTACGTCGCGCTGGGCATCTCGGGCGCCATTCAGCACCTCGCCGGAATGCAGAACGCCAAGACGATCGTCGCGGTGAACACCGACCCCGACGCCCCGATCTTCGAGATCGCCGACTTCGGCGTCGTGGGCGACGTCTTCACGATCGTGCCGCAACTGGTCGCCGAGATTCAGAAGCGGCGCGTCTGACGGCCACAGCCAGAAATGCCACCCCTGCGGTCAGCGGGTGACCGATCCCGTCAGCGCTGCGACCGGTCGCAGCAGGGTCGGGCGCACGAGCATCCACAGTGCCGCCATCACCACCAGCGACGCCGCGAAGATCGAGAAGCCGAACCAGGTCGCGTCGTCGCGCAGCCCGTACATGTGGTTCAGGTTCCGCAGCGCGCCGGTGGCCAGCACGAGTGTGACGTGCACGATCGTGAACACGACGAAGTACACCATCACCGTGATGTGCAGAATGCGTGCGGCACCGAGGGTGAAGTGCTTGTCCAGCGGCCGCCACCACCTGGCGAGCCCGGGCGAGAGGCGCAGTCCGCTGAGCAGCGCGAGCGGAGCCGCGATGAACACCGTGATGAAGTAGGTCAACAGCTGCAGCGCGTTGTAGTTGGTCCAGCCGTCTTCGGTCGGCCACTGCAGCGATGCGTATTGCAACGCCGCCGAGAGCGCGTTCGGAATCACGTCCCAGCGCACGGGAACGATCCGCACCCATTGGCCGGTCGAGAACAGCAGGATGACGAACAGCACCCCGCAGGTGACCCAGAGCGCGTCGAGGCTGAGGTGCCACCACAGCGTGAGCGAGATCCGCACGGGTTGCCCCGGTGTGCGGATCAGGCCGCCGTTGTTGCGCTTCCAGAACGCGGCAGGCCGCCCTTTGGCGCGCAGCTTCCAGCCCGAGCGCACGATCAGCAGCATGAAGAGCACGTTCAGTCCGTGCAAGACGGCGACCCAGGCGGTGAATCCGGCCGGCGCCCATGCCGGCAGGGTCGACGAACCCGGATAGGTGGTCAGGAAATCCTGCACGGAATCCAGCGAGCGTATCCAGCGGGCGGCGAGCACGATCACGGCGAGCGCGACGAGCACGACCGGAACGATCCAGTACAGCGCCCGCCATCTGCTCGCGTCCGAGCGAGTCGTGCTACTGGATGCTGCCATGAACGATCGTCCTCTCGGGCGGCCGGAGTGCCTCTCCCAGCATAGGGATTCCCACGCCGCTCGCGGCGCGCGTGCCACCCCGCATCACGCCAGGCTGCGCAGCCGATCGGCTGCCGCCGCGATCCTCTCGTCGGTCGCGGTGAGTGACAGCCGCACGTGCGACGGGAAGAACTCGCCGTAGAAGACGCCGGGGCCGGCGAGGATGCCGGCGTCGGCGAGCCGGCCGATGCTCTCCCAGGCATCTCGCCCCTCGGTCGCCCAGAGGTACAACCCGGCCTCGCTGTGATCGATCCGGAAGCCGCCCGCCTGCAGAGCGGGTTTCAGCACATCGCGCCTGGCTCGGTACCGCTCCCGCTGCACGCGCACATGCTCGTCGTCACCGAGCGCCACGGCCATCGCCTGCTGCAACGGCGCCGGCACCATCAGGCCGGCATGTTTGCGCACTGTCAGGATGCGCGCAATCAGCGACGCGCATCCGGCGGCGAATGCGGCGCGGTAACCGGCCATGTTCGACTGCTTGCTCAGCGAGTAGATCGCAAGGACGTCGGAGCGGTCGCCTCCGGTGACCCGGGGGTCGAGGATGCTGGGGATCGGCTCACGCGCCCAGCGCTCGTCCCAGCCCAGCTCGGCGTAGCACTCATCGTTGACGATCACCGCGCCCAGTTCTCCGGCGCGCACGCGCGCGACCCGCAGCTGATCGACATCGAGAACCCGGCCATCCGGATTGCCGGGCGAGTTGAGCCAGATCAACCGGGCGTTCTCCGGCCATTCGGCCGGATCGTCGGATGCCATCGACTGTGCCCCGGCGATCGCCGCACCGACCGCGTAGGTCGGATACGCGGCACGCGGATGCACCACGACGTCGCCATCGCCGAGTCCGAGCAGCAGCGGCAGCAGCGCGACGAGCTCTTTCGAGCCGATCGTCGGAAGCACGTTGCGCTCATCGAGGTCGGGCACCCCACGACGTCGGGCGTACCACTCGACGATCGCGTGACGCAACGCCGGCGTGCCCACCGTCTGCGGGTACGCATGGGCATCCGTCGCCCGCGCGAGCGCCTCCCGGATCAGCTCAGGCGTCTGATCCACGGGCGAACCGACCGAAAGATCGACGATGCCGCCTGGGTGGGCTCGTGCCCGCTCGGCGAACGGCGTCATCCGGTCCCACGGATAGTCGGGAAGCTCGGCTCGAGGCACGTGCGGCTCAGCGGTTCTGCGGCGGAAGCGCGGCGATCAGCGGGTGATCCTTCGGGATCACACCGATCTTCGCTGCGCCACCCGGCGAGCCGATGTCGTCGAAGAACTCCACATTGGCCTTGTAGTAGTCGGCCCACTCCGACGGCAGATCGTCCTCGTAATAGATCGCCTCGACGGGGCACACGGGTTCGCAGGCGCCGCAGTCGACGCACTCATCGGGATGAATGTACAGGGAGCGTTCGCCCTCGTAGATGCAGTCCACGGGGCACTCGTCGACGCAAGCCCGGTCCTTGACATCCACACACGGCAAAGCGATCACATACGTCACGAGGCGTCAGGTCCTTTCGATCGACCGACTTCAGCTTACCCGCGCGTGGGGCGCAGGAAGCTTCGGCCAGACGACCACGACGAGCGCGATGACCGCCGCCCCGGCCATCCAGATCCATCCGAGCACGTCGTTCTGAATCAGCACCGAACCCCCGAAGCTCGGCTGCGACAACACCGCGACCGGCACGATCACCCCGACCGCCGTGCACAGCACGGGGATGCGGTCGGTCGTCACCAGCCGCACGCCGACCAGCGCACAACCGACAGCGGCGAGCGCCACCACGATTCCCCACGGGATGCGCACTCCCGCGACGTCGATCACCGAGGCGTGCGCGACGGTGCCGACCGCGCCGAAGACACCTCCGACCAGAAGCATGGCGACGGCGCTGAGAATGCGGGAGAGCATGGCGAAAGTCTACGGCGCCATCGCTGGACAGCGGGGCCTCTCGGCCGCTAAAGTCGATCGAGGTAAGGTAAGCCTTACCATTCCCGAACCGGCCCTCCGCCCCGCCGCCCCTACCGAAAGCCTCCCGTGCTCGCAACCTTCGTCATCGGACTCCGCGAGGGTCTCGAGGCTGCGCTCATCGTCAGCATCATCGCCGCGTTCCTGAAGCGGAACGGTGCGTCGATGAAGCCGATGTGGTGGGGAGTCGGAGCCGCCGTCGCCCTGAGCATCGGCGTCGGGCTCGCGCTGACCGCCATCGAGCAGAGCCTCCCCCAGGCTCAGCAGGAGCTGATGGAGGCCGTCATCGGCGCCGTTGCGGTGGTGTTCGTCACGGGCATGATCGCGTGGATGAAGACGCACGCCCGGGGACTGAAGCGAGAGCTGGAGACCGAGGCACAGGCGGCCCTCGGCAACGGGACCACCTGGGCGATGGCCGGAATGGCGTTCCTCGCGGTGTTGAAGGAAGGCTTTGAGACCTCCGTCTTCCTGCTCGCGACGTTCCAGGCCTCGACGAGCGAAACGGCGGCGGTGATCGGCGCGGCCGCCGGTATCCTCGCCGCCGTCGGGGTCGGAATCGGCATCTACGCCGGCGGCGTACGTCTGAACCTGGGCAGGTTCTTCACCGCCACCGGCGTGTTCCTCGTCTTCGTCGCCGCCGGGCTCGTCATCAGCACACTGCGTTCCGCCTACGAAGCGGGCATCCTCACGATCGGCCAGGGCCGCACCGTCGACCTCTCCTGGCTGGCGCCGAACGGCTCGGTTCAGGCCGCACTGGTCACCGGCGTCCTCGGCATTCCCGCCGACCCGCGGGTGATCGAGGTGCTCGCGTGGTTCCTCTACCTCGTCCCGGTGCTGGCGTACTCGGTCTGGCCTGCCGCCTGGCGTCCGCGTGCAGAGCGCGTTCCGCGCCTGCAACTGGCCGGCGGCGTCGCACTCGTCCTCGCCGCACTCGTCCTCGCGATCTTCGTGCCGGCCGCCGGCTCCGCCCCGGCGCTGGACGCGAGCGCTCCCATCGCCGGCGGCGGCACCGCGACCATCAGCACGCAGGATGGTTCCGCGCGTCTGCGGGTCACCGGCGCGCACGCCGCCAGCTATGACTTCGGCGCGAATGACTCCTCGTCCAGTTCGCATGCCGGCGCCGACACCGTGTGGCGGGCGAAGCAGACGCGACGCCTGACGGATCGGCCGAGCAGCGTCACACTCGATCGGCTGGTGCAGCTCGCCGGCGGTCGCGTCCCGGTCGGCGTCGACGCCGCGCGCAATCCCGGTCCGTTCGACGCCAAGTGGACGCAAACCTCTTCGGTTACGGCCTGGTCGCTCGACGACACACTGATCGACGCACACCGCGAGACGCGCACCGTGCTCTCGATCTCCGGTGGCGGACTCGGCGCGTCGCGGGCGATCGCCGTCGGCGGCGATACGGACGGATGGCATGTCGCACCCGCGCACGTGGCGGCGAGCACCGCGGCGATCGCCGATCGCGCCAAGGCGGAACGCGAGGCGCTGCTGTGGAAGCTCTGGCTTCCGATCGTGCTCGCGATCGCAGGTGCCGTTCTTGTCGCCATCGGCGTCCGCCGACTGCGCGCAGAGCGTGCCGCCGTACCCGCGCAGCGGGCCGAAGACCCGCTCACCACTCCGGCGAGCGCATCCGCCCACCCCACCACATCGAGGAGCACCAGCTATGCAGCCAAGTCGTAACCGTCGTCCTATCGTGATCGGCGCATCCATGGCGACGCTCGCGGCCGCAGCGCTCGCGCTCAGCGGCTGTGCCAGCGGTGATGAGCCGGGCGCGGACCCGTCGGGCTCGAGCGCGTCGCACGTGCGTATCACGTTGACGAACGACGGCTCGAGCGACACCTGCACACTCGACCACACCAGCGCCAAGGCGGGACCGGTCACCTTCACCGTCGAGAACAAGAGCGCAACGGGCATCACCGAGGTCGAGCTGCAGAGCGACGAGCGCATCCTCGGCGAGAAGGAGAACCTCGCCCCCGGCCTGAAGCCCGTCAGCTTCACGGTCACCCTCGGCGGCGGCAGCTACCAGGTGTACTGCCCCGGCGCGGACACCGAGACGCAGAAGTTCACGGTCACGGGGAAGGCCGCGGCGACACCGACCGGCAGCACTCAGGCGCTGTTGCAGCAGGGGTCGAAGGAGTACGCCGGCTACGTCGATGACCAGGTCGCGGGCATGGTCGCGGCTGTCGCCGCACTGAAGACGTCTGTTGACGCCGGCGACCTCGGGACCGCGAAGAAGGAGTACGCCGCGGCTCGTCCGTTCTACGAGCGCATCGAATCCGATGTCGACGGGTTCGTCCTGCCGGGCTTCAAACCGACGGACAACGCGGGCAATCTCGACTACCTGATCGACATGCGCGCTTCGAATCTCGACGACGCGGTCGGCTGGCACGGCTTCCACGCGGTCGAACGCGATCTGTTCCAGGCCGGCGCGATCACCGACTCAACGAAGAAGCTCGCGGCCGAGCTGCAGACCAACGTCGGCAAGCTCGAAACGCTCGTGAAGACGCTGGACTACAAGCCGGAGGATCTTGCCAACGGGGCCGCCGGACTGCTGGAGGAGGTGCAGTCGGAGAAGATCAAGGGCGAGGAAGAAGCGTTCAGCCACATCGATCTGGTCGACTTCGCCGCGAACGTCGAGGGATCGAAGGAGTCGTTCGCGTTCCTCAAGCCGGGCCTGCAGAAGATCGACCCGGCGCTGACGAAGCAGATCTCGACGCAGTTCTCCAAGGTGGATGCCATGCTCGACACGTACCGCGATCCCGCCGCACTCGGCGGATACAAGACGTACACCGCCGCGCTGCGCGCCAGCGACGCCAACACGATGAGCCAGACGGTGCAGGCGCTGCAGGACCCGCTGTCCCGGATCGCGGAAAAGGTCGCGACGGCGCAGTGACACAGCCAGCATCGCAGGATGGCGCCGACGGCGCGACGACCGGCCTCACGCGGCGCGGCCTGATCGCGTCGGCGGCGGGCGGCGTCGCGCTGGGCGCGCTCGGCGGGGTGGCGGCCACACTCGCGGCGACGAACGCTGCGGCGGCGTCCGGCAGCGCCGACGGCATCGACCCGACACGCGCGTACCCGTTCTACGGCGGCATCCACCAGGTCGGCATCCGTACCGAGCCGCAGCGGTACTGCGTCTACATGACGTTCGATCTCACCGCCGACACCGCACAGGACCTTCAGGTGCTCCTGGCACGTTGGTCGGCGGCGATCGCGCAGATGATGCGCGGCAAGTCGATCGGAGCCATCCAACCCGATCGTCCTGGCGCAGTTCCGGCCGATACGGGCGAGGCGACCGACCTGGGTCCGAACAGTCTCACGGTCACGCTCGGCCTCGGCCCCGGCGTGTTCGACAAGCGGTTCGGACTGCAGTCGAAGCGGCCGGCGCTTCTTACCGCGCTGCCTGCGCTGCCCAGTGACCAGCTGCAGCCGGCTTTGACCGGCGGCGACCTGAGCCTGCAGGCGTGCGCGGACGATCCGCAGGTCGCCTACCACGCGATCCGCGATCTCGCCCGGATGGCCAGGGGCACGGCCGACACGCGCTGGACCGTGATGGGCTTCGGCCGGGCATCCGCAGGGCCGAACCAGTCCACCCCGCGCAACCTGATGGGTTTCAAGGACGGTACCCGCAACATCCAGTCGGACGGCGACTACGCGCGGTTCGTCTGGCTCGGCGACGACGCGGGCTGGATGTCCGGCGGCAGCTATCAGATCGCGCGCAAGATCCAGATGAACATCGAGATCTGGGATGCCGACAATGTCGGGGACCAGCAGACGGTGTTCGGCCGCTCCAAGCTCGAGGGCGCCCCGCTGACGGGCAAACACGAGCACGACACGCCCGACTTCCACAAGACGAGCGTCATCTCCCCCACGGCGCACATCGCGCTGGCGGCGCACGAGAACAACGACGGCATCAAGATTCTGCGCCGTTCATACAACTACACCGACGGCATCAACCAATTCGGTCAGCTCGACGCCGGCCTGATGTTCATCGTGTACGCGAACGATCCGGCACACTTCGTGCATCTGCAACGCAAGCTCGGCTCGTCCGATCGGCTGAACGAGTACATCTCGCACATCGGCTCGGCGATCTTCGCCGTGCCGCCCGCGCCGCGGGCCGGCCACTACATCGGCGAGCGCCTCTTCGCCTGACCGCCCCCCTCTCCCGCTCTCTCGCCAATTTCGCGTTCGCCGGGCTTTCCGCAGAGCGCCGGCGCTTAAGCGGCGGCGAACGCCGCAAACCGCGGCGAACGCGAAATTAGCGGGGAGGAGAAGAGGAGGGCGGCTACTGCTGGGACTGCTTCTTCAGCCGGGCGGTGGCCTTGGCGCGCTCCTGCTGATCGAGCTCGACCTTGCGGATGCGCACGGCGGTCGGGGTGACCTCGACGCACTCGTCCTCGCGGGCGAACTCCAGGCACTCCTCGAGGGTGAGCTGACGGGACGGCGTCATCGACTCGAAGTTGTCCGCCGTCGACTGACGCATGTTCGTCAGCTTCTTCTCCTTGGTGATGTTCACGTCCATGTCGTCGGCACGCGAGTTCTCACCGACGACCATGCCCTCGTAGACCTCCTCCGTCGGGTTGACGAAGAACGTCATCCGCTCCTGCAGCGCGATGATCGCGAACGGCGTCACCACTCCGTCCCGGTCGGCGACGATGGAGCCGTTGTTGCGTGTGACGATCGTCCCG
>Ga0164242_10007159_pt1 | contig 12222 bp, 13 predicted proteins | sample OricomgcompostMG_FD_108783 | JGI IMG/M metagenome (GOLD analysis project Ga0164242, IMG submission 108783) | Miracle-Growth compost microbial communities from Emeryville, California, USA - Original compost - Miracle growth compost (MG) ... | reverse complement strand
GGCGTGCCCGGCGTCGGATAGCGAGTCACGCCGCGGCGGAACTTGTAAAGCTTGCCGGTCAGCCGCTCCTCGTCGCCTTCGCCGAGGAAATCGACCTGCGCGGCGATCCGGCCATGATCGAGCAACTTGAGCGAGCGGATGTTGGCGATCAGCCACACGCCGCCGACGCGCATCTTGATCTGGCTGCCGACCTGGCCGGCGCTTGCCACCACCGGATCGGCGCTCGATGCCGTCCGATCGAGCGCGGCAACATCGAGAATCAGGGTGCCGCCCGCCCCTGAAATGTCGGAAATCGCGCCGATGCCGGCCGAATCGGCGGTGGCCGGCGGCGCGTCGGCACCGACCGACGATGCCGTTTGGCCGAAGGCGCGCGCGTCGAAGCTGTCGGTCATTGGCGGGTCGTCCCGGTGGTCCATCGCGGACGATCATGACGGGCAAGGGTAAAGATTGAGTGGAGGCGTAGAGGCGGGTCGATGCCGCCGAACCCTCAGCGCCGCCGCGCCATCAGGCCAGCCGCCCAGCCGAGCAGCACCGCCAGCACCACCGCTGTCGCGCCGTAGCGCACCGGATGGCGCTGCGCCGCACGGGCGATGAAGCGCTCGAAGCCCGATTTGCGGATATCGATCTCGCGCGTCGCCACCGCCAGCACATGGCCGTCGCGCACCAGGAAAGTCTCGGCGGTGTAATGGCCGACCGGCACGCGCGCAGGAATGGCGATCCGCGCCCTATAGAGCACGCCGTCGGCGATCTCGACCGCGCCGGGCTGGTTGGTATAGAGCCTCTCGCGCTGCCGGAGATCGACCAGGCCGCGCGTGAAGCGGTCCTGCACAGCGATCGGCTCGCTCGATGCCGGCGACAATTGCAGGCTGCCGAGGCCCAACTCGTAGATCGCCCGCGTCCGCTCATCGAGCAGCGCATCGACCGGCCGTGACGAAGCGATCGCATAGAAGGAGGGCGCGGTGCGATAGCGCATCCGCCCCGAATTGACCCAGATGCCGGCGATCTTCCTTTTGCCGCGCACCGTCACCGACTGCATCGGCCCCTTGACCACAATGATGATGTTGGCGGGATCGTCGCCGGATTCGGGGGTCTGTCCATGCGGATACACGATCGCACCGAACAGCAGCAGATCGGCGCCAGTGAAGCTGTAGGCGATCTCGATATTGCGATCGGACACGTCGGGCACCAGCGTCGGCTTGGCCTCGGCCATCACCAGCGGCGCGAGCAGCAGCGCCAGCCAGGCCCGCCGCGCGCTCACGACAGCTCGACCGAAAACAGGTCGGCCGGTCGCCAGCCGAGCCCGATCGCCATGCGGCCGGCGACCACCAGCACGATGATCGCGAGCAACAGCCGGAGGTATTCGGGCTTGATCCGCGTCGCCAACCGGACGCCGACCTGCGCGCCGGTCACCGAACCGAGCAGCAAGAGCACGGCAAGCACGATATCGACCGACTTGGTGCCGGTGGCATGGGCCATTGTCGCGATCGCGGTGACGAACAATGTCTGGAACAGCGACGTGCCGACCACCACCTCGGTCGACATGCCGAGCAGGTAGAGCATTGCCGGGATCAGGATAAAGCCGCCGCCGATCCCGAGCAGCGTGGTCAGCACGCCGGTAAAGCAACCGAGCAGCAGCGGTGCCAGCGGCGAAATGTAGAGGCCGGAGCGGTAGTAGCGCGTCCGAAGGGGCAGCGCGGCGATCAGCGGGTGGTGGCGCCGCTTCTTGGCGCGCGGCGCGGTGCCCGTCTTGAGGGCGCCGACGCTCTGCAACGATTCGCGCGCCATCAGCGCGCCGATGCCGGCAAGCAGCAGGATGTAGATCAGCGCGATCACGGTATCGATCTGGCCGGTCGATTGCAGCCATTTGAACAGCCAGGCGCCGAGCACCGTGCCGACGATGCCGCCGGCAACCAATGTCCCACCCATCTTGATGTCGACGCCGTTGCGGCGGAAATGCGCGAACACCCCCGAAACGCACGATCCGGTGACCTGACTGGCCGAGGTCGCTGCCGCGACGGTGGGCGAGATGCCGTAGACGATCAGCAGCGGCGTCGTCAGGAAGCCGCCGCCGACGCCGAACATGCCCGACACCAGGCCGACCAGGCCGCCCAGCAGCACGATGACGATCGCGTTGACCGACAGGTTGGCGATCGGCAGGTACACATCCATGCCAGTCAGCGATATCGTGTTCGCGGCCCGCGCGAAAGCGTCAGAAGTCAGTGCCCAGCGACAGGGCGGGACCGGAGCCGGGCTGGGCGCGGCCGGCGACGCGCTGCCGCCAGTCGATCGTCAGCCGCGCCGGCAGCTTGCCGAGTCGAAATCCGAAGCCCACTGTCGGCCCGACATCGAGCCGCGCGGCACCGCGCTGCGCGCCACCCCATGCGCCGGCGCCGAGGTCGGTGGTGAACGGACCCAATTTGACCAGCATATGCGTCATCCGGGCCGCGCCGTCGGCGAAGCCCTGCACTCCGTCACGATCGAGCACGCCGGCTTGGCCATATGCCTCGAGGCGGAAACCGGCCGCGAGCGGAGTCGGATTCAGGCCGGCGATCGTGCCGAGCGCCGGGGCCGCCCTGCCACCATCGAGGGATATGCGCTCCTCGGCGATCAGGCGAACCGGCAGCCGCACGGGGCGCCATTCGACGCCAAGCGCTGCTTCGCGCCCTATGCCGTGCAGCGGCGTGTCGAGCCGCCCGATCAGCGCTACGCGCCGGCTGCGACCGAGTGCGTAAGCGATCCGCACGCCCGCCTGCGATCCGCCGAGTTGGCCGGCGCCGAAGCCCGCGCCGCGCATCGTGCCGCCACGCGCAAGCAACCAGGCGTCACCCGACCACCGCGAGCCGCTGCCTGTTGTCGCTGCTGCGGTTAACGGCGCGCCCATTGCCGGCGAAACGATGCGCGGCGGCGATTCGCCGCGTCGCTGCGGAGGCCGGAGGCGAATCAAACCTGCCAGCGCCAGTGTCGTCAGGCGATGGCCGGGCGCCATCGGTATGTCGAACAAGGCTCCAGCGACAATCCGCCTGGGCCGCGGAGGACCAATTGCCTCGCTCCGATAGTGCTGTGGCAAAAATCGTGGTGCAGCTTTCACCGCGCCGTGAGCAACCGGCAGCAAGGCCGGCATCAGCGCCGGCGGTCTGCCCGTAACGGTCCAAAGAAGGGCCATTCGCGCGGCCGTCCAACCTGCCAGCAGCACCGCCAGGAAGCGGAGCGGACGGCCGCCTCCCCTCACCGATCGAGCGCCGCCGCGATATCATCAGGAAAGTCGTGGCGGGTCTTGTCCCAATGTACCTCGCCGCCACGCAGCATCATCCAATAACGAATCATGGCAAGCCGGGCGGCGCGTAAAGAGATCATGTTGGCGACCAGCATCCGCAATGGCACCCAACACGCTTCACGCCAGCCATAGGCCTCCAAGGTGAAGCCGATGCGCAGCACCAGCCGCCAGGCGAGCAGGACCGCGTTGATCTCGAGCAGCACGCGCATCGCCGGCCCGATCACGGGCTGCGGCTCCGGCCAGGCAAGGTGCAGCAGCCAACTCGTCACCCAGGCCAACAGCGCGAGATAGGCGATGCTCAGCACCAGCATCGCGAGAGGCCCGCGCCGATCGCGCATTCGCATCCAATGCTCGCGCCAGTCGCTCAGCCGGCCCCAGCCGACGCGATCCCAGCCGGCCAGCGCGATGCCGACCATCCAGCGCGATTTCTGCCGTACTGCCGCTTCCAGTGTTCCCGGAAAGTAGGCACGCACCGCGACCACTGGCCCGCCGCGCCGCTCGGCGACACGCGCGAAGGTTGCCCGGCCGCCGAGCGCGTCAATGCCGAGGCCGAGTTCATAGTCCTCGGTCAAGCTGGTCGGGTCGAACGGCCCGCCATCGCGGCATGATGCAATCAGATCGAGCGCGGGCCGCGCGATTGCGCACCCGACGCCGGCAAGCGGCAGGCCGGTACCGAGAAATTCGCGCACAACCATTTGCTTTGCATGGGATTCGGCGAACTCGTCGGCATAATGGCCCGACACCAGCGGCGACTGGCGATCGACCAGTGGCAGCACCGGCAATTGCACCACCCAATGACGGTCGATCAACTGGTCGAAGATGGCGAGTTCGGCGGGATGGACGATATCCTCGGCGTCATGCAGCGCAATCGCCTTGGCAGGAGGCACGCCGGCCGCTTCGTCACGCAGCATCGCCCACCAGATCGCGTTAAGACAGCCCGCCTTGGTGGTCGGTCCGTCCTCGCTCCCGATCACCAGGCGAATCCGCGAGTCGGCCGCCGCCACGTCGGCAACGGCATCGATCGTAGGCCGATCGTTGGGATAGGTGCCGACATAAAGCGCGTAGTCGGGATGCTCGAACCGCGCGAGCGCCGCGCGCAGCATCGCACCGATCACCGCCGATTCGTCCCAGGCGGCAACGAACACCGCGATGTGGCCCGGCCGCTCCGCGACGAAATCGGTAACGACGGGCATTTCACCATGCCACCTCACCAGCCGCAAAAGCTGGTGGATGAAATAGATCAGATCGATCGCAAGGTCATCGAATCCGCCGATGAAGAAACCGACCGCGGCAAACAGCATGGTTTCCCGCGATAGGACATCGACCGCCCACAACATGCCATGTTCCAGCAATTCCGGTTCCCCCGAGTCGGAAACCGTATCTTTTCATGCGCTTGCTGAAGGATCAAGCCGTCCCGATTCGAAACGGATAACCAATCGCCGATCGGGCGTTTGCCGCGGCGATCCTGTCTTCTTTCCGGATTGGGTGCCCCGATAGCACCGGTCGCGCCGCGAGCTATTCGCAGCGCGATCGTTCCGGGCAATCAGTGATCAGGCGGAAAGGTCAGGGCGTATCGCGACCGCCGCCGCCCTGCTGCGGCGCCATGCCGGGCGCGCCGACCGTACCGATGTTGCCGAACAGCGACTGGAAGAAGCCGCGCTTGGCGCCCAGCGTCGGCGTGGTGCGCTTGGTCGGGCTGAGCCGGGCGACCTGGTCGATCCCGGTGCGGTCGATCCGCGTCACGGTGCCTTTGTCGTCGAAGCTGACCCGCAGCGTGATCTGGCTCACCGCCTTGGGCTTGTGATAGGCCAGATTTCGGCTGTCGCGGGCGAGGTAGAACCATTGGCCCTTGCCGAACTGCGTCGTGAAGGTCGGCGTGCCCAGCGTATCGAGCACCGACTGGCGCGTATCGACCCCCGGCTGCACCGAATTGACCAGGTCGGCGTCGATCACATAGCCTTGATGCGTGCGCACCGGCGCGCAGCCCCCAAGCCCGAGCGCGGCAATGCCGGCGACGGCGGTGATCGTGGGGACGGACAGGAAACGCATTCGACTCTCCCAGGCGCGCGGCCGAGTGGCGGCGCGCATTGCATCGCGCGCCGAACGCCTCAATATGCGGGTGCGCGCGGCCAAACAAGACCGCGCGGGTTCGACGAGACGAAGGACGCATCCGCTTGGCGCTGATCGACCGCCTGCTTCACCGCCGCGACCGCACCGATGGCCGCGCTCTCTACACCGCGATCGTCGCCAGGGCGCGGGCGCCGCATTGGTATCTCGACGGCGCGGTGCCCGATACGCTTGACGGCCGATTCGACATGATCGCCGCGATCCTGTCGCTGGTGCTGCTGCGCCTTGAAGGCGATCCCGATGGCGCCGCACCCAGCGCGCATCTCGCCGAGCAGTTCGTCGACGACATGGACGGGCAGCTCCGCGAGATCGGCATCGGCGACATCGTCGTCGGCAAGCATGTCGGGCGGATGATGGGGATGCTCGGCGGCCGGCTCGGCGCCTACCGCGACGGCCTGGCCGGCGGCGACCTCGATGGTGCGATCGGCCGCAACATCTATCGCGGCGAATCGCCCGGCGCGGCGGCGCTGAGGCATGTCCGCGAGCGGCTGCTCGCCTTGCGCGACGCGCTGGCGGCGACCCCGATCGCCCTGCTGATTGCCGGCGAGCTGCCGACGTGACGCCAGAATTCTCCCGACCCGAACGACTCGACACGATCGGCACTGCGCCCCGACATGTGGCGATCGAGGCGACCGAGGCGGAGCGTGCCGCGCTCGCCCGCCGCTTCGATCTCGTCGCCGTCGCTCGGCTTGCCGCCGAGCTCGACCTGCATCGCGAGGCGGGCGGCGTGGTCGTGCGCGGCCGGGTCGAGGGCGCGGTGACGCAGGCCTGCGTCATCACCGGCGATGCGGTTGCGGCACGCATCGACGAACCGCTGGCGCTGCGATTCGTCGAAGGCCAGCCCGACGCCGAAGAACTGGAGCTCGATGTCGACGACTGCGACACCGTGCCGATCGAAGGCGGCAGCATCGACCTGGGCGAAGCGGCGGCCGAGACGATGGCGCTGGCGCTCGATCCCTATCCCCGCGCGCCGAGCGCCGAAGCGGCATTGCGCGCGGCCGGCGTGCTTACGGAGGACGAGGCCAGGCCGGCCGGCAAGCTCGCCGGGCTCAAGGACCTACTAGGCCGCGAGAACTAACGACCGAGCAGGAAGATCGCGTGCTCGGCGCGGAAATTCGCTGCAGCGGCGCCGGTCTGCCGGCCGTGGTTGAGGAACCACGCGCCCTCCACGGCGATGCCGCGCTCCTTCAGCAGGGCGCGAAAATCGTCGATCGTGACGTGATGGATATTGGGCGTGTCGTACCAGCGCTCGGGCAGCAGCTCGGTCACCGGCATTCTTCCGCCCCACAGGAGCGAGGCGCGGACCCGCCAATGCGCGAAATTGGGAAAGGAGACGAACGCCCTGCGCCCGATCCTGAGCAGCTCCCCGAGGACCAGATGGGGCTCACGGGTCGTCTGCAGCGTCTGGCTGAGGATCGCATAATCGAAGCTCTGGTCGGGATAGGCGGCAAGATCGGTGTCGGCATCGCCTTGCACCACCGACAGCCCGCGGCCGACCGCGGCCAGGACGTTGATTGGATCGAGCTCGAGACCTCGCGCGTCGACCTGCCGCCGGTCGCGGAGCGCCGCCATCAAGGCGCCGTCGCCGCAGCCGATATCGAGCACCCGAGCACCGGGCGCGACATTGTCGGCGATCACCGCAAGATCGGGGCGCAAGCCCATCAGCTCGCAGCCTTGAGCATGGCTTGGTATGTCGGCGACAGTCGCTCCATGTAGTTTTCGGGCTTTATCGGTGCGCCGAACCCCAGCGCCGCATAGACGCCGTGCGCGTCGGCGGTGACGAGCGCGATGCGGCGGATATCCCTGAAGTCGGGATGATCGACGAACCACCGCACCATCCGCCGCGCGACGCCCTGGCCGCGGACGCTTTCGTCGACCCACACATCGGCGATCCACGCGAAGCTGGCATGATCGGTGATCGCGCGGACGAATCCGACCTGCTCGCCTTGCGCATAGGCGCCAAGGCAATGCGACCCGGCGACGCCTCTTTCGACCAGCGCCCGCGAGATTCCTGGCGTCCAATAGCTCGACGCCAGCCAGCCGTGCACACGGGCGATGTCCAGCCGCGTCTTGTCGTCGTCCAGTTCGATCATGTCACCCTCAGGAATCCGCCGACCACGCGATTCATCTCGGGCGAATCGAGCAGGAAGGCATCGTGGCCATAGGGGCTCGACAGTTCGACGAAGCTCGCACGGGCACCCGCCGCGTGGAGCGCCTGCACCACCGTGCGCGATTCGCGCGTCGGATAGAGCCAGTCGGTATCGAAGCTGATCAGGCAGAATCGCGCTTTGCTCTCGCGGAAGGCGTTGGCGAGCTTGCCGCCATGCTCCTCGGCCAAGTCGAAATAGTCCATCGCGCGCGTGATGTAGAGGTAGGCGTTGGCGTCGAACCGGTCGGTGAAGGCGAGCCCCTGGTGTCGCAGATAGCTCTCGACCTGGAAATCGGCGTCGAAGCCGAAGGTCTTGGCATCCCGCGCCTGAAGCTTGCGGCCGAATTTCTCGGTCAGGCCGGCCGCCGACAGATAGGTGATGTGCGCCGCCATCCGCGCTACCGCGAGACCCGCGGTCGGCGGCGTGCCGGTTTCGTAATAATCGCCGTCGCGCCAGTTGGGATCGGCCATCACCGCCTGACGGCCGACCTCGTGAAAGGCGATATTCTGCGCCGAATGCCGTGCGGTCGAGGCGATCACCACCGCCGCGGCCACTCGATCGGGGAAGGTCGCCGGCCACGACAGCGCCTGCATTCCGCCCATCGAGCCGCCGATCACCGCCTTCAGCCGGCCGATGCCGAGATGATCGAGCAGCATCGCCTGCGCCCGCACCATGTCGCGGATGGTGATGACCGGAAATGCCATGCCATAGGGCTTGCCCGTCGCCGGATTGGGGCTGGCCGGGCCGGACGAGCCCATGCAACTGCCGAGCACGTTGGCGCAGATGACGAGGTGGCGGTCGGTGTCGATCGGCTTGCCGGGGCCCACCATTGCCATCCACCATCCGGGCTTGGCGGTGATCGGGTGCGGTGAAGCAACATGCTGGTCCATCGTCAGCGCGTGACAGATCAGGATCGCGTTGCCGCCGTCGGGTGCGAGCGTGCCGTAGGTTTCGTAAGCGATCTCGACAGGCGCCAGCGTGGCGCCGCTGTCGAGTTCGAGCGGCCCCGGAAGCGTCACGCGGCGGTCGAGGCCGAAGCGGGTATCCATGCTCGCGCTCGCTAACGCAACAGCGGACAAAAACAACCCGTTCGTGCTGAGCCTGTCGAAGCACGTTTCAGCAACACGCCCTTCGACAAGCTCAGAGCCTGCCCCGGCGAAGGCCGGGGGCGAACGGGTGTGGATGCGGATTCAAGGACGAACGGAGGATTTGCCACCACCCCGCCCCGGCGGCTATGCGCGCGACCATGACCGGTCCCACCCCAAAGCCCTGGATCATGGGCATCGCGCCCTACATTCCCGGCCGTTCGACCACCGACGACGGCCGCGAGGTCGCCAAGCTGTCGTCGAACGAAAACCCGCTCGGCACTTCGCCCACCGCCCGCGAGGCCTTCGCCAGCGCCGCCGGCCGGTTGGAACGCTACCCTGACGCGAGCGGCACCGAACTGCGCGAAACGCTGGCGGCGAAGCACGGGCTGGACCCCGCCCGGATCATCTACGGCAACGGATCGGACGAGGTGCTGCACCTCGCCGCCGGTGCCTTCGCCGGGCCGGGCGACGAGGTGATCTTCGTCCGCTACGGCTTCGCGGTCTATGAGATCGCGGCGCGGCGCGTCGGCGCGACGCCGGTGGTGGCGCCCGATAACGACTATGCGACCGATGTCGATACGATCCTCGGCCTCGTCACCGACAGGACGCGGATCGTCTATATCGCCAACCCCAACAACCCGACCGGCACCTACGCGACCAAGGCCGAGATCGCCCGCCTCCATGCCGGCCTGCCCGAAGACGTGCTGCTGGTGCTCGATCACGCCTATGCCGAATATATCGAGGGCGATGCCGAAGACGGCGGCATGGCACTGGCCGAGACCGCGTCCAACGTGCTGGTGACGCGCACCTTCTCGAAGCTCTACGGCCTCGCCGCCGAGCGGATCGGCTGGGGCTATGCGGCACCGGCGATCATCGAGGCGATGCATCGCATCCGCCTGCCCTTCTCGATCACCATCGCCGGGACGGCCGCGGCGGTCGCGGCGCTGGGCGACACCGCGTTCGTCGAGCACACCCGCGCGCATAATGCCGAATGGCGCGCCTGGTTTTCGAACGAGATCGGCAAGCTCGGCAACGCCGGCCTGCGGGCGGTGCCGAGCCAGGCCAATTTCGTGCTGGTAATTTTCCAGGGCGCGCTGACCGCGGAAGCGGCGTACAAAGGGCTGATGGACAAGGGCTATATCGTGCGCTGGTTGCCCGGCCAGGGGCTCGCCAACGGCCTCAGGATCACGATCGGCACCGAGGCGGAGACCCGCGGTGTCGCGCAGGCGCTGCGTGAACTGGTCGAGGCGGCGGGGTGATCCAAGTCACCCTCGCCCTTCCGGCGCTTCGCGCCTCCCTCCCTCTCCCACCGGGAGACGAAGGGGGCTCGCTCGGCGCAGTCGAGCGGGAAGGGTGAGGGCGACGATGCTCCCCTTCTCGCGCATCACGATCATTGGGCTCGGGCTGATCGGCTCGTCGATCGCGCATGCGGTGCGAGCGCACATGCCGACAGCGCGGCTGACCGGCTATGATGCCGATCCCGAGGTCCGCGCCACCGCAGCACGCATCGCCCTCGCCGACGACATTGCCGACACCGCCGGGGCCAGCGTGATCGATGCCGATCTCGTCATCCTCTGCGTGCCGGTCGGGGCGATGGGTGCGGTCGCCGCCGAAATCGCCGCCGACCTGCCAGCCGACGCGATCGTTTCCGACGTCGGAAGCTGCAAGGAGTCGGTCGCCACCGCCCTTGCCGCGGCGTTGCCCGGCGCGACGATCGTGCCCGCCCACCCCGTCGCGGGAACCGAGCAGAGCGGACCCGAGTCGGGCTTCGCCACCTTGTTCCACGGCCGCTGGTGCATCCTCACCCCGACGCCGCAGACCAGTGCGGCGGCGGTCGAGCGGGTTGCCGAATTCTGGTTGCAGCTCGGCGCCGATGTCGAAACCATGGCGGCCGATCACCACGACCGCGTGCTTGCCGTCACCAGCCATTTGCCGCACCTGATCGCCTACACGATCGTCGGCACCGCTTCCGATCTGGAGGAAGTGACCCAGAGCGAGGTGATCAAATATTCCGCCGGCGGCTTTCGCGACTTCACCCGAATCGCCGCCTCCGACCCGACGATGTGGCGCGACGTGTTCCTGACCAACCGCGAGGCGGTGCTCGAGATGCTGCAGCGCTTCTCCGAGGACCTCACCGCACTTCAGCGCGCGATCCGCTGGGGCAAGGGCGACGAATTGTTCGAGCTGTTCACGCGCACCCGCGCGATCCGCCGCGGGATCGTCGAGCAGGGCCAGGATGATGCTGCGCCCGATTTCGGGCGGGCGCACGAATAGGCTCGCCTCCGCCGTTCGTGCCGGGCGAAGTCGAAGCACCGATCTTCTGCCAACCCGCAAGAATGTCTTCGACTTCGCTCAGGGCGAACGGCGGGCGGTTCACGCCGCCAGCGGAAAGCGCAGCAGGCGGTCGCCGAGCGCGACCAGCGCCTCGGCGCGGGGGCCGATCGCGCGGACGATCTCGGGGTGATCGGCATCGAGCCCGCCGGTCAGCGCACCGAAGGCGGGCAGGACGAGCTTGGTTTCGGTCGCCACGAAGCAGCGCCGCACGACGCGGCGGCCGCGCACGGTGAGCCTCAGCTTGGGGTGGAAATGGCCCGACAGCTCCGGGCGCGGCTCGGCCGGATCGGCCTCGTGGCGCAGCACCAGGCCATCGACCTCGGCCTCGGCCATCACCTCGCCGCCGCAACGATCGACAAGGTCGCGGTCGTGGTTGCCGGCGATCCAGATCCAGCGGCGGGAAGCGGTGAGCTCAGTCAGCATCGCCCGCGCGCGATCGGGCAGGCGCTCCGAGCCGGCCGAATCGTGGAAGCTGTCGCCCAGGCACCAGATTTCAGCCGGGCCAGTAGCAGCAGCAAGCGCGGCGAGGTCGGCAAGCGTCGCCAGCGAATCATAGGGCGGCAGCATCTGGCCGGTGCCGGCGAACCAGCTCGCCTTCTCGAAATGCAGATCGGCAACCAGCAGCGCGCGCCGTGCCGGCCAGAACAGCGCCCCCTGCGGCAGCGCGACGAGCGAGTGACCGGCGAACGAAAAGGGAACCATGACACCGCTATGGCGCTTCGGCGAATGATGATCAATGGCCGCACGTTGGCTTTGCCGCACGAAGGGCGTAAGGGGCGCGACCCATGGCCGAGATGAACCGCGAGTCCTGATGTCCGCCGTCATACCGCAGCAGGAACCCGCCCCGGCCGCGCGGGGTTCGGTCGCGCTCGGCGTCGCCGCGCTGGGCGTGGTGTTTGCCGACATCGGCACCAGCCCGATCTACGCCTTCCGCGAGGCGCTGGCCCAGGCGGCGGGCGACGGAATCGGCCAGGTCGAGATTCTCGGCGTGCTGTCGATGGCGCTGTGGTCGCTGATCGTCGTCGTTTCGATCAAGTACATGCTGTTCCTGACGCGCGCGAACAATCAGGGCGAGGGCGGCGTGCTGGCGCTCGCGGCGATCGCCCGGCGCGGCCGCGGCACGAGAGCGCGCGCGGCGCTGATCCTCGGCGCGGCGGGCGCGGCGCTGTTCTACGGCGATTCGCTGATCACGCCGGCGCTGTCGGTGCTTGCCGCCTCGGAAGGGCTGCGGACGCTGCCCGGCGCCAAG
>Ga0164242_10007158_pt1 | contig 12222 bp, 10 predicted proteins | sample OricomgcompostMG_FD_108783 | JGI IMG/M metagenome (GOLD analysis project Ga0164242, IMG submission 108783) | Miracle-Growth compost microbial communities from Emeryville, California, USA - Original compost - Miracle growth compost (MG) ... | reverse complement strand
ATAGACGTGTTATGACCGTATTTCCAAATGGGGAATTTGGAAAACATGCTGTAACCCATTACAAAATGTTAAAACAAATGCGGTATGTTTCTCTAGTTGAATGTAAGTTGGAAACAGGCAGAACACATCAGATTCGTGCGCATATGAAATATTTGGGGCATCCGCTCTTTAACGATGCGACTTATGGGGGAAATAAAGTATTGAAAGGAACGACTTTTTCCAAATACCGACAGTTTGTAGATAATTGTTTTAAACTTATCCCCCGGCAGGCTCTTCATGCAAAATCTTTAGGATTTATCCACCCCACAACCAAAAAAGAAATGCATTTCGAATCGGAATTACCCGAAGATTTTAAAACAGCACTTGATAAGTGGGAACGATATATAGGATAAGTTCTTTTAATCTCTTCTTTCAATGATTTATACTAAGAGAACTTTAAAAGCCAAACAAGACTCTCTCTTATTTTAAAGTTTAAAACGGTAAATCTTCCGGTTCATCGGACGAAAAACTGGAAACATCGGGAGTCTCGTGGGTAGAAGAAGGGCTTTCTGTGCCTTTATTTACCTTCCAGGCTTTCACATCGGTATACCATCTGCCATTGTATTCACGGCTTTCAACTTCTACAGAAAAGGTTACACTTTCCCCTTCAGCAATATTAAATTGATCTATTTTGTCTCCCCAAATAGATATACATACTTTTTTAGGATAATTGGAGCTTGTTTCTACTACAACATCTTGTTTTTTCCATTCTCCGTTTTTTCCTTGCCCTTTTTGTAGAGGAAGCAGACTGATTATTTTTCCGGTTATCTCCATTCTTTTTTTTCTTCAAATTTAAGAGAAAAGAAGGAAATAGTTTTTGTTACTTTTCCACAAGCGATTTCTTAATCTTTATTAATAAAATTGACTGTACATAATTGAATTGGAGAGGAAGTCAAAAATCAGTTCATTGCTTTCCTTCTTTCCTCCATGCTTCTGCTTCTATTTCAGTAAGAGCCTTCGTGCTTGCTCTCCGTTTAGTCCGGTTTTTCTTTTTATCAATTAATTTCCTCTGAACACTCTTTCTACATTGACTTTTCATCTTGTATTTATTCGTTAAAAACAAGATAACCGTAAAAGGAGGTTTTTGATTTAAACTTTTTGAGATTAGGAATAAAGGAAGAGGAACAGTTCGGAAAAACTGGTGGCGAGTTTTGCAGGCGAAAAATGAGCGTTTAACCCACTTGGGCTTGGCAAAACCCATATTTGGCTTTTGTGGAGCAACGTCTTTTGTAATCCGTAGCTAGCCTTAGGTTCACCAAAAGCCGTTTTATAGGCCGTTATTCCAAGGACAGCAATGAGTTTGGGTTGGTAAATTTTTGCCTTTTCCAGAAGGCGTTCTTTCCCCGCTATAAGTTCAGATGCAGAAAGTTCGGATGCAGAAGCAGTAGCTCTTTGCGCAATATTTGTAATCCCGATTTTATCTTTTAGCAGCTCGTGCTCCCGGTCAGGCGTAAATAGCTCAGCCGTAAAGCCCGATTTATACAAAGCAGGCCAAAACCTATTCCCCGGACGGGCAAAATGATGCTGGACAGCAGCAGAGTACAAGCCCGGATTTATGCCACATAAAAGCACTTTTAACTGAGGTGCGATCAAATCCGGAAGGCTTTTACCTGCCGCTTGTAAGATTTCTTCTTTCGATGGCTTCCTTCGTTCCATTTGTTTGTTTAATTTTCAAATACGCACTTCTTTTAGGGTTTTTTAGGTATTTATGGAGGAGGAATCACATAATACTCCTACTTATTCGATTGTTTCTGTTTTACTGCAATAAAACCAGGTTCGAGGAAAAGTATTTCTTAGCAACAATAAATTTTTTCCTTTTATATTAATCCTTATTTTTACGAAGTTTAAAACCCAACTGACATTTAAATATATAGATATTGTATGATTTCTAAGCTTACCTTGTTATTAATGCTGCCTTTTTTTTTCCTGAGTTGCTCTAAAAGTGAGCTATTACCGGGGCAAGAGTTGAAATTGGATGAGTATCTAATATCAAACAACCGAAAAAACAAGTTGATTTTGCAAATTGATGGAAATTTGGTTTTATATGGCGAAGACCGAAAAGCACTTTGGGTTTCGGGGACAAGTGGAAAACCAGTAACAAGATGTGTAATGCAACAAGATGGAAATCTGGTGCTCTATTCAGCTGATGATAAGGTGTATTGGTCGTCAAATACAACAAATACTCCCGGAGCTTACCTAAAGGTGTTGGACAATGGAAGTTTTGTGATTTATAAACCCATGTTTACTTCAGACTCCAAATAAAGCTTTTAATTAAAGAAGTATTTTTAATTATTCAATGTTCGCAGCAATTTTCATCTGCTATTGCTAGTAATAAAGCCCTTTTATGACATCACTAAATACAACCGAAAAGGATTTAAAAATAGAAGATATACTTAAGTTTTTACTTATGCACTCTTGGCTTTTTGGTATTTTTTATGTTATAAATTACTACACAATACCTTGGCTGCCTTCTTATGCCCTAAACAACTGGGATATAGGATGGTATGCAAGCATTGCAAAATACGGCTATACGTTTGATCCAAATGGTTTATCTAATGTTGCTTTCTTTCCCTTATTTCCCTGGATTTTAAAACTATTAGGAGAGCAGCAGACTCTTGCTTCTCTTTTCAATTTACTTCTGTTTCTAACCGGTGTCGGGGTTCTTTTTTTTGTATATAAGCCAGCGAAATATGTTATTCCTTTATTGCTCGCTATTCCTTCCAACTTCTTTTTATATGTTCCCTACAGCGAAAGTGTTTTTTATCTCGCTGTTGTACTTTTTTTTGTTGGTATAGATAAAAATCATATATGGTTAGCTTGCATTGGAGTTTTTTTCGCATCAATAGCACGCTCTTCTTTTTCAATATTTATTCCGGCACTTTTAATAACAGGAGCCTTTTTTAGTTTAAAAGAGCGGAAACTAAAACAAGAATATCTTCTTTATATTGTTATCTCTTTGATGGGATTGCTCATAGTGTTTTATATTATGTTCTATCAATCAGGAGAGCCTTTCGGTATTTTTAAAGCACAAAGGTTTTGGGATCATTATTTTAGATTCCCTAAAATTCCTTTTTATACCTTTATGGATGTTTTACAACTTGATGGAGCTGCACTCTTCATAGGCTTTATCAGCCTTTTTGTTTTAGCAAAAATCACTATAGAGGTTTTATTTAAAAAGGTAAAAAGAGAAATCAACCCTTCATTTTATTTCTCTTTCTTGTATTTTGTAGGGATTTCACTATCTATTATTTTTTTTCAAGGAGGTGATCTTCATAGTTTAAATCGCTATGTTTTTGCAACTCCTTTTATTTTCTTTCTCCTCCTCTATCTTTTCAAACAAAATTTCCATTATACCAGAGATGTATTAATATTGTTAGTGGGGATTTTGATTTATTGGTTTGTCTTTTTTAATATTACTAGTAATCTAACAATTTTCGCAAACTATTTAGCAGTATCTATTTTCCTTTCTGCTTTTATTTACCTGACTCATCCCAGATTTAAAAAGGGTGTTTTCTGGGTTCTTTATTTAGGAATGCTTTACCTACAAGCCTATTATTTTGTGCAATTTCTAACAGGAGAATGGGTTGGGTAAAATATAGGACGATAAAGCATTATTAGCGTTATGATTTTTTCAGCAAATTTTATCCTATTTATTCACTCTTGGATAAAATGGAATTAAAGAAAAAAGCTTTCCTTATGGCACTAATTTCTTGCTTTTACATTAATAATTACCTTTAAACATAGATTAGTGGTACACCTTAAAAATTTGCGCTGGTTAAAATTATATTGTTTTTATTACACTCCTCTATGCTATTAATCTATAAACAATCTTTTCAGTCTGTCTATACAAAGAAAACCAATCCTTTATGACATCCATAACCCAAACATCGGAAACTCCTTTAAAAGCAGAAGATGTACTTAAATTTATACTCATCCACTCTTGGCTTTTCGGTGTTTTTTTTGTCATAAACTACTATGTAATTGACTGGATACCTAGTTTTACAGTTGATTTTTGGGATGTTGGTTGGTATAGGAACATCGTTGAAAATGGATATTGGTATAGTGCAAATGGGCAAAGCAATGTAGCCTTCTTTCCCTTATTTCCCTGGGTTTTAAAATTACTGGATGGGCAACTGGTTCTTGCTTCTCTTCTCAATCTTCTTCTGTTTTTGACCGGACTTATTATTCTCTATATTGTATATAAACCCTCAAAATATATAATTCCTATATTACTGGCTATCCCTTCCAATTTATTTTTATATGTTCCCTATAGCGAAAGCATTTTTTATCTCGCCGTAGTACTGTTTTTGGTGGGTATGGACAAAAGGAACATAATGCTTGCCTGCATCGGTATTTTCTTAGCATCTATGGCTCGCTCTTCTTTTTCGATATTTGTTCCTGCTCTTTTAATAACAGGTGCTTTTTTTAGTTTAAAAGAGCGAAAACTGAAATGGGAATATATTCTTTATCTTATTACCTCCCTGGCTGGTCTGGCAATAGTCCTTTTTATTATGTATTATCAGACAGGAGAGCCTTGGGGGATTTTTAAAGCGCAAAGGCAATGGGGGCATCATTTCAGAATGCCTGAGATGCCCTTTTTTACTTATATGGGAACTCTAAAAATCGATGGTGTCGCACTTTTAGTAGGTGCTATCAGTTTGATTCCTTTAATAAAAATTACTTTGGGAACTTTACTGAAAAAGATGGAAATAGAAATTAGTCCTTCCGTCTTTTTTTCTCTTTTGTACTTTGTAGGAATTTCGCTTTCCATCGTTTTTTTCCAGGGAGGCGATCTTCGTAGTTTAAATCGCTATGTTTTTGCAACCCCTTTTATTTTCTTTTTCTTCATATATCTTTTTAAACAGCAATTTCATTTTACAAAAAGTGCGTTGATTATACTGGTTGGTTCTTTGCTCTTTTGGCTTATCTTCTATGATATTACCCATAGTATAAGGGTTTTTGCAAACTATTTAGCAGTATCTATTTTTCTTTCTGCCTTTATTTACCTAACTCATCCACAATTTAAAAAAGGTGTTTTCTGGGTTCTTTATTTAGGAATGCTTTACCTGCAAGCCTATTATTTTGTCCGATTTCTAACCGGACAATGGGTTGGATAAAAGTATAGGACGATAAAAGAGACTTCGATTATTTTGGTAAAATATAAAAAACCTTTTGGCAATGAAACATAAGGCTTTTATTTTAGGGATTATAATTAAAAGCAAATGTTCTCCATCGGTTGTGCAGAACACGGTCTTTTATGCCATTATTTAACCCTGGAGCTTTCTAACATATTTGTTTTCCTAATGATTATCCTTATATGAACGCATATATAAAAAAAAATAAGAATCGCTTTTTAGAAGAGTTATTTGAACTATTGAGGATTCCATCAGTAAGTGCAGACAGTAAGTATAAGGATGCTGTTTTTCGAGCCGCCGATTTTTTAAAAGCTAAATTGGAAAAGGCAGGTGCAGATCAAGTGGAAATTTGCCCAACAGCGGGCTTTCCCATAGTATATGCCGAGAAAATAGTTGACTCTTCTAAACCAACCGTGCTTGTTTATGGACATTATGATGTGCAGCCACCCGACCCCTTAGAATTGTGGGAGTCTCCCCCCTTTGAACCTCAGATAAGAGATGGCAAGATATATGCCCGGGGCGCAAGTGACGACAAAGGACAGATGTACATGCACATCAAAGCATTTGAAGCGATGACTGCAGAAAACGTACTTCCTTGCAATATTAAGTTTATAATTGAAGGAGAAGAGGAAGTTGGCTCAGACAACCTTCCGAAATTTGTTGCTGCAAATAAAGAAAAGCTGGCAGCCGATGTTATCCTTATTTCCGACACCGGTATTTTTTCTAATGATATACCAAGCATAACCGTAGGCTTAAGAGGGCTAAGCTATCTGGAAGTAGAAGTAACAGGCCCTCAAAGAGATTTGCATTCGGGCATGTACGGAGGTGCAATAGCAAACCCTGCTTTTGTGCTTTGCGAAATGATCGCCTCGCTAAAAGATAAAAATGACCAAATTACCATTCCGGGCTTTTATGACGATGTGGTGGCCCTTTCCGAAGAAGAGCGAAAAGAAATGGCTAAAGCGCCCTTTGATGAAGAAGCCTATAAAAACTCCCTGAAAGTAACCACACTACGAGGAGAAGCAGGCTATACAACTATGGAACGGGTTTCTATTCGCCCAACACTCGATGTAAATGGTATTTGGGGAGGCTATACGGGAGAAGGAGCAAAGACTGTACTTCCCTCGAAGGCATCTGCAAAAATCTCCATGCGGCTTGTCCCAAACCAATCTTCCGAAAAAATAACAGCCCTGTTTACAAAATATTTCCAATCTATTGCCCCCCCCTATGTAAGGGTTAAAATAAAACCACATCATGGAGGAGAGCCTGCGCTTACTCCAACCAATTCAAAAGCCTACAAAGCAGCGAGCAAAGCCTTTGAGGAAGCTTGGGGTAAAACACCAATCCCTTTGAGAGAAGGAGGAAGTATCCCAATTGTGGATCTTTTTGAAAAGGAATTGGGTTTAAAGAGTGTACTCATGGGATTTGGTCTCGATTCTGATGCGATACACTCCCCTAATGAAAGTTATAGGGTTTTTAACTATTTAAAAGGAATAGAAACGATTATTCTTTTTCACAAAAACTTTGCACTGCAATAAAAACAGTTGCATCTTATAAGAAATTTGAATAAAAAGGGTTATATTAATTAATATTCCATTGCCATGAACAAACTTTTTCCATCGTTTTTAGGCTTATTGCTCTTCGTTTTTTCTTTTTCTGCCTTTGCACAGAAAGAAGAACCTACCGTTTGGCACACTTCTGTTTCAAAAACAGCGGTGCAAAAAGGAGAAATTGTAGATCTTATTTTTACTGCAGCTATTAAGGATGATTGGTATCTTTATTCTTCGGATTTTGATAAAGACCTCGGTCCTATTGTAGCTGAATTTCGATTTGATACAAACGATACCTATCAATTGGTAGGCGATATAATACCTATTGGGGCAAAGGCAAAAGAAGACACGGAAATTTGGATGGGCACTTATACATACTTTACTCAAAAAGCAGAATTTCGTCAAAAGATTAAAATACTGAAAGATGTGCCTCATATTAAAGTAAAATTGACAGCACAGGCTTGCAGCCATAAATCGGGAAAATGTATTCCGGTTTTTAAACAGTTCCTTTTTGATGATATCCGTATAGCTGCCATTCAGCCAAAACCGAAAAGTATAGCAGAGTTAAAACCAAGCATCGATAAGGAAACACCAAAAGAAATTGTAAAAAAGAAGCCCATAGAAAAAAAAAGTGAAGCATCTATCGCTATAAAAAGTTTAAACCCGGAAAATTACTCTAACCAATTGGACTATTTAAAAGCAGAAAAAGCCTTGCTTACACCCCAAAAATCCGGTGAAGATATTGTAATTAGCGAACTTAAAAATTTTGTAGAAAAATACGGGAAGTAAAGCACAATGAAAAAATTCTTTTTTTTAAGCCTATTCATTCTATCGGGTATTTTTGTACATGCTTCAAATCCTCCGACCCAGCAAGAACTAAAGAAAACAGCAGAGAACATTCAAAACCTGCTGAAACGGGATAGCATTAATAATCTGATTATTAATGAACTTGAAAAGCAAATAGAACACCTAAGTCCCCAAAAAGCATTGGTGGCAAAGGGAAAAGATACAACAATACAGTCTACTGCAACGGTGGGAAAAATACCACCTCCCCCAACTTCAGATACACCTTTACTACCTTTTATACTGTTGGCATTTACGGCAGGCCTCCTTGCCTTGCTCACACCTTGTGTATTTCCCATGATACCGCTTACGGTAACCTTCTTTACATCAACGAGTACCAATCGTCCTCAGGCTATCAAAAAAGCCTTGTTTTATGGATTCTCGATTATATTTATTTATACAGTTATAGGAGTCATCATTTCAGCAACAATGGGGCCGAGCTTTGCAACCTTTCTGAGCGTTCATTGGGCTCCAAATCTTATTTTCTACATCATATTTGTTGTTTTTGGCTTATCGTTCCTGGGGCTTTTCGAAATAAACCTACCTACTTCTTTTGTAAACCGGGTAGACCAACAGGCAGAAAAAGGAGGTTATTACGGAGTCTTTTTTATGGCCTTTACCTTAGTTTTGGTTTCCTTTTCATGTACAGGGCCTATTGTTGGTTCCATAATCGTTCAGGCTTTCCAGGGACAAGCGATAAAACCTGTATTGGGCATGCTTTCTTATTCTATAGCCTTCGCCATACCATTTACTTTCTTTGCGTTATTTCCCCAATTGCTCGCAAGGCTTCCTAAATCGGGTGGTTGGCTCAATATAGTGAAGGTAACCCTTGGTTTTCTTGAGCTTGCTCTTTCCCTCAAGTTTTTAAGCACGATTGATCAAGTATATCATTTGCAATTACTCGACAGGGAGATTTATATCGCTTGCTGGATTGCTCTCTCCCTTCTTTTGGGACTTTATCTGCTAGGAAAATTCCGGCTTCCGCATGATACGGAAATAAAAGTAGTAAGTGTACCAAGGCTTGTCTTAGCTATATTCCCCTTTGTATTTGCTGTTTATTTATTGCCGGGGATGTTTGGCGCACCACTTAAAGCCTTTAGCGGCTACATGCCTCCAATGAGCAGCCACGATTTTGATTTGCCGGGCATAATCAGGGAATATACCATAAATCAAAATGCTTCTACAGAAACGCCCTTTGTGGGAGCAGGTAATACTTTGTGTGAAGAACCCAAGTTGGAGAATAAATTTAAGTTACCGCATGGGCTAAAAGGATATTTTGATTACGAACAAGCATTGGAATGCGCCAAACAAAAAGGGATTCCGATGTTTATTGATTTTACCGGGCATGGTTGTGTAAATTGCCGGGAAGTAGAAGCCAATATTTGGTCCGATCCACAAGTCTTGAAATTATTAAAATTTGATTTCGTAATAGCTTCTCTTTACGTAGATGATTTTACAAAACTCCCCAAAGAGGAGCAATATTTTTCAAAAGAAGCCGGAATTACAATTGAAACAATTGGAGAGAAAAACTTCGCTCTTGAACAAAAAATGTTTAATGTACAATCGCAGCCTTACTATGTTTTGTTTGATCCATTTACAGAAAAACCACTTATTGAACCTCCAATCGGTTATGTTACCAGTGTAACAGAATATCTAAATTACCTTGAGAAAGGCATTAAAAAATTTGCTGAATTACATCCTAATGATGTAAAAAAATAAATCCATTTACAGAAAATCCTTTAAACCTCGGTATCAGGCAATTTCCTTTGCCCACAGAAAACTTTCTAGTGCAACACACTCTTTTTGGAAATGCCGTAAACTAAGTAAATCTTTCCTTTTTTGTAAGCACAAAATTTAAAATTGTATTTTTATAGCACTTCCTGTTTTTAAATCTTGGCTCAACTCGATTTTTGATCCGTTATTTATTGTTATAGCACAGGTATTTGGACCACTAGAGCCTTGATTTTCGGCAAATACTACAAAATCATTCATTCCCGAATTTACATAAAAAGTGTACGTTTCTTTTGCATTTTTGAGTTCATAGTTTTCTAATACCCATAGCCCATTTAGGTTCACAGAAATAATATCTCCATCTTCATCCTCATTATCCCAAAAAGTAACCTGTACTATATTGCTGCTTACTTGAACCGTATCATAGATATCATAAACAGAAGACTCAACCACAGAACATTTACCATTTATCCTCAATTGTGTTGTTTTACTTTTATCGGCTAATTTATTTTCTGTATGAATCTTCATGTAAATGTTGTTTAACCTATCCCCATCTGCAACAGAGGGAAATTGCGCCCGAAAAATAAAGGTCAGGCTATCATCATAAATAGATACATCGGGTTCTCCTTTTGTCAAAACCGTTTGATAGCTTACACCAGAAATCTTATTTTGAGCGGTGTCATAAAAAGTTGGTTCGGGGAAAATCTTTTCAATACAATCTTTTTGTTGTGGATGCTTAACTCTTATCTTAAGAACAGCAGAATCACTTCCCCCACAGGAAGGATCACTTATCCACGTGTAGCTTGGAGTATTTATCTTCAATTTCCTGCACACCTTTTGGTCAAAGTCGAGCTTTAAATCTTTTTTTTGGCATCCCCCCAAAAGAAGTGCTATAAACGGTATATATAAAACTGGTTTTTTCATTTTTGAGGCCGTATATAATTAATTATTAAAGCACCACTAGCCTTCATGTCAGAAGAAAGAAGGATCTTTTGCGTTTTATGTCCATCGTCTATTGAAATTGCCGCCGTATTGGGACTTATTTTTCCAAGGTTTAGGGCATGGAGTGCAAGGACATTTTGTCCTTCATGTACCTCTGCGGTTATTTCCTTTGGCTCTTTGGCAAGGGTATAATCCCAAATAAGCCATTTATCATTGAGATTAAGAGAAACCCTGTCGCCATCCACTTTTTGGTCATCCCACAGTGAAATCTTAATCGTAGCTGCAGCTACTTGAATTTCATTTTTCACCTCCAAATCCCTGCCATCTATTTTTTTATTTATCTTATGTACCGGTTGATCCACAATTACAGGTGTTTCTTCCACCGGCTTGAGCCAGCGATCCTTTTTATCTTTATGGAATAAAAGGTATCGATAGCCAATCGTAAACACTAAAGATGTCCCGGTAGAAGTAAATGCATCTGAACGAAGAAGCTTTCCGCCTTTTATAGATTCATAAGTTCCCTGCGCAAGTGTTCCAAGGCCTTTGTTGAATCTAAGCCCAAAGCTAAAAATGCTGTAATCGGTAAAATACGTTTGCATCCCTCCTTCTACAAACCAACTCTTATTATTTTTAGGATAGTCCGTTTTAACCGTAACCTGCTCTTCTGTAAGAAAAAAACTTTGTGATACCGATTTTGTGGTTTTTTTAACCGCACTCATAGAGTAACCCAAGGTGCCGTAAAGACTGGTGTATTTATCTATAGGTTGGAAATATTGAACAGCACCATAGCAAGACAAGTAATAATTTGTAGAATTTACTTTAGCGATGTAACCCTTGTTGTCTTTAGCAAACCGCTTATCTTTCATATTCCAAAATGCTCCATTCTGCATAAGCCCTCCCTCCAGGGCCAAACGATTAAAGACCCTATACCGGGCAGAAAGAGAAAGCCCAAAATCCAGTGTAGAAAGCCTGGGAGTCAATACAGACCGTCCTTCTGCATATTTATTAAAGGGAATACCCCCTAAAATAGCCCCCCCAACGGTTAAGTCTTGCTGTGCTTTAAGGCAAAAAGAAAAAAAACAGCTTATAAAAAGGAGAATGTATCGTGGCATTGAAGTTGTCAAATGTTTTTTTTGTACGTAGGAAATTGAACCGGGTTTAATTTTAGGCTTAATAAATGCAGCTTTATCTGTTTTATTACAGCCTGCCCACCCAATCGAAATTAAATGGTAACAATTTCTTAACAGTAGAATAACCTAAAGCTAATACTGCTTTCCCAAATTTGTTTCCGTAAAACAAATCTGAAGTCTTATGAAAAGAATTACATTGGCTTTTATCCTCACTTTATTAATTTTGCAAGGGTATAGTCAAGGTTTGGTATCTGCTCAATTTGGGAAAGGTGTTACTTTTACCGCAGCGGATTCCTCCCTAAGTATAAGAATGAGGGCGCGCTTTCAAACTCTTTTTTCTGCTGAAAAAACACTTACAAAAGGAAGCCCTATTGCCAAAGATATGCTTATACGGCGGGCTCGGTTAAAATTTGAAGGGCTTGCTTTTACCTCAAGGCTTGCTTATAAAATAGAGCTGGGGCTTTCCAACCGGGACAATGGAAAAATTATCCCACAAGGGAATAATGCCGCCAATATTATTTTGGATGCTTTTTTTGTTTATAAATTAAGCAAATCCCTTAGCCTTATTGGTGGTCAGTTTAAACTTCCCGGAGATCGGGAAAAATTGATTTCTGACCAAAAACTACAGTTTGTAGATAGAAGCCTTGTAAACGGCAGTTATACAATAGATAGAGATCGGGGAATCATGTTGAGTCATTCCTTTAAAGTGGGGAAAGTAGTATTTAATGATGTGTATGCATTAGCAATGGGAGAAGGAAAAAACATTACTGAAAAAGACACAAAAGGCTTTAGCTATAGCATCCGGTTGGAGGCATTACCTTTTGGTAGGTTTATAAATGGGGGTGATTTTGT
>Ga0164242_10007157_pt1 | contig 12223 bp, 8 predicted proteins | sample OricomgcompostMG_FD_108783 | JGI IMG/M metagenome (GOLD analysis project Ga0164242, IMG submission 108783) | Miracle-Growth compost microbial communities from Emeryville, California, USA - Original compost - Miracle growth compost (MG) ... | reverse complement strand
TATAGTCGTAATTATTTCGCCTATTTCACGTTTAACAGAGGCCAACCTTTTCATTACTCCTTGAGTATCTGCATCAAAAAAATATATCATACCTAGGACTATATCATGACTAACACGTCCCTGTCTAATTTCCCCAGGTTGAATAATGATTGACAGTATTTTCTTTAAAAACTCCTTTCTCCTTTCGGCCTTCCCATCGCCACCCATTACATAAAAAAGTATGTGTACCCCATCTTTCACCAAAGTATTAGCTGGCAATAAGTTCCGCCTCACTTCTTGAATATTCAATCCTTCCACATTGCTTTTCACCGCTTCCTTTATAAGTAAATCACTTATAGGCTTAGGATAATCTCCCAATTTGCTATTTTCATTGCTTACGAAGCCCTGTGTCTTAAATATTTTATTCAAAAATGCCACATCATGAGGGCCTTCACAAAGTGCAATAATAATTTGTATGTCCATAGTTTACCTAATATCAATGTTTATTGTTTCCACTAATTGTTTAAGTTTATTACCACTCAAAAAATTACATTCAATCTGCCCGCTACTGCCTAATTCTAAAGCAAATAAAGTCAATTCTTCATCTGGGTAATCGTTTTCTACAAAAGCATCTATACACTCTTTGCTATGAGTGGTAAGAAAAACCTGGACATTAAATTTATCAGCTAATTTCTGGACAAAGCTCGTAAACTTTACAAGTAAACTTTTATGAATAGCACTATCTATTTCATCAATACAAATAATGCCATTTCGACTATAAACCATTAATAAAGTAATTTCAAATACTCGTTGGAGTCCTTCTCCATATTTTGTAATATCTGTCGCATTGTTTAAGACAGAAGACGTAACCATAAATCTACTATCATTACCAATACTCACCAACTCAATTTTAACAATATTTGGATCTAAATTCTCTCTTATAAATTCAATAATTTCATCAAAGAATTTTTGTTCAACCGCAAACGCATGCGCTTTTTTTAATAAAGAACTACTGTACCTATAAGGGCTCGTGAATGTAGCTGGGCACAACACTGAGGTTGTTGAAAATCTAAACTGTGCATCCTTATTACTAAACAAGTGAAGCTCGCTCGAAAATGTTTTTGCATCAACGCTTGCTTCCGCAGATATGGTTTTTATATACCCTGATTTATCCATATCATCATCCGTTTCTTCTGATAAAAGACGAATAAAGCTTGATTTTCCATTAAATATAGTTTTAATTTCAATTTCTTCTTCGAAATTTCTGACAATCCACATTGGATTTATTTCTTCATTAAATTTCCCCCTAAACTTCTCCAATTCTAAAAATGCATACAAATCATTTAATTGGCTTGCCAAATAAAAGGATTCCAACACGGAAGTTTTGCCCATATTATTATCCCCTACAAAAATATTCACCCTTGTCAAATGATTAATCTGTAAATCATATAACTTTCTGTAATGTTGAATAGATGCCGAGACAAAATGCGCCTTTACCTTCGGGAAATAAATGTTTGCAGATTGAACACCAATAGATACACTTAATGGACTGTTTGGAACCAACCTTTCTAATTTGGTTTTAAGATTTTCAATTTCTTCATAATCTTTATCGTTCAAGTATTCACTGAAATTGAAGGCAGCCTGAACTTCATTCTTTATATTTTGTAATGCATTTTTTAACCTATTTTCCCCAATGGCGCCACTGTAGGTGTAACCTTCAGTTATACTTCTACTTTCTTCCATTTTCTTTATTGCAGCAGGATCGTTTACAAACTCAGCTACTTCCTTTATTTGCCTGTATTGGGTTATAATTGGCTCTCTTTTAATGCTCCTTTCAACGCCATCTTCATCCTCCTCAATTTCTTCTGTTTCAGAAATCCAACCAAATAACCTTTCAATATTTACCAAATTTTCTGCTTTGCAACAAGAATCATTCCACCCAATCCAATCTTTCATGGTGCTGCTTCCAATTACAGTTTCAAATATGCTATATTTATTAGGCTCAAATTGATCTCCAAAATCACTTAGTTTATATTGTTCACAGATTTTCATGTCAACTATCACCCCTAATTCCTATTGCATGTCGATAGTTGTAATTAATTGATTTGCAATTAATTAATAATTTTAGGTCTGTGTTTTTGATAGCATATTAGGGTTATTTAGTTGTATTTAATTATTTTAAACAATACACAAAACGTATCTACTATTATCCTACAATCGTCTATAATCCTTTGATTATGGTAATTATAGGTTTTTTTATTAATTTTTGTTTTGTTTAAATATGTTTAGTATATTTGTTTCATATATATAATTAACCCTAATCATGGACCCAGTTACCTACTTCCGAAGCACAGATATAGTAAACAAAAAGCGGTATGATGCATTGAGAGAATTCTTTTTAGAGAGCGGACAGGCTAGCAAGATTGCTGAACGTTATGGATATACATCCCATTCCTTCTATTCCCTGATTAAAGAGTTCAAGGAAATACTTAAAGACGCAGAGGAAGATCCATTTTTTAAAGAGGTTAGGTTGGGACGTAAGGCGCATCCTGATAAAGTACTTGATGATCATATTATTTCCCTGCGGAAACAGAATTACTCTACAGAAGATATCGTCAGTATGGTTAATTCAATGGGCTACCAGGTATCTTATGGCTATGTACACGCCTTACTTAAGCGGGAAGGTTTTGGCAAATTACCAAGAAGAAGTAAAGTTGATAAAAGTAGTTTATCCGCACCCAAATTGACAGCACCGTCTAGTGAAATGTTATCCCTTACGGCTGAGCGCTTCCAGAGCAGTTCTACCGGAGTACTGACACTGTTACCCGTGATCTTTGCTTACGGGATAGATGCGGTAATCCGTGACAGTGATTATCCGGAAACAAAAGTCATCAACCGGGAAAGCTCCATTCTTTCCTTCATCGCCTTAAAACTTTCCAGTATTGAGCGTTACAGTGAGGACGATTTATGGTGTATGGATCGAGGACTGGGTTTATTTGCCGGCCTGAATGTCCTACCTAAAACTGCGTGGCTTAGTTCTTATTCAAGCCGGGTAACCAGTGACATGAATCTTAAATTCCTCAAAAGCATGCATGCGTTGCTTTTGCAGCACGGCCTATTATCTGACACCTGCAATATGGACTTCACCACAGTACCCTATTGGGGAGAGAGTGACCATTTGGAAAATAATTGGAGCGGCAAAAGGAATAAAGCTTTAGCCAGTATGCTGACTGTACTCGCCCAGAACCCTGAAAACGGCATTATAGATTACGGCAATAGCGATAAAAGGCACGCCAATCAATCTGAGTCTGTGATGGAATACCTGGACTTTTACAAGGACCCGCAAATAAAAGGGGCGAGTCCATTAAAATATTTAGTGTTTGATAGCAAGTTCTCCAACTATGAGAACCTGTCAGCACTGGATGACAAGGGCATAAAGTTTATTACAATAAGAAGGCGGGGCAAACAAATACTTGAACAAATTGCCGGTCATAAAGATTTTAAAACGGTAAGAGTTGAGGCCAGTGGTATGAAAAAGAGGACATTGAAAGTACTGGACCAAATTATTACGCTCAGAGGGTATGCGGATAATAAAACCGGTGATCTCAAGCAAATAAGGCAGGTTACTTTAACAGGTCACGGTAAGATTAAACCGGCCTTAATTATCACCAATGATAAAGAGCTGCCAGTACAGCAAATCATAAGAAAATACAGCAGGAGATGGTTAGTGGAGAAAGGTATTAGTGAACAGATTGAATTTTTTCATCTCAATAGAGTGGAATCATCCATGGTCATAAAAGTAGATTTTGATCTTTGCATGACTATCCTTGCCCATAACATTTACAGAATATATGCAACGCAACTTGATCGGTATAGCCATATGACCGCCCACAGAATATATGATAAGTTCATTGCCAATAGCGGATACGTCGAAATCAAAAACGACACTATAAATGTAGAACTAAAGAAAAAAAGAGACCTACCACTGATCTTAGAAATAATGGCTCAATATAAAAATAGGAAGATCCCTTGGCTAGGCAATAAAACATTAAATTTTGTCCCATCATGCAGTTCATGATTTTAGGGCCGGATTACATACATGAAAATCTGTGTTGTTGGATTAAAGACAAAGACCTCCTACTCCTACGCAACTTTTGAATTGAAATACCCAAAGAATCGCAAACTTGACTTTCAGTTTTACCGTGATTAGTAATCAGGTCATTAATTAGCTGCGCCTCATTTACTGCATCCCACTTTTTTTTTCCGCTAATATGATGAAGCCCCATCGTTATTAAATGATCAACAGAATCCTCGCCTATAATTTCAACAAGTTTGATATCACTAAAATCGGAATCCGTTAATTCACCTGTATCTTTGCCTGCCTTAAATTCTTCCCAGAGGTATTTAAGTGCTGCCGTTCTTCTATTGCCCTCTAATACAAGGTAACTACCACCTACTTCTTTAACTTGGATAAGTTCAATATCAAGGAACCCGTTAGAAGTAAAACTAATGATAAGGTCTTTAATCTTTTCTTGATTTCCACCTACAATAAAATTATAGGTCCGTTTTTGAACACGAGGGTCTAAAATTTGATCCTCTGGAACAAATTCATAATCCCTTCTATCTATAAACCTATAATTATTAGGATCTAATAACAATTGGTCTATATGTTTCGTAATAATTTTCGATTCCATACCATTAAATTACATGTAGAATTCCTTTAAGCATTTTGTTTAAACCAACACTTTGGTCTTCTTAAACCGTTTCAATTTTAACTAAATTTGCTAGTTCCTTCATCACTTCTTTGGCTAAAGGCTCCCCTTCAATCACATTATACATTTGGTCTACTAACCATAATTTTAAAAGCTCATTTGAGTCAACTTTAAATATTTGCGCAAATATCACTAGGTATTCCCTCTTTGCCTGGCGTTCACCTCTTTCAATTTTACTTAACTGGGGGTGTATCTATGTGAAGCAATGGTGCGACATCCCTCAATAACAAGCTGTTGCTACCTCTTAATCTTCTTATTTTATCGCCAAAATAATTTGAGATATCGTTTATATTTTTATGACTTGTCAAAAGTAGAAAAATTCAACCAAACAAAGATAAATTATGCAGTTATGACTTGTGAGTTGCTAATGAATATGGAATATATGGTAAACAAACCATCGACCTAACCCTGCGTACATTTGGTTTGCTAACTACCATCCTTGATAGTCCCCTAATCCAATAGCGTCCAGATAGTCGTCGCTTTTTCTCTTTTCTTTTGGTTTAATGGATAAGCACAAGCACTCTCTAATTGTTTTATGGAGAGCCTTAAACTTAACCACCTCTGTCATATGACACGAAGTAATTGACTTAGACAGATCACAACTCAATTACAACTTTCTTACGTCTTACAATTACATAACTACCATCAATTAACAAATTCAATTAGCAGCTCCCGACGCAATACAAAAAGGGACTAGAAGCTGCATCCAAGAAGGGAAAGAAATGTTGTGCAAAGGCGAGGCTTTTAACCTTTTATGTTTGTTATAATGTAAAACATCTGGATTAAGCCCCTTGGTGATGCTTAAGCACAATAGAGTAGGCAGATAAACTTCTTACCAAGAAGGTTTACGGGATTTGCCTTTGCTTTCACCGCTTTTTATCTAAAAAGAGGCAATTGCCTTTAAACATTTACCACTGAGCGGTTCCAACATATTTTTTTATAGGTACCCTGGCTATTATCTGTCATTTTAATATGGGTCAATTCAAGTATAAAGATCTCACCGGACCTAGCCAATCCCTGGGGCAGTATTTTATGGTAAGTTTTTGCTGCTTCTACTGCTTCCTTGGTATCAGGCGCGATCATACGGCCCGTAAACTGAATTCCCTGAACGACCATTAAATCCAGTTTATCTGGCAATATAGTTCCAGATACAATGGGGTGCTTTACAAGCAACCCTGAATGATGTGCGGAGAAAGAAGATTTAAAATAAAGCTGCCCTTTATCTTGATCATAGACATACATGCAATTGAAACAGTAAGGACTAATTTGGTCATCCAGGCAACAAACAGTGGCGATATGTTGCTTGTCAATAAATTGAACAATCTGTTGATCCATACATTAAATTTTTTAAATCATTAAAAAAAAGGGAACCTGAAAATTAGGTGGATTAGCAAGTATTAATGGATTAGCAGGTAATCGCTTACACCATGGACAACTACACGCTACCTAACACCTTGATAATTTAACCTAAGCACGCTTGCCAGACTTGGATTTAAGCTGTCTATTGCTAATTTGTACTTAACCGGTTCCCTCGATTATATTAACTCAGGCAAAAATTGTCTTTATAAAACAAAATAGAAATGAGCATGATTAAGTTATGACATGATTTTGCTCATAGGCTTCTTTAATCATTCTAATAATTATTTATTTTCAAATAGATACATATTCCCGATTTGCATATTTATCATATACCTGGAACTTAAGTAGACCTCGCCCCTTTGTTACGGCACTTTGCTAAATAGTGATATCCGCCAACACAATAGATTAATTTATTAATTTTAAGCCATTTAATATGAAACTATGGAACCTCATCAGGGAATATTAGTAGGTGATCAGACCCAAAAACAGCTCTTTGAAGCTATTTTTCAACACGCAACAATGGGCATCCTGATTACTCAGCAAAATGGCCAAATTGTATTGGCCAACAAATTTGCGTTAGAGGGCTTTGGTTATAATCAGAACGAGTTATTGGGCAAAACTGTTGAATCACTTATTCCTAAGCGTTTCCATCATCATCATTCAGATTATCGACAAGATTTTAATGCCCACGCCACGACCAGGGCCATGGGGGCTGGTCGGGACTTATTTGGACTTAGAAAAGATGGCACTGAATTCCCGGTGGAGGTAAGCTTAAGTCCTATTAGGACGGGTGATCAATTGCTGGTGATTGCTTTTATCATCGACATTACTGTGCGCAAAGAAAAGGAACGCGCTGAAAAAGAATATGAAAATGCTTTGCTGTCTCTTAATAAGGAAAAGGAGCTCAATGAAATGAAATCCCGTTTTATATCCATGGCCTCCCATGAATTTAAAACGCCACTGGCGACTATTTTATCTTCTGCCACTCTTATTGCTAAGTATCCAAAAGAATCGGAGCAGCCGCAGCGTGAAAAGCATGTAGACCGGATAAAATCTTCGGTAGTCCACTTAAACAGTACGCTCAACGAATTTTTAGATTTTGGACAGATTGAACACGGTAACATACCGGTTCATTTCTCCCATTTTGACTTGGAAGAATTATTACTGGAAATCATACAAGAAGTGGAAAGCAGCATGGGGCGAAAAAGAGATATCCAGCTTTCCAGGCTGGATGCTATAAAATTGTATTCGGACAGGCATCTGCTTAAAAACATACTGATCAATTTAGTGACAAATGCCATTAAATTCAGTCCGGATCATAGCGTTGTATCTATCTTATGTCATACTGATAAGGCAGGTACTTCTATTGCCATTCAGGATGCGGGGGTCGGTATTGCCCCTGAAGATGCCGCGAAGATTTATAATCTTTTCTATAGGGGCAATAATGTACTCCATATTAAAGGTACCGGCTTAGGGCTTGCCATTGTCCACCGGTATATTGAATTACTGGACGCAACCCTTAACTTTACCAGCGAACTAAATAAAGGCACCACTTTTACCTTAAGCATTAAGCATGAAGAAAATACTACTGATAGAGGATAATCCGGAAATTTTGGAAAACACAGCAGAAATTCTGTCTTTGGCAGGTTATGAGGTTTGCAGTGTTGGGGATGGTAAGTCAGGGGTGGCAAAAGCTTTGACTTTCCTGCCTGATCTTGTTATTTCTGATATCATGATGCCAGGTCTTGATGGGTATGGGGTCTTATTGCTTATTCAAAAGCAGTCAGCATTAAAAGATGTGCCTTTTATATTTATGACCGCTAAAACGGGCAGATCTGATTTTAGAAAAGGTATGGAAATGGGGGCTGACGATTATATTACCAAGCCATTTACGGATACAGAACTGTTGAACGCAGTGGAAGCGCGTTTTAAAAGGGCTGGCAGAACTGCTATTTCTGAGCAGCAGCCCACAATTCCCTCCTCAGTATCGGTGACACAAGACCCTTTGGAGATTCTGATGGCTGGCAAAATCACCAATCATTATCACAAAAAACAGATAATCTTCTCTGAAGGCAACCATCCCCATTATCTATTTTATGTAGCTAAAGGAAAAATAAAGGCTTTTAAAACCAGTGAGGACGGTAAAGAGCTTATTGTTGGTCTTTATGGTGAAGGTGATTATCTGGGTTACACCGCCTTACTAGAAGATGCGACTTACAAGGTTACAGCGGTGGCTATTGAGGACGCAATAATTGATATTATCAGCAAAAAGGTCTTTTTTGAACTCATTTATACCAACAAGGCATTTGCCCGTCAATTCTTCCGCATCCTGGCCGATAACAACAATAAAAAAGCCGATCATATGGTAGAACTGGCTTATGATTCATTGCGCAAAAGAGTCGCCAGGGCGCTGATCTTATTAAAAACAAAATATGATAATAAATCCACAGAAAAGTTTGCTATTCATATTCGTCGGGAGGAATTAGCGAACCTTACAGGTACTTCTACTGAATCACTGATCAGAATGCTGAGCGATTTTAAAAACGAAGGGTTGATCAGTATCCAAAATGGTCAAATTGAGCTGTTAAATGAAAAAAAACTGCAAAATATGCTCAATTAACCCCATAAATAACGCACTCAATAGCTGACAAAACAACTTGCTTCTACCAGGCTACTACAAAACTACAACCTAATGACCCACTTATTGTTGGCTGACCACCCCTATAAATTACTGCCACATCCAACGGGTATCACCACCAACCCACCCATCCACAATAATATATTTAAAACTTTATATGGTGTTTTGTTTTGCAGCTTGTTTTGCAGTTAGTTTTGCAGTTAGTTTGCACTATTACCTGCCCTGTTGCATGCAGTGTGCGCAGATCTCGGGTTAGTATGGCGATTCCAGCTACAGATCCTGTTAGATTTTCTGTTTCTATTTGTATTTCCATTTCTGGTTCAGATTCTTGTCCTTGTTCTTGTTCTGGTTGCAGTTCTGGTCCGCATTTGCGCGAAGGCTAAAACAAGGAGCTTTTATCAAAACTACTGCAGCAAGATGACTGTCTAAAACCAGGCTTCATTTCTGGAATTTAAAAAAGTGGAATTTTTTAGCCTGTATTGTTATAATGTAATCTGTCCCCTTGATTTCCATGTCTCTTGTGTAATCCGGTATTGTGCCAATCTATTATGTTTTTGCTGGCATGGGTTGGGGAGAGGTAGATTTGCCGCAAAAAAAATTATGAGCAAGATCATGTTTTTCGTGCACTTAGCTCATGGTAGTAAGGTGAACGGTGGGCTAATTTTGCTATTGATAAATGGGAATTGTTAGGGTAACACAGATATGTTAGATGTATTACAGAATATAACTCCGATTTAAACACATAAATGCATCATTTTAAAATATTAAGCCATGAGAAAGTCAATCGTAGGGCGCAGCTTAAACCCCAATGCAAAAAGCCAACAACTGTTCAATGTTTTCCAACTTGAACAGTTGGCAGGGTCTGTAGGTTTTGTTTTGGCAGTTGTGATGTTTGTAGTATTTGTTTTAACCGGATGCGGCAACCAGGCGTCCAAGGCGGATAAAACGAGCCAGCCTCTTGAAAAAATCACCGGCACTTATACGGCTCAGTTGGGCAAAGTTCCTTTTGCGCCACCTTCTATTGCTCAGTATAAAACGCCGCAAAAAGTTATTGTAAATCTTGTTGTTACAGAAAAGACGATGGAACTGGCCAGCGGCGTGGAATATACCTTCTGGACGTTTAATGGCACTGTTCCTGGGCCTATGATTCGGGTGCATGAGGGCGATGAGGTCGAAGTGCATTTTAGTAACAGTCCCAACAGTACCATGCCGCATAATATAGATTTCCATGCGGCAACAGGGCCTGGCGGCGGTGCGGAGGCCTCTGGAACAGCTCCGGGTCATACCTCTATTTTTAGTTTTCGTGCCTTGAAATCTGGTTTATTTATTTACCACTGCGCCATGGCACCCGTCGGGATGCATATCGCCAATGGTATGTACGGGCTGATTCTGGTTGAGCCCAAAGAAGGGCTTCCTAAGGTTGATAAGGAGTTTTATGTAGTACAGGGAGAAGTTTATACGGAAGGAAAGTTTGGAGAAAAAGGCCTGCAGCATTTTGATCTGCAAAAAGCGCTCGATGAAAGGCCTGATTATGTGGTTTTTAACGGGGCAGTCGGCTCTTTAATGGGGGATAATGCCTTCCATGCTAAAACTGGAGAAAAAGTAAGGATATTTTTTGGCAATGCAGGGCCTAATCTAACCTCCTCGTTTCACGTGATCGGAGAAATATTCGACAAGGTTTATCTGGAGGGAGGGCAAATGATTAATAGAGATGTGCAGACGACCCTTGTTCCGGCTGGCGGAGCGGTCATCACTGAATTCACCTGTAAGGTTCCGGGTTATTATACACTTGTAGACCACTCTATCTTCCGTGCCTTTAATAAGGGGGCGATCGGTCAATTAGAAATCACGGGAGAAGAAAACAAACAGATCTACTCTGGCAAAATCAAGGATGAGCCCTATAATAAGCCCGATCCGGTACCAGAAAACACAAAAGACAGGCCAGCAGTGTCTATTCCTGCCGCAAAATAAGGAATTTAGTTAGCATAGCCAGGCCTGGCTAAGTTAGGCTAGCCTAGCCAAATTTACCCTAGGCTTGATTTGAGAAACTGACAATATCATATACCATGCAAAAGTCTGCCTTCATATGGATTTTGAGGTTGATTACCTTGGGGGTAATTCATTGGATGTCTCCACTGATTGGGGGGGTGGCTTTGGCTACACCACATTTAACGCCGAATAAAAGTGCCAGTAGTGCAACTAGCCACCTTGGCCGGTATGTATCTGCGTATGCGACTAAGTATGCAACCAGGTATGTAGCCAGGTATGCAGATATGGTTCTTATACCTGGTGGTAGCTATACGCCTTTTTTCCAGGGGGGCTCAACCATCAGGCAAACAAAGGTCAAAAGTTTCTACATGGATCGTCACGCCGTTACCAATAATGATTTTCTGGCTTTTGTAAAAGCGAATCCCAGGTGGGCAAAATCCAAAGTGGCTTATTTACTGGCAGACAATACTTATTTGCAGCAGTGGTCTGGTGATTTTACCATTGGTGACCCTGCGCTTTTACATAGTCCAGTCACCAATGTCAGCTGGTTTGCCGCCGCAGCCTATGCTAGGTGGGCAGGCAAAAGGCTGCCCACCATGGATGAATGGGAATATGTAATGGGAATACCACCTAAGACATCTGAACTTCCCAAAGGTGAGTCTTTAATCACTTATATTTTGAATTGGTATGGGAAACCCACCCCAGAAATCTTACCTCATGTAATGTCTACCTATAAGAACAGATTGGGGGTATATGATATGGCGGGGCTCATTTGGGAATGGGTGTATGATTTTAACAGCATCATTAAAGGAAGTGATTCCCGCAGTGATTTACCTTTGGAGAAAACCCTGTTTTGTGCAAACAGTACTCAAATCGCCCTAAATAAACAAGACTACGGCTCTTTTATGCGCTTTGCCTTTAGGGCGAGCCTAAAGGCAAATTATTGTATTAGAAATTTAGGATTCCGGTGTGTAAGGGATGTGCGCTGATGTCCTGGCACTTATACGGGCATTTACTTTGGGGGCTTTACTGAAACTGATACTTATAACATGATTCATCTTTAAATCTTAATATCATGCGACGTTTATTTTCTTACGCTAATGGTTTAAAGCCTATTACCTTAGCCCTTCTAATCTCTTTTTTGGTAGCCCTGCAGCCAGCTTGTAATAATCCTGCTAGTAAAAAGAATTTTATGGAAGCAAAAAGTCCAGCTGTTGCGCTTCATGGCAGTACTGAAAACTCAATTTATCAGTTAGATGCCCGCTGGACCACTCAGGATGATCAGCAGATCCCGACAAAGGCACTGGCGGGAAAAATCCAGGTGGTGGCCATGATTTTTACTTCCTGCGGCTATGCCTGCCCTGCCATTGTTCAAAATATGCAGCGTATTGAAAGTAGTCTATCTGCAAACGCGCAGGCTAAAACGCATTTCACTTTGATCTCTTTTGATACAAAAACAGATACGCCTGAGCGGTTAAGGCAATAT
>Ga0164242_10007156_pt1 | contig 12224 bp, 8 predicted proteins | sample OricomgcompostMG_FD_108783 | JGI IMG/M metagenome (GOLD analysis project Ga0164242, IMG submission 108783) | Miracle-Growth compost microbial communities from Emeryville, California, USA - Original compost - Miracle growth compost (MG) ... | reverse complement strand
GAGATTATGGGGAAGAACGGTTTGCTTTTCAGATTGCAAAGGCGCTTGTTGCTCGCCGGGCAGAGTCCGACCGTCTCGGGCCTCTCGACAGCACGGGCGAGCTTGCCCAAATCGTGGCTAACGCCGTCAAAACCCGTGAGAAGGGTAAGGACCCGGCAACCCGCACCTTTCAGGCTATACGGATTCACGTCAATCAAGAGCTTGCGGAGCTGCAAGTCGTACTAGAAGCAGCCTTGTCGCTGCTGGAGCAGGGGGGGCGGCTCGTGGTCATCAGCTTTCATTCGCTGGAAGACCGGATCGTGAAGCGGTTCATGCAGGCGCATGCCACGGCGCCTGCGCTCGACCGTCGCCTGCCGATCCGCGCCGTCGACCTGCCCAGCCCGCCTTTGAAGTTGCTCGGGCGCGTATTCGCCAGCGACGAGGAAGTCGCCGCCAATCCGCGCGCCCGCTCGGCTGTGATGCGCATTGCGGAGCGCGTCACGCCATGAACCGTCTGAATATTTTCCTGCTGATCGTCGTCATGGGGTGCGCGCTGTCGGTCGTCAACGCCACCAATCAGCAGCGTCAGATGTTTTTCCAGTTGCAACGCGCGCAGGCACAGGAGCGGCAGCTTCAGCAGGACTATGCGCAGCTTCAATATCAGCAGAGCGCGCTGTCACGGACATCGCGCGTCGAACAGATCGCTACCGATTCGCTCAAGATGCAGCCAGTGACGACCGGACGCACGCAATACCTGACCCTCGCGCCGGGCGCCGCCAGCGCCGCCGATGCGCCGGTGCCCACGTCTGCGCCGGCTCAGGGCGCCGCCGCCACGAAAGGCCGCCGTGGGGGCGCACGATGAAAAAAGGCAATAACCGCAAGAGCGTCGCCTTTACCCCGAACCCCATTCTCTCGGTGCGCCTGCCGATGTGGCGCTCGAAGTTCGTCGTCTTCACGCTGTTCATGGCGTTCGTCGCGCTTGCTGCGCGCGCGTTCTGGATTCAGGGGCCAGGCAACGCGTTCTATCAGAAGCAAGGCGATAGCCGCTATCTGCGCACGATCGAGTTGCCCGCCACGCGCGGCAAGATTCTCGACCGCAACGGCCTCGTGCTTGCCACGAGCTTGCCCGCGCGCGCGATCTGGGCGATTCCCGAAGACGTGCCCGACGACCTCGGCGCCGACAAGCTCACGCAGCTCGGCACGCTGCTGAACATGTCGACCAAGGAGTTGCGCACCAAGCTCTCCGAGGACAAGACCTTCGTCTACGTGAAGCGCCAGGTGCCGCTCGACGTCGCGCAAAAGGTTGCGGCGCTCGACATTCCCGGTATCTATCAGCGTAACGAATACAAGCGCTTCTATCCCGAAGGGCAGGTCACCGCTCACCTGATCGGCTTCACCAATGTCGAAGACGAGGGCCAGGAGGGCGTGGAGCTTTCCGACCAGAAGATCCTTGCGGGCGTGCCCGGGATTCGTCACGTCATCAAGGACCGCATGGGTCATATCGTCGAGGACGTGGACGAAACGGTCGTGCCGCATAACGGCCAGGACGTCGAGTTGTCGATCGACAGCCAGATCCAGTACATCGCCTATTCGAACCTGAAGGCGGCGGTGGAGAAGTTCAAGGCCAAGGCCGGCGCGGCGATGGTGGTGGACGTGCGTACGGGCGAAGTGCTCGCGCTCGTGAACTATCCCACCTATAACCCGAACGACCGCTCGCACCTCACCGGCGAGCAACTGCGCAACCGCATCCTGACCGATGTGTTCGAGCCGGGCTCGATCATGAAGCCGTTCACGATCTCGCTGGCGCTCGATTTGCACCGTGTCTCGCCGACTACACTGGTGGATACGGGCAATGGCCACTTTACGCTCGACGGCGCGACCATCACCGACGATGCTCCGTTCGGTGTGCTCACCGTGGGCGGCGTGATCCAGAAGTCGAGCAATATCGGCGCGACCAAGATCGCCATGACGCTCAAGCCCGAAGAGATGTGGAACATGTACACCAGCATCGGTCTCGGGCAGGCGCCGAAGGTCGGGTTCCCCGGCGCGGCGGCGGGCCGTCTGCGTCCGTGGAAAAGCTGGCGCCGCATCGAGCAGGCGACCATGTCGTACGGCTATGGCCTGTCGGTTTCGCTGTTCCAGCTCGCGCGCGCGTACACGGCCATCGCGCACGACGGCCAGATCCTGCCGGTCACCATCTTCCATCACCCGGGCGATAACCAGCCCGTGGTCGGCACGCAGGTTTTTTCGCCCACCACGGCGCGCGAAGTGCGCACGATGCTCGAGAGCGTGGTGTCGAAGGACGGCACGTCGCCCGACGCGGCCGTGCCCGGCTATCGCGTGGGCGGCAAGTCCGGTACGGCGTACAAGCACGGTCCGCATGGCTATGACCACTCGAAATACCGGGCGTCGTTCGTCGGCATGGCGCCGATGCCGAATCCGCGCATCGTGGTGGCGGTGACGGTCGACGAGCCGACGGCTGGCAGCCACTTCGGCGGCGCGGTGTCGGGTCCGGTGTTCTCGGGCATCGTCGGCGACACGCTGCGCACGCTCAATGTCCCGCCCGACATGCCGGTCAAGCAACTCGTCGTCTCCGACGACAGCGCGTCGGCAACCGCTGTCGCCAATGCGCCGTCCGCGTCCGCCGCAACGCTCAAGCGTGTCGCGAACGGCGTTGCAAGCAGGAATTCCGTCGGCGCGCGTCACATGACCGTTGCCGACAACGCGAAAAACCGTCCCGGAGTCGTCCGATGAGCGCCACGCGCACCCAGCATCCGGCGCACCGGCAGATCGCGGAGGCGCTCGCGTGGCTGCGCGCGCGCGTCGCGCCCGAGGCCGATCTGCACGCCGACACGCGATCGCTCAAAGCCGGTGACGTTTTCCTCGCCTACGCCGTCGAGGGTGCCGACAACCGCTCGCATATCGAAAACGCGCTCGCGCGCGGCGCGGCGGCAGTCGTGTATCAGCCGGAAGGCTATACGGGCCAGTTCGACGCGGCGCAAGCACAGAACGCGCTCGCTGTGCCGCAGCTCGACGTGCTCGCGGGCGAGATCGCGAGCGGCTGGTATGGCGACCCGACCGACGCGATGCTCGTGGTCGGCGTGACCGGCACGAACGGCAAGACCTCGTGCAGCCAGTGGGTTGCTTCGGCGCTCACGGCGATCGGCCAGAAATGCGCGATCGTCGGCACGCTTGGCAGCGGCTTTCCGGGCCAGCTCGCGCATACGGGCTTCACGACGCCGGACGCGCCGCAGCTCCAGCGCTCGCTCGCCCAGTTGCGCAAGGAAGGCGCGCAGGCCGTGGCGATGGAAGTCTCGTCGCACGCGCTGCATCAGGGGCGCGTGAACGGTACCTCGTTCAACCTCGCGGTCTTCACGAATCTCACGCAGGATCACCTCGACTATCACCGCACCTTCGAAGCCTACGAGGCCGCGAAGGCGCGTCTGTTCGCGTGGCCGGGCCTGCATGCCGCAGTCATCAACGCCGACGACGCAGCGGGCCGGCGCCTGCTGGCCGCCACGCGCGGCAAGCTGCGCACGATCGCTTACGGCGTAGCGACGCCCGCCGCCGATCTGCCCGCCGCCGATGCCTGGCTGCGCGCGAACGACGTGCGCGCGACGGCCACGGGCACGGCGTTCCATCTGGAAACGTCGGATTGGGGCGAGGCGAACGTCGAAGTGCAGACGCTCGGTTTGTTCAACGTGAGCAACCTGCTGGGCGTGCTCGGCGCGCTGCTGGCGGCGAACGTGCCGCTCGTCGCGGCGCTCCACGAACTCTCGAAGCTGCAGCCGGTGAATGGCCGCATGGAGCGCCTCGGCGGCCGCATCGATCAGGACGAGCCGCTCGTCGTGATCGATTACGCGCACACGCCCGATGCGCTCGACAAGACCCTCGACGCCCTGCGCCCGATCGCGGCGGCGCGCGGCGGCCAGCTCGTCTGCATGTTCGGCTGCGGCGGCGACCGCGATGCCACCAAGCGTCCGCTGATGGGCGCGATCGCCGAACGCCTGGCCGACCAGGTCGTCGTGACGAGCGACAACCCGCGCAGCGAATCGCCGGCGGCGATCATCGACCAGATCGTGGGCGGCATGCGCGAGCCCGCGAAGGCGCGCCGCATCGAAGACCGCGCGAGCGCGATCTTGCAGGCGGTGCGCGGCGCGGCCAGGGAAGACGTCGTCGTGCTTGCGGGCAAGGGGCACGAGGCTACTCAGGAAATCATGGGCAAGAAGCGCGCGTTCTCGGATCAGGATCACGCGCGGCTTGCTCTCGCAGCCCGTCCGACCTCGGATCGGCATGGGCGCGGAGGCGGTGAATGACCATGCTTACCCTGCGCGAAGCGGCAGCGCTGATTCCCGGCGCAAGCGTTCTCGGCGACGAGAGCGCGACGTTCGAGCGCATCGCAACCGACAGCCGCACGGCCGGGCCCGGCGATCTTTTCGTCGCGCTCAAGGGCGAGCGCTTCGACGCGCACGACTTCCTCTCCGAAGTGGCGGGGCGTCACGTGAGCGCGGCGCTCGTCTCGCGCAGCCCCGGCGACTGGCGCATGCCGGCGTTGCGCGTGGACGATACGCGCACGGCGCTCGGCGCGCTTGCGCTCGGCTGGCGCCGCCGTTTCACGATGCCGCTCGTCGCCGTGACGGGCAGCAACGGCAAGACCACGGTCAAAGAAATGATCGCGTCGATCTTCGCGGCCGCAGTGGGCGAAGACGCACGGCTCGCGACCGCGGGCAATCTGAACAACGACATCGGCGTGCCGCTCACGCTGCTGCGCCTTTCTGCGGCGCACAAGCTGGCGGTGGTCGAGCTCGGCATGAATCATCCGGGCGAGACGGAACTGCTTGCGAAGCTCGCCGAGCCTACCGTCGCGGTGGTGAACAACGCGCAGCGCGAGCACCAGGAGTTCATGGCGACGGTGGAAGCCGTCGCGCTCGAGCACGCGAGCGCGATTCACGCGCTCAAGCCCGAAGGCACCGCGGTGTTTCCTGCCGACGACGCCTACGCGAGCATCTGGCGCGTGGCGGCCACGGGCTCAAAGGTACTCGATTTCGCGCTGCATACGGATGAGCGTGCCGTCGAGGCGGCGGTGACCGGCAAGCAGGTGGCTGGCGCAGACCAGAGCGCAGGCGCAAACCGCCTCGCGATCGCCACGCCCGAAGGTCATCTGGAAGTCGAGTTGCAGGTGCTCGGCGCGCATAACGCACACAACGCGCTGGCGGCCACGGCGGCGGCGCTCGCGGCCGGCGTCTCGCTCGCAGCGATCCGCCGCGGCCTGGAAGCGTTCCAGCCGGTGAAGGGCCGCTTGCAGGTCAAGCGTGCGGCGCTTGGGAAACTCGCGGGCGCGCTCGTGATCGATGACACCTACAACGCGAATCCCGATTCGGTGCGTGCCGCCGTGGACGTGCTGGCCTCGCACGCATCGCCGCGCGTGCTGGTGCTCGGCGATATGGGCGAAGTCGGCGAAGACGGCCCCGCGTTCCACCGCGAAGTGGGCGCCTACGCGAAAGCGCGCGGCATCGATGCGCTTTATACGCTAGGCGACGCGGCGCGCGACATCTCGGCAGCATTCGGCGCAGGTGCGCGGCACGCCGCCGACGTGAGCGAGCTGGTTCGCGCGCTCGCTGGCGCCGGTTACGGCGCCGATGCAACGATCCTCGTGAAAGGCTCGCGCTTCATGCAAATGGAGCGCGTGGTGGCCGCCCTCACGCACCCGCAACCTGGCGCACCGGACACCGCGTCCGGTACGCACTGAAATACTAAGGAATACAAGGCATGCTACTGGCGCTGGCGCAATGGCTGCAGAATGACGCAAGCTTCTTGCGCGTGTTCAGTTATTTGACGTTTCGCGCGGTGATGGCGACCATCACCGCGATGGCGATCGGGCTTTTTCTCGGTCCGTGGGTGATCCGCAAGCTTACCGAAATGAAGGTCGGCCAGGCCGTGCGCACGGACGGCCCGCAGACGCACCTCGTGAAATCGGGCACGCCCACCATGGGCGGCGTGCTCATTCTGTTGGGCATCGCCGTTTCCACGCTGCTGTGGGGCGATCTCACGAACCGCTTCATCTGGATCGTGATGCTCGTGACCTTCGGCTTCGGCGCGATCGGCTGGGTCGACGACTATCGCAAGGTCGTCCACAAGGACCCGCGCGGCATGTCCTCGCGCGAGAAGTATTTCTGGCAGTCGGTGATTGGCCTGTTCGCCGCGGTGTATCTCGCCTTCAGCGTGTCCGAGGCGAGCAACGTGCGCGTGTTCGATCTCTTCATGGCGTGGGTGCGCAGCGGCCTCTCGATGGGCCTGCCTGCGAAAGCGGACCTCTTGCTGCCGTTCCTCAAGTCGATCAGCTATCCGCTCGGCGTGTGGGGTTTCATCGCGCTCACGTATTTCGTGATCGTCGGCGCGAGCAATGCCGTGAATCTCACCGATGGCCTCGACGGCCTCGTGATCATGCCGGTCGTGCTCGTGGGCGCTTCGCTCGGCGTGTTTGCCTACGTGATGGGCAGCTCGGTCTATTCGAAGTACCTGCTTTTTCCGCACATCCCTGGCGCGGGCGAACTGCTGATTTTCTGTTCGGCGATGGGCGGGGCAGGTCTCGCGTTCCTCTGGTTCAACACGTATCCGGCGCAGGTGTTCATGGGCGATGTGGGCGCGCTCGCGCTCGGCGGTGCGCTCGGCACCATCGCCGTGATCGTGCGTCAGGAAATCGTGCTCTTCATCATGGGCGGCATTTTCGTGGCTGAAACGCTCTCCGTGATGCTGCAGGTCACCTGGTTCAAGTACACGAAAAAGCGTTACGGCGAAGGGCGCCGCATCTTCAAGATGGCGCCGCTGCATCACCATTTCGAGCTGTCAGGCTGGAAAGAGACGCAGGTGGTCGTACGCTTCTGGGTCATCACGCTGATGCTGTGTCTGATCGGCTTGTCGACTTTGAAGCTGCGTTGATCGGGATGCCGGGACCCACTGCGGGACCCACTACAGGTTCATCAAGGTAAGAAAGGGAAGCAAGCGATGTTTGGCGAGAAGTTTCGGGATCGGCAAAAGCCGATGGTGCTCGTGCTGGGGCTCGGCGAATCGGGGCTCGCGATGGCGCGCTGGTGCGCGCGCCATGGCTGCCGCCTGCGCGTCGCCGACACGCGCGAGGCGCCGCCGAACTTGCCCGAACTGGCCGCGCGCGGCGTCGACGCGGACTTCGTCGGCGGTCCGTTCTCCACGGCGCTGCTCGAAGGCGTCGAGCTCGTCGCCATCAGCCCGGGCCTTTCGCCGCTGGCCGAAGACCTCGTGCCGCTGATCGCCGCCGCGCGCGAACGCGGCATCGAAGTCTGGGGCGAACTCGAACTCTTCTCGCAGGCGCTGCGCCATCTCGGCGAAAGCGGCTACGCGCCGAAGGTGCTCGCCATCACCGGCACGAACGGCAAGACCACCACCACGAGCTTGACGGGCATGCTCTGCGAGCGCGCGGGCAAGCGTGTGGCCGTGGCCGGCAACATCAGCCCGGCGATGCTCGACAAGCTCGCCGACGCCATCGACAACACCGCGCTGCCCGACGTCTGGGTGCTCGAACTTTCGAGCTTCCAGCTGGAGACGGCGCACAGCTTCGCGCCCGACGCGGCGGCGATCCTCAACATCACGCAGGACCATCTCGACTGGCACGGCGGCATCGACGCCTACGCCGCCGCGAAGGGCCGCATCTTCGGCGCGCAGACCACGCGCGTGCTCAACCGCGACGACGCGCGCGTGATGTCGCTCGCGAGCGTCGCGAACAGCGGCGAGGCGAAGGTCGTGACATTCGGCGTGAACGAGCCGCAGCGCGAAGGCGATTACGGCATTTCGCGCGACAACGGCATGCTTTGGCTCGTGCAGGCGCACGACCGCGACGCGAGCGACGAACCGGTTTCGCCGCGCCGTCGCAAGCAGCTCGACGCCGCGCCCGTGAATCTCGCGATGAAGCGCCTGATGCCCGCCGACGCGCTGCGCATCCGCGGCCTGCACAACGCGGCGAACGCGCTCGCGGCCTTCGCGCTCGCGCGCGCGATCGATCTGGCGCCCGCGGCGCTGCTGCACGGCCTGCGCGAGTATCGCGGCGAGCCGCATCGCGTGGAGCTGATCGCGTCGATCGACGGTATCGACTACGTGGACGACAGCAAGGGCACGAACGTGGGCGCAACGGTGGCGGCGCTCGATGGCCTCGCGCAGCGCGCGGTGCTGATCGCGGGCGGCGACGGCAAGGGCCAGGACTTCGAGCCCCTCGCGGCGCCGGTGGCGCGCTGGTGCCGTGCGGTGATGCTGATTGGCCGCGACGCCCCGCAGATTCGCGCGGCGCTCGCAAGCACGGGCATCGCGCTCACCAACCACGCCACGCTGGAAGAGGCCACGCGCGCGGCCACGGCGCTCGCCGAGCCGGGCGACGTCGTGCTGCTCTCGCCGGCGTGCGCGAGCTTCGACATGTTCAAGGGCTATGCCCATCGCGCGGCCGTGTTCCGCGACACCGTGGAAGAAATCGCCGCAGAACGGGGGACGATGATATGAGCTGGTCCGAACGATTCGGCGCGCGCCTGTCGCGCGACACGCGCGGCGGCACCGACGGTGCGGCCAGCAGCGCGCGCTCGGGCGGCATTTCGAGCGTCGTCAGCGGCGTGCGTCCCTCGCGCTCGCGCATGCTCGACTACGACTACTCGCTGCTGTGGGCCGTGATCGCGCTGCTCGGCCTTGGCGTGGTGATGGTCTACTCGGCCTCGATCGCGATGCCCGATTCGCCGAAATACGCTTCGTACCACGACTACGCGTTTCTCGTGCGCCATATCGTTTCGCTCGTGATCGGCGCGGTCGCGGCGATCATTGCGTTCCGTATTCCCATTTCGACATGGGACCGCTACGCGCCGAAACTCTTCCTTGCTGCATTGGCGTTGCTCGTGATCGTGCTGATCCCGCACATCGGCAAGGGCGTGAACGGCGCGCGGCGCTGGATTCCGCTCGGCATCTCGAACATGCAGCCCTCGGAAATCATGAAGCTCGCGGTGACGATCTACGCCGCGAACTACACCGTGCGCAAGCAGGAATACATGCACAGCTTCGCCAAGGGCTTTTTGCCGATGGCGCTTGCGGTGGGCGTGGTGGGCGCGCTGCTGTTGCTCGAGCCCGACATGGGCGCATTCATGGTGATCGCCGCGATCGCAATGGGCGTGCTGTTTCTCGGCGGCGTGAACGGCAAGCTGTTCGGCGGCCTCGTGGCCACGGCGATCGGCACCTTCACGCTGCTCGTGTGGGCGTCGCCGTGGCGTCGCGAGCGGATCTTCGCGTACCTCGATCCGTGGGACGACCGCTACGCGCAGGGCAAGGCGTATCAGCTCACGCACTCGCTGATCGCATTCGGGCGCGGCGAGTGGTTCGGCGTGGGTCTCGGCGGCAGTGTCGAGAAGCTCAACTATCTGCCCGAAGCGCACACCGACTTCATTCTCGCCGTGATCGGCGAGGAACTCGGCTTCGTGGGCGTGCTGATCGTGATCCTGCTGTTCTACTGGATCGTGCGCCGCTCGTTCGAGATCGGCCGCCAGGCGCTCGCGCTCGACCGCACGTTCGCGGGGCTCATCGCAAAGGGCCTGGGCGTGTGGTTTGGCACGCAGGCGTTCATCAACATGGGCGTGAATCTCGGCCTGCTGCCGACCAAGGGTCTTACGCTGCCGTTCGTGAGCTACGGCGGCTCGGGCATTCTGCTCAACTGTATTGCGGTGGCGTTGTTGCTTCGCGTGGATTACGAGAACCGGGTGCTGATGCGCGGAGGAAAGGTATGACCGCTGCAACGCGCACGCTCATGGTGATGGCCGGCGGCACCGGGGGACATGTGTTCCCGGGGCTCGCCGTCGCCCATCGCATGGAGCAGTGGGGCTGGCGCGTGGTGTGGCTCGGCAATCCCGCGGGCATGGAGGCGACGCTCGTGCCCAGGCACGGTATCCCGATGGAGTACGTGCGTTTTGGCGGCGTGCGGGGCAAGGGGCTCAAGACCAAGCTGATGCTGCCGTTGAACATGCTGCGCGCGTGCGCGCAGAGCCTCGCGGCGCTGCGCCGCGTGAAGCCCGACGTCGTGCTCGGCATGGGCGGCTACATCACGTTCCCGGCGGGTGTGATGAGCGCACTTTCGGGGCGTCCGCTCGTGCTGCACGAACAGAATTCCATCGCGGGCCTCGCGAACAAGGTGCTCGCGAAGCTTGCGAAGCGCGTGCTGGTGGCGTTTCCGGGCGCATTGCCGCACGCGGAGTGGACCGGCAACCCGATTCGCGCGGAACTCGAGCACGTGGTGCAGCCGCAGGCGCGCTACGCAGCGCGCAGCGGTCCGCTGCGCGTGCTGGTGGTGGGCGGCAGCCTTGGCGCCGCGGCGCTCAACGAAGTGGTGCCGCGCGCGCTCGCGCAGCTCGCTTCGGCCGAGCGCCCGCACGTGGTGCATCAGGCGGGCGCGAAGCATATCGACGCATTGCGTCAGAACTATATCGACGCCGGAGTCGAACCCGGTGACACGGCGCAACTCGTGCCGTTCATCGACGACATGGCGAGCGCTTACGAAAACGCGGATCTCGTGATCTGCCGCTCGGGCGCGATGACGGTGGCCGAGATCGCGGCCGTGGGCGTGGCGGCGCTGTTCGTGCCGTTCCCCTACGCGGTCGACGACCACCAGACGACCAACGCGGCGTTTCTCGCGCAACAGGGCGCGGCGCGCGTGGTGCAGCAACGCGAGCTTTCGGCAGAGGCGCTCGCGGACTGGCTCAAGCAACAAACCCGAGCATCGCTCGCAGAGATGGCCGGGCGCGCCCGCGCGCTCGCAAAACCCGACGCCGCCGATCAGGTCGCGCGCATCTGCGCCGCCGTGGCGGGCGCCAGTCCGGGAGGAAAGCAATGAAACACATCGTCAAACATATTCATTTCGTCGGCATCGGCGGCGCGGGCATGAGCGGGATCGCCGAAGTGCTCGTCAATCTCGGCTATCACGTGAGCGGCTCGGACCTCGCGAAGAACGCGGTCACCGACCGCCTCGCCGCGCTCGGCGCGCGCATCTCGATCGGCCATGCCGAAGAGAACATCGAAGGCGCGAACGCGGTGGTCGTCTCCACGGCGGTGCGCAACGACAACCCCGAAGTGCTGGCGGCGCGCCATCGCCGCATTCCGATCGTGCCGCGCGCCGTGATGCTCGCGGAGCTCATGCGCCTGAAGCAGGGCATCGCGATCGCGGGCACGCACGGCAAGACCACCACCACGTCGCTCGTCGCGAGCGTGCTGGCGGCGGGCGGGCTCGATCCGACTTTCGTGATCGGCGGACGCCTCATCAGCGCGGGCGCGAACGCGCGCCTGGGCACGGGCGATTTCATCGTGGCGGAAGCCGACGAATCGGACGCCTCGTTCCTGAATCTTTTCCCGGTGATCGAAGTCATCACGAACATCGACGCCGATCACATGGACACCTACGGGCACGACTTCGCGCGCCTGAAGCAGGCGTTCATCGAATTCACGCACCGTCTGCCGTTCTATGGCATCGCGGTGCTGTGCGTGGACGACCCGAACGTGAAGGAAATCCTGCCGTTCGTCTCGAAGCCGATCATCCGCTACGGCTTCGCTTCCGATGCGCAAGTGCGCGCGGTCAACGTGATGGCGCGCGACGGCAAGATGTACTTCACGGCGATGCGCGAAGACGCACCGTCGCTCGACATCGTTTTGAACCTTCCGGGCACGCACAATGTCCAGAACGCACTGGCTGCGATCGCGATCGCGACCGAGCTCGAAGTGAAGGATGCCGATATCCAGCGCGCGCTCGCGGAATTCAACGGCGTGGGCCGACGCTTCCAGCGTTATGGCGAGATTCCCGTGAATGGCGGCGGCACTTACACCTTGATCGACGATTACGGCCACCATCCCGTGGAAATGGCCGCGACGATCGCCGCCGCGCGCGGCGCGTTCCCCGAGCGCCGTCTCGTGCTGGCGTTCCAGCCGCACCGCTACACGCGCACGCGCGACTGCTTCGAAGACTTCGTGCGCGTGCTCTCGACCGTCGATGCGCTCGTGCTGACCGACGTCTACGCAGCAGGCGAAGCGCCGATCGTGGCCGCGGATGGCCGCGCGCTCGCACGCGCGATTCGCGTGGCGGGCAAGGTCGAGCCGGTGTTCGTCGAGACCGTGGATGAAGTGCCGGACGCGCTGGCCGCAGTGGTTCGCGACGGCGACGTGGTGATTACGATGGGCGCGGGTTCGATCGGCGGCGTGCCGGG
>Ga0164242_10007155_pt1 | contig 12225 bp, 13 predicted proteins | sample OricomgcompostMG_FD_108783 | JGI IMG/M metagenome (GOLD analysis project Ga0164242, IMG submission 108783) | Miracle-Growth compost microbial communities from Emeryville, California, USA - Original compost - Miracle growth compost (MG) ... | reverse complement strand
CTTTGATAACAGTTTCTGCCCTATGCGCAGCTTCCTTGATTAGACCCTCGACTTCATGGTCAATCTCCAGAGCAGTCGCATCAGAATAAGGGCGCTCGTGGGTGATTTTATCAAACACCATGCCGCCAGCATCTTCGTGGAAAACCTGATCGCGTAGTTTGGTACCCATGCCTTGCTCGATAATCATATCTCGGGCAATCTCGGTTGCGTGGCGCAAGTCCGAACCAGCCCCAGTGGTGATATGGTCAGCGCCATAGATAACTTTCTCGGCAACACGACCACCTAATGCTCTAGCCAGAACATCCTTGAACTCGACTAGACTAGTGTAGCTTCGGTCTTCTGGCGGCAGGAACCAAGTCACACCACCAGTACCACCACGTGGAATAATCGTAACTTTATGAACCGGGTCGGAATCTGGCAGGATGTGGCCAACCACGGCGTGACCCGCCTCGTGATAAGCAGTCATTTCTTTTTCGTGCTCACTCATTACCTTGGCTTTGCGCTCTGGCCCAATGGCAACTTTTTCAAACGCCTCGGTTACATCGGCATTATTAATCTTTTTAGCATTGCGCCTGGCGGCTATAATGGCTGCCTCGTTAGCGATATTCGCCAAATCCGCACCCGACGACCCGGCGGTTTTAGCAGCTAAGGCATCTAAGTTAACGTTTTCTTCGGTAGGTTTATTCTTGAAGTGAATCTTTAAAATCGCTTCACGATCACGACGCTCTGGCAGAGTAATGTTGGTACGTCGGTCAAAGCGACCTGGTCGTAGCAAAGCTGGATCTAGCACATCGGCACGGTTGGTGGCAGCTAACACAATGACGTTGGTACCCGTTTCGAAACCGTCCATCTCGACTAGAATTTGGTTAAGAGTTTGCTCGCGTTCATCGTGACCACCACCCATACCAGAACCACGTTTACGACCAACCGCGTCAATCTCATCGATAAAGATAATCGCTGGCGCATTCTTTTTAGCTTTGGCAAACAAATCACGCACGCGCGAAGCACCAACACCGACAAACATCTCAACAAACTCCGAACCAGAGATTGAAAAGAACGGCACATTTGCCTCGCCAGCCACAGCTCGCGCTAACATAGTCTTACCAGTACCAGGGTTACCAACCAGTAGTACACCTTTTGGAATCTTGGCACCCAGACCTTCATACTTTTTAGGATGCTTTAGAAAATCAACCACTTCCTCTAGGTCTTGTTTGGCGGCGTCATTACCGGCGATATCGGCAAACACAACTTTTTCTTTGTCGTTGCCGTACAAGCGAGCCTTCGACTTGCCAAAACCGAGAGCTTGGTTGTTGGCCCCCTGAGCTTGACGCATCATCAGCATAAAGAAGCCAGCAATCAAGACGACAGGCACGATAATGATAGCCAGGTTCCATAAAATGTCGCCAGTATTCGAAGCTGGTGTAATGGTCACCTGAACTGGCGCATCAGCCTTTAGACCCTGCTCTTGCAGAGATGACGACGAATCCTTGGTAGATTTCTCAGTTGGCGCATCTTCGCCCTTTACGGTGACTTTTAAGTCATTACCAGACAGTTCAATTTTTGACAGTTTGCCATCATTAGCTTCAGAGATAACCTGACTAATCGGTACTGATTTTAGATTATCGTGCGGCACGCTAAGCGATACGACCAGACTCACGAGAGCTAGAAAGATAATCCAGAAAACTATCTGACGAATAATATTTGAGGGTTTTTTAACGGGTGGTAGGGGAGTTTTAATAGCCATGTCTAATATTGTACCAGTTTGGAGTTGTTTAGACCACTGTTAGATAATCTGAAAATAGCGTTTTGTGAATTTTAAAGATAACTGACGTCCAGCGTGATATAAAGCCCCTGGGCGAGCCGTTTTTATCTCTAATAAAACTCTCTGTAATTGCGGCCTAGTCAGTAAGCCGTGGGTTATGTGTCGCAAAATAGTGAGAGAGGCTGTATCACTAGCCTGGATAAAGAAATGACGTTTATAGTATATCGTTCCCTCGGCAGATAAATCACTAATCGAGGTCGCTAAAGAGGCAGTTTCATGGTCGATGCGCCGTTTAAGCTCGAGCTGCCTTTCATGAAGCCGATGCAGTTCACCCCTACTCGTGTCTGACAATAAAGATTTGTCTGATATTTTGCGACGTATACGATTTCTGAGATAGTGGGGAGTATGGTTTGTAGAATCCTCGTGCCAGTTCAATCTGTTAGTTAGGGCATAATACATAATGGCAGTTTTATCTAGCTTATTTAAGGGTCGCACAATATCATGAGAGGAGAGAACAGCCAAGCCGCGCCAGCCTGTGCCCCGTAGATTATTTATGGCAATTGTTTCGATAATATCGTCGGCGTGATGCGCTGTAGCAATCTTGGCATCATGTTTCTTGGCCACTTCTCGGAGGAACTCATAACGAGCCAGCCTAGCTTTCTCTTCGCTGGCTTTCGCCCCTAGATCCACCCTTTTGGTTTCGAATGGTAGACCATATTTAGCGGCTAGCGAATGAACAAATTCAGCGTCGTCATTACTGTCGGGTCGTATGCCGTGATCAAAGTGTGCTACCACCAAATCTAGAGCTGGCATTTTGGCCAAAATATCGAGAAGCACTACCGAATCGACACCACCCGATACAGCCACCACTAGTTTTTTTGCCCCCTCCAGCGTTTCCATGTCTTTTTATTGTAACACCACTGGATAAAACCGTCCACATCTGTTATAGTAGGAAAATATGGCACTGTAGATTAGCTGGATTTTATGAGCGTGCCACGCTCGACCAGCCAATCCATTACTGTCATAATCACGGCACTGTAGCTCAGCTGGTTAGAGCGTAGGACTCATAAGCCTAAGGTCACAGGTTCAAGCCCTGTCAGTGCTACCAAAATTCGTAAATAATCAGAGTCCGAAAGGGCTCTTTTTATTATAGTTGCGAATTTTATAAAGCTTATGTTATATTTAAATCATTATGGAAGAACAAGAACCACAAACCCAACCAACACCTCCACCAACATCAACTACACCAGCCGAGACGGCGCCAGCTGGCGAACCGTCGCACGCTACCGCTATTATTTTACAGTGGCTCAGCTATAACTTTTGGGCGTGGCTCAGCTACGGCCTCATCTGGCTACTGGCGGATGTTCTAGCTAATAGCATTGCCAAAAGCGACGTTTCGTCCAATGTCCCCTACGCTGTGGCCATATCAGTAGTGCTGGGAATCGTAGCTATAGTCACCGAGATATTCTATATACGACGCGAGCCCGCTGGTCATAAAACCGGCTTCGCGATGGTTCTGATGGTTATCTACGCTGTTGGTTTTAGTCTGGTTGCTATAGGCTCACTAGTCGGCGCACTCATCGCGGGCTTAAACCTAATGATAGGAGATTCTGGCACCAACGGCCTAATCGTTACCATGTTGGTTCTACTATTTAGTGCCATTCTAAACGGCATCTTTATCATGCGCGTCACTGGCGTTTTCAAAACCAAATCCGCTGCCAAAATTTTTGCCTACAGTATGTTGGGGTTAACAGTTTTATTACTCGTGCTAACCATAGCTGGCCCACTGACAAAATCTATCAACGATAGAAACCAGACCACGCTTAATTCAAAATATTAGGCAGGCTGTTTAGGTTCAGGGATAGGATCAGGCACAGCGTCGGGCACTGGTGCATGAGATTCTAATTGCGTCAGTTGGTTGCGCATACGATTATTCTTAAAGAGTTCGACGGCATTATTAAACTGTCGCACCATCAACTCTGGGCTTGGCGAATAGGGTTGAGTATAGGTTTGCTCATCGCTAATAGTGCTAGCTTTTAGGGTGCCATAGTCAAATATCGTCTGCCAAATCCCATGCTTGATATATTCAACATCCTCGATATCGGCTAGCGATATAATCTTTTCTTTCTTTGCAAAAAGCGAAAACTGAGTGCGCTGAATAACACTCTCGTTAGTTAAAACTAAATAACTTTTACTATATATAAAGTAAACTATCCCCACGCCGACTAAAATCAATGCGGTTAGCAACAAAGCCACGAAAAACAGCGCCACGTAGACACCAGTCGACAAGACTACGTCTGAAATTGCCAGAAAATCACCGAGATTAATATATACCAGCCAGACCAGCACCATTAAGATAACACCCACCACCACGCCTGGTACCAAGGCCATCCAGTGCTTAGGCACACGTGCGATAACTTCCTCGCCCGGACTTAGATCGTAAATAACGTCAATGTCATCTTTCATAAGCCTATTCTATCACTTTCCCAGGTGTTTTTTAGCTTTTGCAGTAACTTTACTACCACGTGGAGTGCGCTCTATAAAACCAATTTGAACCAGATACGGCTCATAGAAATCCTCGATAGTAGTGGTCTCGTCACCGGTCAGGGCGGCAATAGTATTTAACCCGACTGGGTTATCAGCATAGCTAGCAAGCATAGCGTTTAGCATATTGCGATCGCCAGCATCTAGACCTAGCTCATCGATTTCTAGTAATTCCAAGGCCTCAAACGTTAATTTTTCATCAATAATACCATCGCCATTAACATCCGCGTAGTCACGGACGCGCTTTAAAAGCCGGTTAGCAATACGGGGTGTCAGGCGGGCACGAGTCGACAAAGCCTCGGCGGCCGAAGCAGAGATTTCGCTACCCAGTATGCCGGCGCTACGACGAATAATTTGTCCGATCTCGTGCGGTTCATAGAATTCCAGACGATAAATATGACCAAAACGATCCCGCAAGGGTGCCGCCAAAGAACCCGTGCGAGTGGTAGCACCAATCACCGTAAATTTCGGCAAATCTAGTCGTACCGAGCGCGCACCAGGACCTTTACCGATCATGATGTCGAGTTTGTAGTCCTCCATTGCCGAATATAGAACCTCCTCTACTGTTCGGCTCAGACGATGGATTTCGTCGATAAATAGAATGTCGCCGTCCTGTAAGTTGGTCAACATGCTAGCTAAATCAGCCGCCTTTTCAATGGCTGGACCAGAGGTAATTTTGATATCGGCGCCCATTTCGTGGGCAATAACTGAAGCCATAGTAGTCTTGCCCAAACCTGGCGGACCATACAATAATATATGATCGAGTGGCTCGCTTCGTTTGGTAGCGGCTTCAATAGCAAGCTTTAAGTTTGTTTTAAGTCTTTCCTGTCCAATATAGTCGCTAAAACTTTGTGGGCGCAAAGTAACCTCGATAATAGTTTCGTTGTCATCTTCAGGCGTAGTGTCGACTAATCTTTGAACAGCCATCAATTGCCGCCTTTCAGTGCCAAGCGAACCCGCTCAGCGGTAGTTTTATCAGACGGCACACCACTCAGAGCTTTAGTAGCATCAGCTAGATTATAACCTAGAGCTATCAAGGCTTCTAGTGCCTCATCGTTAACGTTCAGCTCTGATTGAACTGGAGTTTTAGCATCGTAATAGGTTGGCAAACCAACCTTATCCGACAAATCGACCACTACCCTCTCGGCGGTTTTCTTGCCCACTCCCGACGCCCTAGCGATAAAAGCGCTGTCGGCATTAGCGATGGCGTTACGAACTAGCTCCACGTCGCCCAGTGATAAAATCGCGAGAGCCGCCTTTGGCCCAACTCCCTGAACAGAAATCAACATCTCGAAAATTTTCTTTGCCGCTAGTGACGAAAAACCATATAAATCCTGCGACTGTTCGCGAATGTGGTGATAAGTAAAGAATTTTATGGGCTCACCAACCGCGGCTTTATCAAAATCACCGCTCGAAACCTGAATCTCATAGCCAACACCCTGAACGTCGACTATCACCGCTCCTACAAATTTTTCGGCCATCACTCCGGAGATATGGGCAATCATAGGTATATTATAACACCATCGCCACTTGACACCCCCTAACTCTCGAGTTATGCTTATGTTAAATAAGGAAAAACAAAAATATGGAACAAGGCTCAAAAACACCAGAACAGAAGGGATATTTTGACTTACAGGGTGAAAATATTACTGAGCAATTCGCTAAGTCCCCAATCTATTCCAAGAGCGCATTGGTGCGAGCTCGCATCGCCGAAGCTGGTGACGTAATTACTACTACGCTAGCCGACGGCACGGTCGAGACCACTGATACCGCCAAAGGTGGCGAAATCATAGTCACCAATCCTGGTGGTGAAGAATATATGACAAGCTTCGATAATTTTAATGCACGTTACGACGCTACCGACCAAGATGATGTCTATAAAGATAAGGGTAAAATCCGAGCTTTCAAAAACCCGACAGGTGAGGCTGTAACTATAATGGCGCCGTGGGGCGAGGAACAACATGGTGATTCAGACTGTATCTTCGCCACGACCTTTGACCCTGAGCACCCAGACGAAATCAGCACAGACAGATATATTATAGGTAAACAGGAATTCCTAGATACTTACTCGATGATGGCAGAAATGCCAAACCCAGTGACCATTGCGACCGAGATAATAAATGGCGATGACTCCCAATCAAAACCCGCCTGGAAGCCGACCAAAGAACAACTCGAGCAGGCCTTCGATCAGAAACCGCCGAAAGTTAGAGGTAAGGTTAGCATTGAGTGGAAGCCCGACGCTGAAATGAAAATAGTAGATTTAGGTGGCCAAAAAGTTCCACTAGGTAGCTTAGACTTTAGTGACTGGCAGCATTGGGAAATTGCTCCACCAGATGGTGGTATAGATAGCCATGATTTGATACTAGATACCGATAAAGTTGATGCTATCGTCAAACAGCTCAATGACCCCAAATCTTTAATAGACAAGATGCCACTAAAATACCGGTCTGCCTGGATTAGACATTCCAAATTTTTAGACAGTTTGCCGCTGGCACAAAGGGCTAAAATTAAACGCCAGGTCAAAAAAGAGGAACGAGAAAGTCGCAAGAGATGAACAATGACTCGCAGATTGCTGATGAGACCAACCAAATCTTAGCTGAAGCCCAGGCTATTTCATCTGAAAAAGAGCGAAGCTATAAAACCGATAAGCTGTTAGATAACCTAGACTTAGTCGACGAGTTTGATGGCATCGACGAAGTGGTTGAAAAGCTTGGCATTGGGACTAACGGCACGACAAACCTTAATCCCGATCAAGTAGAAAAATTGCTAGAATCAGACATAGATATCAATGAGCTGGCTATGAAGATTCGCCCAGATATCGTGGCTTACAACCTAGACTTATTCCTAGAGTTCGGCGTTAACGCCGATAACTTGAAAGGTATCGCCGCAAAGATTGGTTACGATAAAATCTTTGACGAAGCCACCAACAAATACGCAAACGAAAATTAGGCGTATAATAGGGTTATGAATACTCCATACCCAGCACCGGATTTTACGTTGCCAAATGAAACAGGTAAAGACGTTTCGCTAAAAGATTTTCGCGGCAAATGGGTGGTAGTATATTTCTATCCAAAGGATGATACGCCAGGTTGTACTACCGAAGCTTGTTCGCTGCGTGATGCGCGCGATGATTTAGCTGAAATGGGCACAGAAGTTATTGGTATTTCAAAAGATACGGTTTCCTCCCACGATAAATTTAAAGCTAAATATCAATTGAATTTTACAATTCTGAGCGACACATCTGGTAAAACTATCGAAGCCTACGGCGCTTGGGGGCCAAAAATGTTCGGCTCACTGGGTATCCAGCGAAAGACCTTTATTGTTAGTCCTGATGGCCAAGTTGTCAAAGTCTATGGTCGGGTTACACCAGCTGGACACGGTGAGCAGATTATCAAAGATTTAAAAGAATTACAAACATCCAGCACAAATGCTTAGTTTATTCATTACCTGTTTAGTAGTTTTCGTCATACTAATCGTTGGTGAACTTTTGGTCAGAAACAGCAAACGAAACGATGAGCTATCGCGCAAGTTCATACATATTATTGTCGGTAGTTTTGTAGCGTTCTGGCCGCTATATCTTAACTGGAATCAAATTCTGTTGATGGCTGCGGCTTTTTTGATAGTAGTCTTAATCTCTAAGTGGCTAAATATCTTCAAGGCAATCCATTCTGTTGGCCGACCAACTTGGGGTGAAGTATTTTTCGCCATTACTATAGGTGTTATGGCAATTTTCGTTCATAGCGATTTAATCTTTGCGGCTGCCATTTTACATATGAGCTTAGCCGACGGCTTGGCAGCTGTCATGGGCGTCAAATTTGGCGGCAGTAACCAATACAAAATCTTAGGACATAAAAAGAGCCTGGCTGGTTCGATTAGTTTTATAGTAGTCAGTCTGGCGATTCTGTTCACCACTTTACCAATTACTCCGCTGCTAACTATTGCTGGAATAACCCTTGGTGCTACTATCCTAGAAAACATCAGTATTCTAGGACTCGATAATTTAACAGTGCCACTATTTGTAGCACTGGTTTTGAATTTTATTTAGCGAATTCGACTGCTCTGGTTTCGCGGATAACATTAACCTTGATGGTTCCAGGGTAATTCATGGTGCTTTCAATCTTGGTAGCGATGTCACGAGCTAAGCGAATTGCCGATAGGTCATCTACCTGTTCTGGCGTAACAATCACCCGAACTTCGCGACCAGCTGAAATGGCATAGGCTTTGTCGATGCCCTTAAAGCTAACGGCAATATTCTCTAAATCGCGCATACGCTCAGCAAAGTTTTCAGCTGATATGTTGCGAGCACCCGGACGTGCCGCCGATAAAGCATCGCAGACACGCACTACTAGCGCTTCTGGCGTCGTAGCTTCAATGTCATCATGGTGAGCCTCGATAGCGTGAACGATCCGTTCATCCATACCGTTTTTGCGAGCCAGTTCAGCGCCAATATGATGATGTTTACCCTCGATTTTATGGGTTACGGCTTTGCCAACATCATGAAGTAGGGTAGCGATTTTAGTGATGCGAACATCGGCACCAATTTCCTCGGCAATCATACCGGCTAGATGCGCCATCTCGGTTGAATGCATTAAAACATTTTGACCGTAAGATGTACGGAATTTCAACTCGCCCAGTAAATGGAGCATCTCCTTTGGTATACCGACAACACCGACTTCCCTGGCAGCATCTTCACCAGATTGAACAACTTCCTTTTCGATCTGTTTCTGAGCCTTGGCGACAACTTCCTCGATACGACCTGGGTGGATGCGGCCGTCCTTCATGAGCATTTCTAGGCTCAGACGAGCTACCTGGCGACGTAAAGGATCAAAACTAGACAGGATGATCATACCCGGTGTATCGTCGACTAGAATATCGACACCGGTAGCGCGCTGCAAAGCTTGAATATTGCGACCTTCCTTGCCGATGATACGACCCTTCATCTCATCGTCAGTTAGCTTGATAGCGGTAACCGTGCGCTCCGCAGTGACTTCCGAGCTCATACGCTCCATAGCCTCCACTAAAATTAGTTGGGCGCGCTCCTCGGCAGTGTCTTTGGCGTCATTTTCTAGTTTGGAAATCAGCCCGATCACATCGTCCTTGATGTCGCGTTCAGTCATTTCCATTAACTTTTGAGCAGCATCGGCCTTTTTGAGACCTGCGATTTTCTCAAGCTTTTCCTGCTGTTTGGTGCGAATATCCCTAATCTCATTTTTTAGCTCTTCGGCCTCATCCTCACTAGCACGCAAGGTTTCGGCGCGCTTGTCGAGATCATCAAACTTTTTATCGAGAGTCTTTTCGCGTTCCGCTAGACGAGCTTCGGTTTTGTCGTAACCACGACGACGTTCGGCATCTTCCTTTTTAGCTTCACTTTGAGCTTTAGCAACAATATCGGCGGCTTTGTGTTTAGCGTCAGCAATCAGATGATCGGCCTTGACCTTACCAGATACTCCGCGGCTACGTTGATAAACAAAATCTCCACCAAAACCAAGAACGGCACCGACTATGACAGCGATGATAGCTATTTCCATAACAAATCCCCTTAAAAATTATCAAAAATATCGTGAATCTCAGTCCCTAGATAAACTCTGGCTGGACTTATACTTAGTTTAGCACACTAAGAATTAAATGTAATGGTCGGAAGTATGGTATTAAAATCATTCACCGAATAGACATTGGCATCAGAGTCGGTGTCGGTTTCGACTGTCACTACTTTATCGCGAATCGTGAACAAGACAAACGAGCCAGATAGATAATTCGAGATTTTACCGTCAAAACGCTTAGCCGAAACACCATTGATAGTGATATCACTCTCTTTCAGACTGCCATTTTTGATATAGCTCTGGAAAGTCTGTATTTTTTTGTCGACAGTAGTTTCCTCGATATACACCCTTAGGGCAAAAGGTTGCTTGGTGCTAACTGGCGGCACAACAGTCGGATAAAAGTAGGCTTCGTAATCGTCGCCGTTAACCGTACCATCTTTATACGAGTAGACGCTCCAATTTTTAGGAAACTGGAAACTAAGCGCACCGTAGTTGGCAGGTCCTGTAAAGGTAGTCGGAGGATTCTTGGCCGCCTCAGCGGTAAGCTCGGCCTGAATATCAGCGGTGGCCTTATCGGTGGCGGTTTTTAGTTGGCTATCAAAATTAGTTTTCAGATCAGTATACGATTTTTCGGTACTAGCCTTAGAACTTAAAGCCCAGATTAAAACACCGGCTAAAACCAAGACTACCAGTACGATAAGAACTGGGATGATTGGTGAACGCTTCTTGGCAGGGCGAGGCGGCAAATTGACCGGCACTATAGGAGTGGTCGGCGGAACTGGTGGTACTGGCGGCATAATGGGTGAGGGAATTTGGTTGTCTGGTTGCATACTAGTAAAAATTATACATAAGTTTTTTGACGAAGTCTATTTTTTAGGGGCGGTTATGTGAGCCTCGGCACCGTACTCTGGCATCACCAACTGGTCATTCTGATTAGCCTGTAGCCGTTCTAGAGCTTTTAAGGACCAGCTTTCGCCAGTCTCGCCCACTATCGGTATCCTAAGTTCGTGAGCCAGGGTGTTCATGACAGTTAGGCCAATCCTAAGGCCAGTAAAACTACCCGGACCCTTAAATACGGCCACAGCGGTTATATCACTCCAGCCTAGGCCACGTTCTAGTAGTTTTTCGTGTAAAAAGCCCAACAAATTCCTAGCAAGTGTTCGGCCAGCCTCCCACTCTACATCTTGTCGTTCCTGACCGCTAACAAAACTGATTTTACAAATCGGCGTGCTGGTATCCAGTAGTATTATCATGTCAAATCTCCTAAACTGCCGCTTATGTCGACTTCCCGCTCCGTCTCGGAAATCGCTTTAATGTTAATTGTGGTGTGTTTTTTAGGTAGCACACCCCTAACGATATCAGACCATTCAATAATAGTTACCGTCTGAGGGTCGTTTAAATCTTCAACTAATTCACCGCTTAATATACCGGCTTCATCTAATCGATAAAAATCATAATGCGCTAGCCGTAGCGTATTTGGCGCCTCATAGACCCTAGATATGGTGTAGCTAGGGCTTTGAACGTCCTCTTCGATTTTCATGCCTCTGGCAATACCTTTCACTAGAGTTGTCTTGCCAGCACCGATATCGCCAACCAAAGTCAAAACTTCACCGCCATGAAGCGCTTGGCCTATTTTTTCGCCAAAATTTATCATGGCTCTATCAGAGTTTATTATCATCACTCTATAAATTTTATCATTTTTTAGATATACTAGAACATAAGCAGTATGCAGATTTCCAACTCCACTATGGAAAGGGTGCTAATAAAGTCAAAACTTGTTAGTCCCGAGCAACTAGAGTCTCTCAAGACTGAGGCGGCTCGTCTTAAAGAATCGCTTCAGGATCTGGCAATTAACCAGAAAATCGTTGACCCAACTTCGCTCAGTAGAGCTTACGCCGATTACATTCAGGTGCCATTCATAGAGCTTAGCCCAAGCGAGCTACAACCAGAGGTGACCTCAACTGTACCAGAACGAGTGGCACGCCAGTATAATGCCATTCTCTTTAAGATTGATGAAAACGGCACCAAGCATTTGGCGATGGAGGATCCAGATGATGTTCAGGCGGTTAACTTCCTACAAAAAGAGCTGGGGGCTAACCTAAAAATCTATGTCGCAGCTGGCGAGAACATACTGACAGCTCTAGATTATGGTTACGGCTCTAACGTCGACGAACAGCTTAATGAAATTATTGAAATCCAGCGCGCTGATGAAAACGAACAGATTCAACAACAGGTTGACGACCCAAATATTGGTGAGCAGTCAGCTATCGCTCAGACTGTCAACTTGATTCTTGAGCAAGCTATTCGCTCTCATGCCAGTGACGTTCATATCGAGCCACGCGAAAATTACATTCAGATTCGCTACCGAGTTGACGGTAT
>Ga0164242_10007154_pt1 | contig 12226 bp, 7 predicted proteins | sample OricomgcompostMG_FD_108783 | JGI IMG/M metagenome (GOLD analysis project Ga0164242, IMG submission 108783) | Miracle-Growth compost microbial communities from Emeryville, California, USA - Original compost - Miracle growth compost (MG) ... | reverse complement strand
TATAAAATTGAGGCCAGTAAAGGTGATTCGCTAACTGCCTCTTTTGTAGGTTATGAAGACTACCGCTGGCAATTTAATGACAGAATTATTGTCAACATTGTTTTAGAACCCATTAGCGGGGGACTGAATGACGTAGCCGTTGTAGGTTACGGTCGCCAGAAAAAAATAAGCCTGGTAGGCGCTCAGGCTACCGTTAAAGTAGAAGAACTAAAACAGCCTGTTGCGAATCTGAACACCATGCTCGCAGGTCGCATATCCGGTTTGGTGGGCGTACAGCGTTCTGGATTGCCAGGTAGTAATTCGGCGGATATCTGGATTCGGGGGATATCGACTTTTGGTGGTAGCGGCTCGGGCCCACTTGTAATCATTGACGGAGTTCAGGGTCGTAATACCAATGATCTGGACCCTGAAGATGTCGAAGATTTCACTATTTTAAAAGATGCCACAGCGACTGCTGTGTATGGGGCACTCGGAGCTAATGGCGTAATCATCATCAATACCAAAAGAGGTAGCGCAAGCAAGGTTAATCTGATGGCTAATTATCTGGAAGGTATCACAGCCTTCACCAAAGTTCCAGAAATGGCTGATGCAAAAACCTATATGAATCTAAGAAATGAAGCGATGGTGGCATCTGGTTTTACACCTGCCTACTCCCAAGATTATATTGACAGTACGCTTGACCCTTCCGCCAATCACTACGTTTATCCTAATGTGGATTGGATGAAGACTTTATTCAATGACATTTCACGTAATCGCCGGTTTAATTTTAGCGCCCGTGGAGGATCAGATAACGTACAGTTTTATACATCATTAGCCTATTATGAAGAGTCGTCATTACTGAAAACCGACGGTCTTCAAAATTATGATGCCGGCACAAAATATCAGCGTTACAACTTTGTTTCAAATGTCGATATGAAATGGACAAAAACAACAAAGTTCTCATTGGGAATCAACGGTTACATATCACAATTAAATGAACCTGGATCGGGTGCAACCTCGGCATTTAACAACGCAATGAGTGTTAGTCCGGTCAGATATCCGGTTATGTATCCGGGGAATCTGGTATCTGGCATTGCTGAAGGATCAACTCCTTCCCCTAACCCCTGGGCAGACATCACCCAAACCGGTTACAAAGAAGCTTTCCAGTCAAAAATTGCGACCACAGCACAATTGAAACAAGATTTCGATTTTATAACTAAGGGGCTCAGTGCAAATGTTTTATACTCATTTGATACCTACAGCAACAATAATCAATACAGAAAGCGTCAGAGAAGTGTTTATTATCTAAACCAATCTGACCCTTATAATGATGATGGCTCTTTAAATCTGGAACAGGTTATTTCAGGTGTGGATGTCCTTAGTTATGATAAAGACTTTTCTCAAGACAGACAATTCTCATTGCAGGGTCAGGTTAACTGGCAAAGAACCTTTGGTGATCACCATGTCCAGGCAATGGTTGTGTACAGCCAACTCAGTCAGCCTAACCCTACTGCCGATAGCTATCAGGATGCTATTCCCACAAGGCAGCAAAACTATGCTGCCAGAGCCACTTATTCTTTTCAGGACAAATATTTCGCAGAATTCGATGCGGGTTACACTGGTTCACAGGTATTCTCACCTGAAAACAGATATGGTTTCTTCCCATCTCTAGGTGCCGGTTGGGTGCTGTCCAATGAAAAGTGGTGGAAACCGCTTTCAAACGTATTTAACTTTTTCAAAATCAGATACTCCAACGGGTTCTCCGGTGCAATTGGTGGTTCTAGATTTGACTATATCACCACTATTACGGATGGTGCGAAAGGGACTAACTTTGGTCACCAAGGTGCTAGCGTTGGCTACTCTGGGATAAACATCCTCCACTATGGCGCCAATGTTAAATGGGCAAAATCTCATGACCAGGATGTCGGACTTGAATTTAATGTTCTGAATAATAAGCTGACTTTTGTTTTAGACTGGTTCCAAAAATACAGAACCGGAATATTCCTTACCAGAGCCAATTTCCCGGCATTCGCGGGATTACAATACCAACCTGATGGGAACTATGGCACCACTATGAATAAAGGATTTGATGCAACCGTTGAGTTATTACCAATTCCTCTAACAGATAAGCTGTCTATCTCCTTCAGAGGTACCTTTACTTACAATAAGGATAAATTACTTGAAAACAGTGCTGCACCTTACGAAGAGCCATATATGGATCCAAGAGGTCAAAAAATCCTTAATAACTACGGATATATCGCAGAAGGCTTATTCCAAAGTGAGGCCGAAATCGCCAATCATGCTGATCAGTCTGGTGTGGGTGGAATACCTAGGGTAGGCGATATTATGTATAAAGATTTAAATGGTGACGGACTCATCAATGTCTATGACAAAACCTATATCGGTCACGGAGACGTAGCTCCACTCACTTTTGGCCTGGCTACTAATATACAATACGGCAATTGGTACATAAGCGCCTTTTTTGAAGGTGTTCAGGGAGCTGATAGAGAAATTACAGGTAATGCCAGAAGTCCTTTCTCCGGTTCAGACGATAATAACATCTTTGCAATGGCCTCGGATAGATGGACAGAAGATAATCATGCAACGAATCCATTTTACCCAAGACTGGCATACGGAACAGTGCCAAACGCCAATAATAATGTAACAAGCACTTGGTGGATTAAGGATATTTCCTTCATCCGTTTTAAGACGCTGAACATTGGTTACAATTTACCTAATAAGATTTTCAAGAAATCCGGATTCAAAAACGCCACCATCTACTTTGACGCAGTCAATCTATGTTATTGGAGCCCCTTCAAATTATGGGATCCTGAAATGAATACGGGAAATGGTAATACTTATCCAAATACCAGAAATATGGCTATCGGATTTAAGGTGAATTTCGATTAAGAAGAACCCATTGAACATCTATTAAAAAAATGTATTATGAAAATTAAAATATTATTACTCTGTTTTATTGTACTAGTCGGGGCATCTGTATTGTCCTCTTGCAATAAATTTTTAGATCAGGTACCGGATGAAACGTTATCTGATGATTCCATATTCGCTAACCTGACCAATACTAAAAGATACCTAGCTCAGGTCTATGCTAACATCCCGGACCCGTATTCAAATAGAGGAGGCTGGGGATCTGATGACGCATCTTATAGTCAACTGGCTGATGAATCCAATTATTTTGCGGAACATGACTTTTCAATCAGCGCCTTCAGTTATAATACGCTATCCGCCTCCTTTGGCGCCTTTGAATATATTTGGGGAGAATTTTATAAACCCGTTAGAACTGCGACCGACTTTATCAACAAAATCGACGGTGCCAACCCAAGAGAGGTAGATGACTATCATAAGGCACATTTCAAGGCGGAAGCCAGAGCCATGCGCGCTATATTCTATTACTGGTTGATCAGGCTATACGGTCCTGTACCTATTATTGATCAGCCACTGCCAATCAGTGCCACTAATGAAGAGTTAGCGCTGGCAAGAACTCCATTTGATAGCTGTGTAAGTTATATTGTAAACCAATTAGACACGGCCTATATGGAATTAAAAGCAATTTCAACTTCCAGTCAACCAACCAATCTTCCTTTAGATGAGGAAGACGGCCGGGTTACTACCGGGATTTGTAAAGCTTATAAGGCGCAGGTTTTATTACTGGCCGCAAGTCCATTGTTTAATGGGAACACAATGTATAAAGGTGTAACCAATAAAGACGGCACCAAACTATTCCCACAGTCCTATGATAAGAATAAATGGAAAATAGCAGCAGATGCAGCCAAAGATTTTATCGATGAATTTGTCCCGGGAACTTATGATCTGTATACAGAATCCGACAGTGACCCGTATATGGCAGCTTATAAGGCCTGCAGGGATGTGATTTCCACCGACTGGAACAGTGAATGGATTTTTGCTAAATCAATGAGTGGAGGTATCGGCACTTATACTTATAACGCGATTCCAAAATTTGTCGGATATGGTTCCAGTGTAACAAAAGGTGGAGGCTATTTAGCTGTTAACCAATCTATGGTTGATGCGTTTTATATGAAAAACGGCCTGCCTATCACCGACCCGAACTCTGGTTATAAAAAGTCAGGATTTTCAGATTTCCAGAGTCCATTTGACATCAAACAAAGAACCACATTTAATCAATGGGTGGACCGTGAACCCAGATTTTACGCCGATGTAACCTATAGCAATAGTTATTGGCTAAATCAGGGAAGTAGTTCTGATGAGGTTATTGTAGATTTTACCTATCATGGTTCATGTGGTAAAATACAAAGTGACCACGACTATTCATCTACAGGTTATCTGATTAGAAAAAACATTACGAAAGGAAATGATTCCAGAGGCTGGTGTCATTTAAGACTCGCAAAGATCTATCTGGATTATGCAGAGGCGCTCAATGAATATGATCCAGGAAATCCGGACATTCTAAAATATCTGAACCTGATTCGTAAACGTGCTGGTATCCCAGAATATGGATCTGGCGCTACTGATATTGCAGCACCAGCTACACAGACTGCGATGCGGACAGCCATTCATCACGAAAGGCAAGTAGAGTTCGCATTTGAACAAGTTAGGTACTTTGATTTACGTAGATGGTTAGATGCCGCAACCGAACTCAATAAACCTGTTTATGGAATGGATATAGATGCAGACGGAGATGACTTCTACAAACAAAAAGTCATCCAAAATATATCCTTTACACAACGTTGTTACCTATGGGCTATCCCAAGTGCAGATATTAGAAAGGATGACAACTTAGTTCAGAATCCTGGTTGGTAATTTTTTAGTACAAAAGTTTAAAAGCATTAAATATGAAACGATTAATCAATAAAAACAGCCAGCCTTTTTTATGGTTGATGCTATTTGTAGCATCCATGATGGTCATGAGCTGTAATAAATGGGACGCCTTAACTTCACCAAATGAGGGAAGCGTCTATATGTCTCAGTCAGGAGAAAGAGGAGAATTGCATTTTTATAGAATAGATTCAGTACAAGAGTTTTATTTCGGTGCCTCCGTCGGTGGCTTTAATGGAGCACCGCAAAATATGAACGTTAGTTTTGAAGTAGATCCTTCATTAATATCTGCCTTCAACACCGACCATTCATACTTGAATTATAATTTTATAGAACTGCCCGACTCTGCTTATACGATATCTGGATTGGAATCCACGATTGATAAAGGAGTATCCGATTCCAAAGCCCTTAAGGTAAGCGTGATGGTGAACAAATTGGATCCGTATACAGATTATGTGCTTCCAATTAAAATAAAAAGCATTTCTGCTGGAAGCCTTGATACAGCAATGAGTGTCAGTTATTTCTTCATTGATTCTCTTTATATCCGTTCCAGGGATATTTCAGGAACCCTTACGGTTTCTAATGAAAATAGTGGCGGTGCTAATGCAAAAGAAGGATCTGTCAGACTGAACGACAACGACTACTCCACCAAGTTCTTATATAATTATGTCGACAATTCGTGGATGCAGCTAAAATTGGATGCACCCACAAAATTGAACGCATATGAACTTACTTCTGGGAATGATGCGGATGACAGAGACCCGAAAAACTGGCAATTCCAGGGATCAAATGATGGGGCAAAATGGACTGTCCTGGATGAACAAACAGATTATAAATTTTACAACAGAAACCAAACCATTAGATTTGAGTACAATGACCCTAGTGGGGAACAGTATCTGTACTATCGTCTGCTTATACAAAAAAATAATGGCTCAAACTTATTCCAGATGACAGAATGGAGACTTCTGCAATACTATTAATAGATAGTTGGAATATAATCATTCTCTTGGGGGGAGACCACGCGGCCTCTCCCTTTTTTATTTTATGGCTCAATCTAAAATTGGGGACCGGTGCTACGTAAATTCGCCTTATCTTTAGCCCTTATTATTATAAACATCAAGAAATTTTACCATGGATTATCAATATGACTTAGACGAAAACAAATTATCCATTAAGTTCTCTGAGATTATAAGCTCTTCCATGGACAACCTTCAAAACAAGGCATTTTCTGAAGACCTTCCAGATATTCAGCTGACTTTTTCAGAGGATGGGAAAATATCAGGTCTGGAGATTTCTGCGGCAACCAGGTATTTTAATCTGGAAAAACTGGAGAAATACGCCTTAAATACATCACATAGTACCGACAATGCAGCAGCAGATTACCAACCACTTACAAAGACGGAATTTTCTCAGCTGGATTGTCCTGTCCTTTTCCAGGATGCAGCCGATGATCAATATTTTGGTCGCATCCAAAAAGGAAACTATCCCTTTAAATTTGGCTGGATTAGAGAAACCGCCTCTCCCAGTCTAACTTGGTTAGACAATCATACCTGCGCTTTAGGTATTGATAAAAATTTCACGATTATTCAGTTTGAATCGGGCACAATCCTGGCTAATATGGCATTGGACTCCTATTTTGTAGGTACATACCCGACCAGCGAAGCGCTCTTAATCGCCACGCAATTAGAAATACTTAAATTAGATCTGTCCACTTATACGGTTATCGAAAGCGTTGAATTACCTGATTTCTTTGTAAGTATGGATACACATAGTTTACCCAATACAGTTGAGTGCTTTGACGGATCGATTATTACAATTCCATAATGATGGCCATTATTGTTGATGAAGCCTTTATTGCACTCTAAAACATAGTTTACCATTGGTTCCTCATCCGGCTTTCTAGCGTTTATAGCTCAGTGAACCGGATTTTATAGGTATTGAACAGTTTTTTAGAGAGGATTTTAAACCGGATTCTATACACCTCCTTACCCCAGCTGTGTATTAAGCTCGGATCGGAAAATATTTTGGTTTCTACCGTGGCTTGCAGGACTTTTGGATTAAAGTACAGTTTGATTCCCTTTCCTGAATGTCTATCTTTCAGTATCAAAAAACCTTTATTCGTCGAAACCGAAAGTGGCGTCATTAATGATAATTCACTGGCAGTCAAATAATTTTTCAACTGATAGGATTCCTCCAGCTCTATTGCATTATCCAAAAATTCAATATTTCTTTTCCAGTACTCAATATCAGCCTCCTTTGGGTAGGCCTCTCCCAAATCCATGGACAAGACTGTTTTTCCTTTTATTTGACTCAGCTGAATATCTTTTGCGCGATAAGATTTTCCCTCTTTTTGCATAAACCCATTAATCGTTGGTAAATTATGCCAGGCGGATTGCATCGTAAAGATCTTATACCGATCTTTACTAAAGGTCTGTTTTGTATAAGTGCCTACGCCTAAATCTATTATAGCTGGCATTCCATCTACATAAATAATGAAATTGCCGACATCATTATGATTATGACTGGCACCGTTCGTTCCTCCTTTAGCCCCTAAAAACAATCCCTTAGCAGCACCTGCTTCAGTCCTTACCGTTAATTGTTGCAAATCTGGCAGCCAGGACTGCTTTATATAGGGCAACACGGCTTTTTCATGGATTAAACTTTGACATATAGGTAAATAGTCTACAAAACTTTCTAAAGCATTGCGATTGTTTAATAAATAATCATAGACACTGCCTCCCTGCTTCGCATACCATGCCGCAAACTGCTTCAATGTATCATTTTTACAGGCTTCTCCAAATGCATAGAGTGCGCTGACATTAGGCGTCACTTCCCCATGGGCATCTCCATAATTTACAAAATAATGTTCATCAATATTGGACCGGTAAATAAATGCACCCATTTTACCGATTAAAGGCTGCGCTGCAATATCAATTTTACCATTGGAAGCCGATTTGAGTTTACTTAAATAACTAATTAAGGCTCCCCCAGCCATACTCCAATAACCAGGACCTTCATCACAGCCACCATCCTCTGGATATTGATTAATAAACTTGTCTACACTCAGCATGGTCTTATGAACCACTGAATCTAATCTCGCTGGCTTTTTCTCTACTAGTAAGGAGGTCAGCAATACACTGTTATTTACAAAAGGATTCCAATTATTGACAGATTGTCCTTTAAAACCCATCCACCAAAAATCTGACCGGACTAAATAAGGCTCCATGACCCTTTTCTCCAGCTCAAAATAGATTCTATCCGCCACCACCTTGGAAACCCTATCCAGGTCCTGGCCTATCAGCAGATATACCCAACTCATCAATTCTGATGTGCCTCCATTACCTAAATCCAATATATTTTCCCCAGGATTTGGTAAGGGGGTATATTTTCTCTGCAGGGACAAATGCGCAGGATATGCCCAGGTACTTTCTTCACAAATAGTCCAGATACCGTTTACAATGGCGGGTAAATATGCGCTATCTCCATTTCCATTAATCAGCATGCCAATGGTCAAGGCGCTGAGTGCCTGCCTGCGGGCATGCATGATTTTCTCGTAATGGGTTCGATTGCCATTTTGGCTAAATTCCAGAAAAGTTGTGGCTGGCAAAGTAGGCCAATCAAATTTTACATAATGATCTGCATTTTGTATCAACTTTTTTTTGACGGAATCTGGCAAGGCATTGATAGCGTCCAAAATCATTTGTTTTTGATTCTGGCGCCACTGGTTGATGCCGGATAAATCATCCCGCACTTGAGCTAGCGTTGCCTGGCCGGCCAACCAATTGCGCTGTGCCGATAATTTACCTATCCCTAATACCATGGCCACTACACAAAAGGTCCACACTCGCATTGAAAATTTCATAATATGTCTATTTGAAGAGGGATGATTTTCGAAAATCACATAAAGCGACCTCAATATACAAATTAAAAAGCTGGGATAGTATAATTGCTGTCGATATAAATTAAAATTAATCTATATTATTTTATTTATTATATAATGTATTTATACAAACTAACACATATTTTGAATTAGTATTTTTACTTTTATAACATATTATATAATAAATATGCATTTTTTAAATCATTTTACACAAATTATATAACATATAATAATTTATAATCTAATAAATGAATGTTTCATAATTCAATTAAAAGGTAAACTCATTCAATCATCCGTTAAAAACGCTCATTAAACAAATGAAAAACAAAAACAGAAAAATCGGCTCTTCAGCAATTCTAAAATCTGCATGTCCTTATGTAAACGTAAAAGGTATTTTGACGTTTTCAATAACCTTAAGCTTGCTGCTATTTAGTGGCCACTCAAAAGCGCAATCCGCCAGCGGCCCCAAACTCTCTGCCTGGGATGGTATGATTGTCGCAGGCTATGTTGGACACGGAGGATATGCAGATTTTGGTGGTCCTTCCATTAAATGGTCCATGAAACCTTGCTCCATTGCCTTGGGGCTGTTTCCGGCAGTCCGTATTAAGGAAGACAAAGTAGCAGAAGGGGCAAAGAAAAATTCATCAATTGTTCCATCCACCGGCTTTGGCATCACTTCCAGTTTTAAACACCTGGTCATTCAAGTCCCCGTATTCTATGATGCCAAAACGGCTTCGGCCAACGGCAAATGGAATCTAGGCATTGGAATTGGCTATAAATTTTAATCAACTTATTAAAAATAAACCATATGGAGTATAATAAACCTACAGAGGTTGTCAGTCAGATGATCAGTGCTGGCATCAATAAAAGTAATCTAAGTTATAAAGATTTATTTATCAGAGGCGTTTTGTCCGGAGGTCTACTTGGCATCGGGACCTCGCTGGCATTTACAGGAATTGTCCAAACAGGTCTTGGTATCGTTGGCGCCTTATTATTTCCAGCTTGCTTTGTTATTGTCATTATTTTAGGGCTGGAACTGGTAACCGGCAGCTTTGCCGTATTGCCAGTCGCCTGTTATGACAAACAAATCCGATTTTCAGATATGCTTAAAAACCTCGCCGTTGTCTATACCGGCAACCTGGTGGGGGGCTTATTTTATGCCTTGCTTTTTTGGATCTCCATTACCAATTTTGGGCATACCCCTGATTCTCCATTAGCCACAGCCATTATAAAGGCTGCTGAAGGCAAGACACTGCATTATGCGCAATTTGGTATAGATGGAACCCTCACGGCTTTTACCAAGGCTATATTATGTAACTGGATGGTGACTACAGCGGTTGTTATGGCTTTTGCCTCTAACTCTGCCACAGGAAAAATCCTGGGAGCCTGGATTCCTATTTTGATATTCTTTGCGCAAGGTTATGAACACGCGGTTGTCAATATGTTTTTAATCCCTGCTGGCATCATGCTGGGGGCTAAAATTTCTATTGCAGATTGGTGGATTTATAACCAGATCCCTGTTACCCTGGGTAATGTTGTCGGGGGTGCCTTGTTTACAGGTCTCGCTTTATATATTACTTATCGCATTAAAAAAAGCAAGAAAGGTAAAATACCAGATGCCTGGCACGAACAAGATCAGAATAGTGGTATTACATTAGAGCAAGTACAATCAGGCGCTGTAAACTAGAGCGCTGGATACCAGGAAAAATATGTAAGAATCCTTTCCTTTACACTTAAAAAGCAGTATGAACGGTATTTCATACTGCTTTTGTTTTTTTACTTTTCATCCGAAAAGGATGGGATTATCGCCAGTTAAACATTAGGCACTTATCTCTCGGTTTAACGCTAAAGCCTCGCTGGTCCAGGCCCGCATTTGCTGACAGAGATCAGGACGCTTCTCTAAGGTCTCGCCAAAAGTAGGCACCATCTTTTTTAATTTTTGCTGCCATGCTTCTGACTGGAATTCTTTTGGAAAACAACGCTGAATCAGTTCCAGCATGATGGGTACGGAAGTCGATGCTCCGGGAGACGCACCCAATAAAGCAGAAATAGAGCCATCCGCACTGGTGACCACTTCGGTTCCGAATTGCAGAATGCCGCCTTTTTTAGGATCTTTTTTAATAACCTGAACACGCTGTCCTGCGATTTCCAATGCCCAATCTTTGCCATCGGCATTGATATAGAACTTTTTGAGGGCATTTACTCTATCGGCCGGTGACTGTTTAATTTGTTGAATCAAGTATTTAAGTAAGGCAAAATTGGTTAATCCCACTTTAATCATTGGCCAAAGATTGCTCCATTTAATAGATAGGGGTAAGTCCCAGTAGGACCCGTTCTTTAAGAATTTGGACGAGAAACCGGCAAATGGACCAAATAATAAGGCTCGCTCTCCATTGATCATACGAGTATCCAAATGCGGGTCACTCATAGGAGGAGCGCCAACTGCAGGCTTGCCATATACTTTTGCCTGATGCTGATTAATAATAGCTGCATTGGTGCACCGGAGCCATTGACCGCTGGCGGGGAACCCCCCAAAGCCCTTTCCTTCTGGTATCTTTGATTTCTCCAGTAACGGAAGTGCACCACCACCGGCACCGATAAATACAAATTTGGCGGTGGATTTTTTGATATCTCCCGTAGCCAAGTCCTTAATTTTTAACTGCCAACTACCATCAGAAAGCTTCTTTAAATGCTTAACCTCCTGACCAGTAAATAACTTGACGCCTGCGGTATGACTGAGATATTCTATCATTTGTCTTGCCAATGCCCCAAAATTGACATCCGTGCCGATATCCATTTTAGTGGCTGCAACAGGTTGGTTAGGATCTCTGTCCTGCATAATTAAAGGAATCCACTCTTGTAGTTGTTCTTGCTGATCAGAGAACTGCATTCCTTTAAAAAGGTTGTAAGTCTGTAATTTATCGTAGCGCTTTTTTAAGAAGGTGACATTTTCCTTGCCCCAAACAAAACTCATATGGGGAATGGGAGATATAAAATCCTTGGGATCTTTTAATAATTTGGACTCAGCTAAATAGGCCCAATATTGTTTAGATAACTCAAATTGCTCTGCGACACGCAGCGCTTTACTTGCATCTATACTGCCATCTGCAAGTTCCGGTGTATAGTTCAGTTCACAAAGAGCAGAGTGACCAGTACCGGCATTATTCCAGGCATCAGAACTTTCCTGGGCAATTTGATTGAGACGTTCGTAAATTTCTATGGTGGCATTGGGCATCAATTGATTCAGCATGGATCCTAATGTTGCACTCATAATGCCTGCGCCAATCAATATGATATCCGGATTACTATTACTATTCATTATAAATTTTTTCTATATTACCTCTGGATGTGTACAAATTTACAATCCAAAAGGCACGTACAAAAAATAAATAGAAATTTTGGCTGGATTCTTTGCTAATTGATTCAAATAGAACTTAGATTAACAAATTATTAATCAAACGTTTGTTTAGTAGTTTTATTTTTTTTATCTTTATGGTGAATCTTTATTTAGTAATCCATTAAGCGGCAGCCTCCTCTTATTGGAGGTGTGTC
>Ga0164242_10007153_pt1 | contig 12227 bp, 13 predicted proteins | sample OricomgcompostMG_FD_108783 | JGI IMG/M metagenome (GOLD analysis project Ga0164242, IMG submission 108783) | Miracle-Growth compost microbial communities from Emeryville, California, USA - Original compost - Miracle growth compost (MG) ... | reverse complement strand
GCTCCGGCCGGGCCCGCTCCGGCCGGGCCCGATCCGGACGCCGTGGACGTCGGGCCGCTCCTGGACCCGGTCGCCTACGGGCGCAGCGCCGCCCACCCGCTGCCCGAACCGGTGCGCGGACACTCCGACTTCCAGGCCGACCCCGGCTACGCCGAGCAGCGCGCCCTGCTCCTGGCCCGCCTCAGGCCGGGGCGTCCGGTCCGGGCCCCGGCGGAGGCCGACCCGGCGTGAGCGGGGCCGGCGCGCCGAAAGGGCCGGCACACCGGCGGCGGACTACGGGAGGGCCGGAAGGTCTTCCGGGTGGAGGAGCTGGAGCTGCTGGTGGGTGGGATCGTCGATCTGGGCGAGCCGGACCGCGTGGCGCTCCACCATCACCTCGAAGGTCTGCCGTGCGGTGCGGCCGTTGCCGAAGCCCGGCCCCTTCGGGATGGCCGTGAAGTACTTCAGCAGCGCCTCGGAGGTGTCGTCGGCGATCTCGTACTGTTGTTCGGCGGCTTGCGTGCCGACGATCCGCAGCAGTTCCTCCGGGGCGTAGTCGCCGAAGGTGATGGTGCGGGAGAAGCGGGAGGCGACCCCGGGGTTGGAGGCCAGGAAGCGTTCCATCTCGGCGGTGTAGCCGGCCACGATCACCACCACGGCGTCCCGGTGGTCCTCCATCAGTTTGACGAGGGTGTCGATCGCCTCCCGGCCGAAGTCCCGGCCGGCGTCCTCCGGGGCGAGCGCGTACGCCTCGTCGATGAACAGCACGCCGCCGCGCGCCCGTTCGAACGCCTCCTGGGTGCGGATGGCGGTGGAGCCGATGTGCTCGCCCACCAGGTCGACGCGGGCCACCTCCACCAGGTGGCCGCGCTCCAGGACGCCCAGCGACGCCAGGATCTCCCCGTACAGCCGCGCCACCGTGGTCTTGCCGGTGCCGGGGGAGCCGGTGAAGACCAGGTGCCGGCGGGGCGAAGGCGCCTTGAGGCCGGCCTGCTCGCGGCGGCGGCCGACCGAGATCAGGTCGATGAGGGTGCGCACCTCGCGTTTGACGCCGTCCAGGCCGACCAGCGCGTCCAGGTCGGCGAGGACCTCCTCGCTGGCCCGCGCCGAGGTCCGCACCTGCACGGCCGCGGCCGGCTCGGCGGGCCGCTGCGGCGGCACCCCGCCGAGCAGTCCGAACGACGCGGCGCCGCTCTGCGCCCGCACCGGCTCCGGCGCCGGCGGCACCGCGGCCGGCTCCTGCGCCGCCGACTTGTCGCTGGTGCAGTCCTCCACCACCGGCCCCGGCTCGGAGAACTCGTACCCGCCGCGGGCGCACCGCTCGGTGCGGCAGCGGGTCAGGGTGGAGCGGCAGCCGTCGATCACGTGGAAGCCGTACCCGCCGCTGCCGGTCACCCGGCATCCGGTGAACGTGCCCCGGCCGCCGGCCGAGACGTAGACGCCGGCCTCGGACGGGTTGGTGACCGTGCAGCGATCCAGCGCCGGGTCGGCGCCCTTGGTGACGATGACGCCGGTCGCGGTGGCGTCGATCGTCGTCTGCGCGAGGGTGCCGCCGCTGCCGTGGTCGCGGAACCAGGCGCCGGTGGCGGCCTCCCGGATGCGGCAGTCGTCGAGCTGGACGACGGCGCCGTCGCTGACCGACACGGCGGTGTTGCGGATCTGCGTGAAGTCGCTGTCCACGACGTCCGCGCGGGAGCCGCGGTCGAGGACGAACAGGGCGTCCGGCACGTCGTGCACGCGGCAGGAGTCCAGTATGGCCACGGCGCCGTCGCTCACCCACACCGCCGGGTAGTCGCCCGAACTGTCGTGTATCTCGCACTGGTTGGCGTCCACCCGGGTGCCCGGGTCCCACACCGACAGGCCGTTGCGGCCGAAGCCGCGCACCGTGCAGCGGGTGAGCGTGAGCACCGAACGGGCCCGCAGGTCCACGGCGTTCTCGGGCACGTCGTGGATGTCGCAGTCGCTGAGCGCCAGCACCGCGTCGGTGTCCAGGCTGATGCCGTCGCCGGTGGTGCGGTGCACCTGGCAGTCGGTGAACTGGCCGGTGCTGTGCGCCGACAGCTGCACCCCCGGCCCGCGCACCTCGTACACCTCGCAGCTGACCGCCTCCAGCGTGCTGCCCTCGCCGGTGACCGCCAGGCCGGCCCCGGAGGTGTGGTGCACCCGGCAGCGCTCCAGCCGCGGGCCGGCGCCGCCGCGCACCGAGACGCCGCTCTGCGCGGCCGAGACGACCTCGCACTCCTCGAACAGGCCGCCCGCGCCGTCCAGCACGCTCACGCCGATGCCCGCCGGATTGTCGACCACGAGGCGGCGGACGGTCGGCCGGGCTCCGTCGCGCACCTCCAGGCCCACCGCGGAGCGGGTGGCCACGCGCAGGCCCACCAGTTCGGGGGTGCTCTGCTCGACCAGCAGCGCGGGCGAGGTGACGTCCTGGCACTCGAGGTGAGGTCGTGCACGGCGGCTGCGGCCCGCAGCGTCAGCCCGACGCCGGAGGGAGGCGCTACCCGGACCGTCCCGGGTCCGTCGGCGCAGCGCAGCACCACCGCGCGGTCCAGGACCAGGTTCTCCCGGTAGGTGCCCGCACCCACCGAGAGCACGTCTCCGTCGCTCGCCGCCTCCAGCGCGGCGGCGAGCGACTCGTACTCACCTGTGCGGCGACGCCACCGAGACCCGCTCGGATTGGTCACCTGCACCACGCCATGTGCCATCGGGCTGCCCTGCCCCCACCTCTTGCGATCGGCCGACCGGGGGTCAACGGTAGCGCGCGCGGAGGTGTGCCCGTGACCATGGTCCGGTCACCGGAAGGAGTGCGGCGGCGGCCGGGGGCGCGCCTCTCACCGGCGCGTGCGCCGCTGCCGGCGCGCCGTCAGCCCCCGGCGCCCGCCCGGCCCCAGTCCTGTCCGGCCCGCTCCCACTCGCGCTCCCAGGACGCCATGCGACGGCGCATCAGGCGCCACATCACCAGCTGCCGGGCGACCACGACCAGACCCGCCGCGGTCGAGGCGACGGCGGTGCCGGTGAGCACCGCCCGGGTGTCGGCGGTGGCCCGGTCCAGCGGGGGCGGCACCAGGTCGCCGGTGCGGTCCACCCACAGCCGGATGTGTCCCTGCTGCCACATCTCCAGGTCCGAGGAGACCGCCGCCGTGTGCGCGGTGCCGTCCGGGGCGGTCCACTTCAGGACGTCGCCGTGGCCCGACAGGCCGGCGCGCGGGTCGTCCTTGGCGCCCTGGGCGGTCGGGGCGGGCCCGGCGGCCTTGGTGTCCGGTTCGACGGTGGCCGGCACGAGCGTCCGCTCGACGTGTTGCGCCCGGACGGTGCGCCGGAGGACGTGGTCAGCCGACTGGCCGGCCCACCAGCCGAGCAGCGGCGTCAGGCACAGCAACAGCGCGGTGGCCACCAGCAGCCACGCCTCGACGACGTCCGTGGGGCGGCGCAGCGCGTTGCGCCGCCACCGCCACCCGCGCACGACCCGGCTCTCGCGACGCCTCATCGACGGCCACCCCCTTCACACCCTTCAACTACCGCGCACGGCGTGATTCATGCGTGTCCGCCCGCAGGGGTCGCGCGGCGGGGCGCGAAAGTCACTCCAGAGGGGTCAACGCGTCGCCGACGTGCAAGGTTCCGGGCCCTTCGGGCACGAGGTTCTGGCCGAAGACGAGCTTCCCGGACGTCTGCGCCCGCCGGCCCGCCAGCGCGCGCAGGGGCTCGCGCCCGCGCTCCCCGGTGGCCTGGTCGGTGGTGGTGACCACGCAGCGGGCGCACGGCTTGGGCGAGCGGAAGACGACGTCGCCGATGCGCAGCCGCCGCCAGCCGTTCTCCGCCCACGCGGGCGTGCCCTCGACGACCACGTTGGGCCGGAAGCGGTCCATCGGCAGCGGCCCCTCCCGCGGAGCCGACCCCTGTGCGACCAACTCGTTGAGCGCTTCCAGGGAGGCCGCGGCGGTCAGCAGCAGCGGGAACCCGTCGGCCAGGTTGACCGTGTCACCGGGCAGCGCGTACTCCGGGTCCACCGGCCGCGGCGCGCCGACGGGGTCCTGGTGCACCAGGCAGACGGGTTCGCCCAGGACGGAACTCAGCCACGCGTCCGCGTGCGGGGCAGCCGCACGCACCCGGATCAGATCCTTGAAGTGCCCGACCACCAGCTCCGGAGCGCCGGGCGGCGGTACGGCGACCGTCAGCGCCTCGCGGTCCGGCGCCGACAGCCGCACCGCGCCGTCCGGCAGCAGCCGGGCGTCGATCCGGGCGAGCGCCGGCTGCTCGCGCTGCGTGACCGACCGCAGTGTCCCCGGATCGGCCACCATCCACCGGCGGTCGCCGGCGAGCCCCCACGGCTCGACGACCGCCGAGCGCACGCTCGTGGTGCGCAGCGACTTCACCGGATAGAGGTACAGGGCGGCAACGCGCGGCGGTGTCATGCCCTCAGGGTGCCTCACCCGCAGCCGGTCCCCCGAACCGGCGCGGACTTCCGGTCAGCCCTGGTAGTAGCCGCCCCCGGCCTGCTGCGGGGGCACGCCGACGCCGAGGTTGCGGCGCTGGTACTGCTCCTCGGGGTGGCCGCCGGGCATCTGCCGCGGCGCCATCGGCCGGGGTGGCACCGGGCGGGTGTCGTATCCGGAGGGTGACGGCTGTGGGGCCGTCCCCGGCTGCCCGCCGCCGTTGTTCCACCCGCCCCCGTAGGGCTGGCGCGGCGCCTGCTGGGGCGTGTACGGGGCGGCCGGCTGCGGGTAGCCCTGCCCCGGGTAGCCGCTCTGCGCCGGCTGCGGCTGCGTGTACGGGGCCGGCGCAGAGGGGCCGGAGGGGAGCGCGGGAAGCGCCGGACGCACCGGCAGGTTCCCGTTGCCGCCAAAGGAGTTGAACCCGCCGGTCTCGTACTGCGGGTAGGGCGCGGGAACGCGGATGGGGGCGATCTGCGGGGTGCCTCGCTCGGCCACGAGGCTGTCGTAGATCGGGGTGTCCGGGAAGGACGCAGACGAAGGGTAGTAGCTGCCGGAGCCGCCACCGTACGAACCGCGGGGGGTGGTCATGGGGCATAAGTTAAGCCCACGATGTGGTCGTTGGGGAGACCGATTTGATGGTTGTTTTGCGTGCTGTGGGTGACCTGGGGCCACCAACATGAGCGAATCTGCGGAAATCGGTCCACCTCATCCGCCGTGAACAGGTAAAAGGCGCGTTGCCCGGCCGTGTCCCGGGCCGTCGGCGGAGGGTCGCCCGGGCCCGCCTCCTGACGGCGCGCATCACAGTGACGGGTCCGGCTTGGCGTACGTGCGGCCCTTCCAGGCGGCGCCCCGGCCACGGTAGTGCTGGACCGCCGAGTCCACCGTCATCAGCAGGTACAGCGCGGCGGTGCAGGGCAGCAGCGCGGCCAGCCACCGGGGCTGCCCGTAGTACCGCAGCATCGGCAGGTACGTGCCCGCCATGACCGCCCAGGACGCCGCGCCCAGCGCGCACAGCGGCCACGCCCCCGCGACCGCGCCGCCGATCGCGGCGACCGGCGGCAGAAGGTAGATCAGCGCCAGCCCCAGCACCGTGCCCAGCAGCACGAGCGGGTTGTGCCGCAGTTGCGCGTAGGCGCTGCGGGCCACCATGCGCCACAGCTCGCCCAGGTCCGGGTAGGGGCGGACGCTGTCGACCCGTTCGGCCAGCCCGAGCCAGATCCGCCCGCCCGAGCGTTTCACCGCCCGAGCCAGCGCCACGTCGTCGATCACCGACTGGCGGATCGTGTCCGGCACGCCCGCCGCCCGTGCGGCCGTGTCGCGCAGCAGCACGCACCCGCCGGCCGCGGCCGCGGTCCGGCCGCGCGGCCGGTTGATCCGGCGGAACGGGTAGAGCTGCGCGAAGAAGTACACGAAGGCCGGGACGATCAGCCGCTCCCAGCCGGTCTCCACCCGCAGCCGGGCCATCTGGGAGACCAGGTCCAGGTCGTGGTCGCGAGCCGCCGCGACCAGTGCGCGCAGGCTGCCCGGCCGGTGCGCGATGTCCGCGTCGGTCAGCAGCAGGAACTCCGCGCCGGTGCGCTCGCGGGCCAGCTCCATGCCGTGCCGCACCGCCCACAGCTTGCCGGTCCACCCGGTCGGCGGCTCGCCCGGCGAGGTCACCGTCAGGGGCAGCGAACCGGGGCGCCGGCCCAGCTCCCCCGCGAGGCCGCCGGTGCCGTCGGTGCTGCCGTCGTCCACGAGGAAGACCCAGGCCCGCCCCGGGTAGTCCTGCCCCAGCAGCGATCCCAGGCTGGTCTCGATCACCTCGGCCTCGTCCCGCGCCGGCACCACCACCGCGACGTCCGGCCAGTCGCCCGGATCCGCGGCCGCGTGCCCGCCCCCCGTCCCCGGCCGGCCCGGGCGCGGCACCGGCAACCGGACGTCCGTCCGCCAGAACCCGCCCTGTCCGGCCAGCAGCCAGACCCACGCCACCAACGACACCCCGGCGATACCCGTCATCACGCTCACCCCCGCAGTCTGCCGGACCTCTTCCGGGACCCGCCGCAAGGGCGCCACGACCGGCGCCCGGGCCGGGGAGCGGTGGGGACCGTGTCGACGGGCGGGTGGGAGCGGCGGGCTTAGAGTGTGGGTGTGAAGATCGGCTTGGTGGATTCCGGAATCGGGCTGCTCGCCGCCGCCGCCGCGATCCGGCGGCTGCGGCCGGACGTGGACCTCGTGCTGTCCTCGGACCCCGAGGGCATGCCGTGGGGCCCGCGCACGGCGCAGGATGTGGCCGCGCGCGCCCTGGCGTGCGCGCGGGCCGCGGCCGGGCGCGGACTGGACGCCCTGGTGGTGGCCTGCAACACCGCATCCGTGCACGCCCTGCCCGCCCTGCGGGCCGAGTTCGAGCCGCTGCTGCCCGTCGTGGGCACCGTCCCTGCGATCAAGCCGGCCGCGTCCGCGCACCGGGCCGTGGCGATCTGGGCCACCCCGGCCACCACGGGCAGCGCCTACCAGCGCGGCCTGATCGCCGAGTTCGGCAACGGCGCCCAGGTCACCGAGGTGCCCTGCCCCGGCCTGGCCGACGCCGTGGAGGCCGGCGACGCGCAGGCCGTCGCCGCCGCCGTCGCGGCCGCCGCCGCGCGCACCCCCGCCGGCACCGAGGCCGTCGTCCTGGGCTGCACCCACTACGAACTGGTGGCCGCCCGCATCGGGCAGGCCGTCCCGGGCGCCCTCCTCTACGGGTCGGCCGACGCGGTGGCCGCCCAGGTTCTGCGCCGCGTCCCCCTCTCGGAGCAAGGTGGCCAAGGTCACAACGGCGGCCCGGCGACGGCTCCGCAGGCGGGCGGGGTGGAGGTCCTGCACGGCGGCCGCCCGGGCGAACTCCGGGGCGCGGCACGGTCGTACCTCGAAGGCGCGCTGCCGGCGCCGTCAGCCGCCACGGCCTGAGCACGCGCGGTGCCGCCGGGCCCGGAGGTGGGTACGCTGCGAGGCATGACGCACGCCTCCCGGCCGGAGAACGGCGCGTCCCAGGTGTGGACGGGTCGGGCCAGTAACCGCATGCAGTGGGTGCTCGCCGCCATGGGCGGTGCGTGCCTCGCGCTGGGCATCGCCCTCGCCGTGGAGGGGCCCGGCCCCACCGCGGGGCTGGCGCCCCTGGTGATGTCCGTCGTGGGCTGCCTCGCCGTCGGGCTGCTCGTCCTGTTCGGCACGGTGGCCTTCACCCACGTCCACGTCCGGGTGGACCGCGAGGCCGTCGACGTGCGCTGCGGCCACATCGGCGTCCCTCGCCGCCGCATCCCGCTCGCCGAGGTGAGCGGCGCCCAGCTGGCGCCGTGGATCAGCCCGCGCTCCTGGGGCGGCTGGGGCTACCGGTGGCGGCCCGAGAAGGGCACCGCCGTGGTCGTACGGCGCGGACCCGGTATCGTCATCGACCTCGGCGGCGGCCACCGCTTCACCGTCACCGTGGACGACGCCGAGGGCGCCGTCCGCACCATCCGCGAGCTCCTCGGACTGGCCCCGCCGCGCTGACCCCACCGCGGCCCCGAGGGACCGGCACCCGCTCCCGGGCGCCGGTCCCTCGCGTTCATCCGGCGGCCGGCGGGCGTACCGCTCGCGGGCCCGGCGCGGAGCGTCTCGTAGGCTCGGGCCCATGGCGATTCCCACGTTCATCCAGGACATCCGGGCGAAGGCCGGCACCACCCTCCTGCTGCTGCCGGGCGTGGTGATGGTGGTCTTCGACGACCAGGACCGGGTGCTGCTCAACCGCCGTACGGACACGGGGAGGTGGGCCCTGCTGAGCGGCATCCCGGACCCCGGGGAGCAGCCGGCGGAGGCGGCGGTGCGGGAGGTGTTCGAGGAGACCGCGGTGCACGTCGTGGTGGAGCGGGTGGTGAGCATCTTCACCAACGAACCGGTGCGCCACGCCAACGGCGACCGCGCCCAGTACACCGACATCGTGCTGCGCTGCCGCGCGGTCGGCGGCGAGGCCAGGGTGAACGACGACGAGTCGCTGGACGTGCGCTGGTTCGCCCTCGGCGAGCTGCCGCCCCTGGGACCCGCCGCCCGCGAACGGATCAGGATGGCCCTGAGCGACGAGCCGACCTGGTTCGTGCCCGCGCCCGCCCCTGCCGCTCCGGCGGCCCCCGCCTCCTGACTGCTTGTCATACGTACTCTGGCCAGCGGACTTTGTCAGTGCATGGCAGTACGATCGAAACTGTTCGAAAGGTTGGCCGACGCTCAGGAGGAAGCCGATGGCCGCTGCCGTTCTGCCCCTGCCGACGCCCCGCGAGGGGTACACCCCGCTGCCCAGGAAGCCGCTGCCCGCCGGCCTGCCCCGCGAGTGGTACGTCGCGCACAACCGCCGGCTCAAGACGATGCGGCTGGCCATCGCCCTGCTCGACTCCGGCGTCTACGAGCCCGCCCAGGCCGGCAACGGACTGATCCGGCGCACCGCCGAACGGATAGGCGTGCGGCCGCCGTCCGACCTCACCTGCCGCATGGTACGCCGCATGCTCACGTACGGCCGCTGACCGGTCCCGTCGGCCGGGGCGCCCGCAGCCGTCGCCCGCGCGGGTGCGGGCGGCCCCGCAGGACCGCCCGCACGCTCGCGTCCGACCCGCCGTCGGCCGGGCCGGCCCGTGCGGGTCGGACCGTGCGGGTTCGGCCCCCGCCAGGGTGGCCGTCAGGTCTTGCGGTAGGTGTAGGCGTCCCCGGCCGCGGCGGCCACCGCGTCGAGGTCGGCGCCCGCGGACGCCGTCACCACAGCCGCGACCGCGCCCTCCAGGAACGGCGCGTCCACCAGCCGCGTCCCCTCCGGCAGCTCCTCGTCGGCCAGCAGCGCCTTGACGGTGAGGACAGCGCTGCCGAGGTCCGCCAGGACGGCCACGCCCGCCCCCCGGTCCACCCGGCGGGCGGCGGCGGCGATCAGCTCCGAGCTGGTGCCCAGTCCGCCGTCCGGTCCGCCGCCGGCCGGGGCCACCGGCACGTCGGCGCCGCCCCCGGAGAGCGAGCCGGCCAGGTCCGCCACGGCCTGGGCCGCGGCGGCGCTGTGCGAGACCAGGACGACGCCGACCAGGCGGCGCGGTTCCTGCGTGCCGGAGTCGGTGGGCGCGGTCATACGGTGGCCTCCCGTGCCGTGTCGGCGAGGACGTTCAGCAGCAGGGCCGCCGAGGTCGCCCCCGGGTCCTGGTGGCCGATGCTGCGGTCGCCCAGGTAACTGGCCCGGCCCTTGCGTGCCCGCAGCGGGATGGTGGCCTTCGCGCCCTCGTCGGCCGCGTGCGCGGCGGCGGCCAGGGCGGCGGCGGTGTCGCCGCCCTCGGAGAGGGAGGAGTCCATCGCGTCCAGGGCGGGAAACAGGGCGTCCAGCATGGTCTTGTCGCCGGCCGACGCGCCGCCGAGCTGGGCCACCCCTTCCACGCCGGCCCGCAGGGCGTCGCGCAGCGCCGCGCCGTCCACGGTCTCCGCGTCGCCGAGCTGCTTGCCCGCGCGCCGCAGCAGCGTCCCGTACAGCGGGCCGGAGGCGCCGCCGACCGAGCTGATCAGCTGGCGTCCGACGGCCACGAAGACCGCGCCGGGTGTCTGCGGCGGCTGCTGCTCGACGGCCGAGCGCGCGGCCTGGAAGCCGCGCCGCATGTTGGTGCCGTGGTCGGCGTCGCCTATGGGGGAGTCCAGTTCGGTCAGGTGGGCGGCCTCACGGTCCAGGACACCGGCCGCGGTGTCCAGCCAGCGGCGCAGCAGGGCCGCGTCCACAGGGGCATCGGGAGTGGCGTTCATCTACAGGGCCTTTCGACGGTTCGGCGGTGGCTCGGCGGTTCGGCGGTGGCTCGGCGGTGGATCCTCGGTGGCTCGGGCCCCGGCGGTCGGGGGATGGTGGCTCGGCCCGACGTGCCGGCGGCGGTCCGCCGACACGGCCCGGACGGCCGGGCGGCCCGGGCGGCTCCCCTGGGGAAGCAGCGCGGGCCGCCCCGCCCGGGACTCCGGCACCCGGGCGGGCGGTCAGCAGCCCCAGCGCAGGGCCGGCGTGGAGACGGGGGCGTCCCACAGCCGCAGCAGCTCCTCGTCGGCCTCGCAGACGGTCACCGAGGCGCCCGCCATGTCCAGCGAGGTGACGTAGTTGCCCACCAGGACCCGGGCGATCGACACCTTGCGCTCGATCAGCGCCCGGTGCACCTCGGCGGCGAAGCCGTAAAGCTCCAGCAGCGGCGTGGCACCCATGCCGTTGACCAGCAGCAGCACCGGGGCCTCGGGACGGCGGTCCTCGACCACGGCGTCCACCGCGAAGTCCGCGATCTCGCGCGAGGTCATCATCGCCCGGCGCTCGCGGCCCGGCTCACCGTGGATGCCGACGCCCAGCTCCAGCTCGCCGTCCGGCAGGTCGAAGGTGGGGCCGCCCTTGGCCGGGGTGCTGCACGCGCTCAGCGCGACGCCGAAGCTGCGGGAGACCTCGTTGACGTGCCGGGCGATCGCGGCCACCCGGTCCAGCGGGGCGCCCTCCTCGGCGGCCGCACCGGCCAGCTTCTCCACGAACAGCGTGGCGCCGGTGCCGCGCCGGCCGGCCGTGTACAGGCTGTCGGTGACCGCCACGTCGTCGTTGACCAGTACCTTCGCCACCTGGACGCCCTCGTCCTCGGCGAGCTCGGCGGCCATGTCGAAGTTGAGCACGTCACCGGTGTAGTTCTTGACGACGAAGAGCACGCCGGCGCCGCTGTCCACCGCGGCGGCGGCCCGCACCATCTGGTCGGGCACCGGAGAGGTGAAGACCTCACCCGGACAGGCCGCGGTCAGCATCCCCATCCCCACGAACCCGCCGTGCAGGGGCTCGTGCCCGGAACCGCCGCCGGACACCAGCCCCACCTTGCCGTCGAAGGGGGCGCCGCGGCGGACGATCACCTGGCGCTCGACGTCCACCGTCAGGTCCGTATGCACGGCGGCGATGCCCCGCAGCGCGTCGGCGACCACCGTCTCGGGCACGTTGATCAGCATCTTCACGGGTACTCTCCCTGGCACGTCACCAGACGACCCGCGTCCCGGCCGGCGGCCGGCCGCGGGTCGTCCCACGGATGGTTGAGCCTCGCCGCCGCCGGGCGCGCAAGGCGCCCGCCGGACGGTCCGCGGCGGCCTCGGCCCCGTGCGGCCGGGGCCATGCCCGGGGACGGGGTGTCGGCTCCCGGACCGTCGTCCCGCGTGTGTCCCGCACGCAGCCGGCGCATGGCTCCAGTATCCGCTGGTAAGTGGCGATCGTCACGGCGAACGACACAGCGCTCGCGACGGCATGCCGGCCGCCGGGTCCGCCGCACCCGGCGGCCGGCGTGCCGTCCCGGCCTACCGCTCGGCCCCGGTGGCCGCCGCCACCGCCCTCCCCAGCAGGTCAGCGGCCCGGTCGACCGCCGCGGTCAGCGCGGCCGGCGCGGCGGACAGGCCCGCCAGCACCTCGTCGACGCCCCGCAGCCCGGCCCGGGACAGCAACTCCTTCTCGTTGGTCACCCACATGCCGCGCGCCGCCAGCACGGCGTGCGCGGCCTGGCACGCGGCGGTGGCGACCCCTCCGGCGCAGTCGGTGAGCCGCCCGCGCCGGGCGTGGGCGTCGCGCGCGTACTCCAGGGTGATGCGGGCCTCTCCCCACCAGCGTGCCGGTGCGCTCCGGCGCAGTGCCTCGGGGTACTCCACCCGTGGCAGTGAGCCGTGCAGCACCCGGTTGACGGCCAGTTCGGCCGCCAGGATGTACGTGGGGACCCCCGCGAGGTGGAACAGCAGGCGTTCGACCTCGTACCGGCCTTCGTCCGCCGCCCGCGTCCACCGTTCGACCTCGGCGAGGTCGCGGTAGTGCAGGTC
>Ga0164242_10007152_pt1 | contig 12228 bp, 11 predicted proteins | sample OricomgcompostMG_FD_108783 | JGI IMG/M metagenome (GOLD analysis project Ga0164242, IMG submission 108783) | Miracle-Growth compost microbial communities from Emeryville, California, USA - Original compost - Miracle growth compost (MG) ... | reverse complement strand
GTGGATATAATCGCGCACAGCGGTGCCGTCCGGCGTTTTATAATCATCGCCGAAGAGGATGATATTTGGTCGTAGACCTTGCGCCACTTGCAAAACCAGCGGAATCAGATGCGTTTCGGGATCGTGGTTTTCGCTCAAATTTTCCGTCGCGCCGCAGGCGTTAAAATAACGCAGCGCCACAAATCTGATTTGATCCGCCACATCAAAATCAGCCAGCATCCGTTCCACCATCAGCTTGCTCCAGCCGTAAGGGCTGGTCGGCCATTGCGGGTGTTTTTCGTCCAGCGGCATATATTGCGGCTCGCCGTAAGTGGCGCAGGTGGAAGAAAAAATAAATCGCCGCACATCATTTGCCATCAAAGCGCGCAGCAATGCCAAAGCATCGGCGGTGTTATTCTGAAAGTACTTTTGCGGTTCCAGCACCGATTCGCCGACATATGCCAGCGCCGCGAAATGGATACAGGCGTCGATTTGATGTTCATGCGTAATGTGATTTATCAAATCATCGTCGCTAATTTCGCCCTCGTAAAAAGTACTTTTAGGATGCACCGCCGCACGATGTCCGCGCGACAGATTGTCCAGCACAATCACGTCTTCGCCCTGGCGGATTAGTAAATCCGTCGTGACACTGCCAATATATCCGGCGCCGCCGGTAAGTAAAATGGACATTTTCTTTTCGATTCCCTCTCCCTGTCAGGGAGAGGGGATTATTTTGTCTTCCGCGCAATTCCCACCAGCGACGTTCCCCACGGCAGCGGCTGGCGAATAATGCGGCGGCTTTCCCATTGCAGATATTTCACTAACGCGTGATTGGCCAACGTTGGCGTCGCCGGCAAAATCGCGCCTTCGCCGTTTTCCACTGTTTGCACATCTTTCTTGAACGGCAAAATGAACCGCCGATAAGCCCAGGCAACAGCGGGCATCGGGCTCATAGCGAATGATAATTTGCGAATGTGAAAACCGTGGCGTTTCAATAATTGTTGCAACTCCAACTTTTCATACCGGCGAAAATGATGTAGCGCTACATCGTGATGGCTCCACAATTTTTTATAAGCCGGTACGCTCCACACAAAATGACCGCCAGGCCGCAACACGCGATGCACTTCTTCCATTGCCACGTCGTCATCGCGCAAATGTTCCAGCACATCCAGCATGCTGACAATATCAAAACTGGCATCGGGAAACGGCAATTTCAAGGCATCGCCGCGCAGCAGCGATACCGACAATTCGCGCGTTGCCTGCTTTGCAAAATCCAGCGCCAACGGCGAATAATCCAGCGCCGTCACGCGCCCATCTTCGCCCATATGCTCACAAAAAAACGGCAAATTCGCGCCCGTGCCGCAACCCAAATCCAACAACGCCGTTGCGCCGCCATCCACAACCTGATCCAGCAACGCGCCAATAATCGCGCGCCGCCCCACAAACCACCAATAATCGGTTTCGAGCGCGTGCATTCGGGCGTATTCTTGTGGGTTCATGAGAGATTAGTTCAAAGTTCGTAGTTCTGGGTAAAAGTACTTTTGTCCGTTAAAAAGGAAGAACCGCGCGCGTAAGCAAGCGGAGCCTATGGAAGCGTCAGGATATTCCACTTGCTTACGCGCGTGGTTCTTCAAGTGTCACAAAAGTACTTTTATTCTATCAACATCGCATCACCAAAGGAAAAGAAACGATATTTTTCCTGCACCGCAATTTTATACGCGTGTTGCATAATTTCAATTCCAGTTAATGGTGATTCCGAACCACGCAGATTATCCGCCAATGCCGAAACCATCGCTAACAGCGTGGATTTGGGCAGGTGAAAATTGGTGAGCATGGCGTCCACGCAACGGAATCTGTAAGGTGGATAAATAAAAATATCGGTGTTGCCGGGGCCGCTGCGGAGTTCGCCGTTTTGGCTGGCGGCTTCCAATGTTCTGGCAACTGTGGTGCCGACGGCGACGACGCGTTTGCCGGATTTTTTTTGCTCTGCTATAGCGCGGGCGGTGCTTTCGGGAATATCGTATTCTTCGAAATGCATGTGATGATCTTCCAGCGTTTCGCTTTTGACGGGAAGAAACGTGCCGAGGCCAATTCCCAATGTCACATGCGCGCATTGAATGCCGCGCGCGCGAATGGCATCTAAAAGTTGTGGCGTGAAATGTAAACCAGCTGTCGGCGCGGCGGCGGAATCTAGCGCGGCGGCGCTTTGCGGATGATCTTTGGAATAGATAGTTTGATAGCGTTCAGGATCGGCGGCTTTAGTGTGGATGTATGGTGGCAACGGAACTTCGCCAAGATTTTTCAATAGATCGCGGATATCAAAAGTACTTTTGAATCGCAAACGCCAGGTATTATCCAATCGCTTTTCGCAAATTCCAAAAACCTCAATTTCATCAGAACGAAAAGTAATTTCGCTGCCTTCTTTGAGCCGGGCCGATGGACGCAAAAGTACTTCCCAAAGATTGTGTTCGATTTCGCGCAGCAGCAACGCTTCCACTTTTCCGCCAGTCGATTTGTGGCCAAACATCCGCGCGCGCAAAACGCGCGTATCGTTCATGATAAGCAAATCATCGGGACGGAGCAATTCCGGCAAATCGCGCATGCTGCGGTGCGAAATCATTTGCGGCAACGGCGCGCTGGTTTGAATATTCATTAACCGTGCGCTGTCACGCGGTTCGGCGGGATTTTGGGCAATGCGTTCTGGAGGCAGATGATAATCGAATTCACTAACGAGCATAAAGACAAATTTTAATTGGCGCTATAAAAGTACTTTAAGATGCCTTCCGCGCGTCATTGAGAGTATCAATCGCTTTATAATGTAATTGTCCGCCGTGCGCTAACACGTTTTGATCACCGTTTTGCAAATATAAAACGTAGCTTTGCACCGCTTGTGAAAATAGGTCGCCAGCGATCAAACGCGAGACTTGCGCTTCTGTGGAAAGGCGGCCAGCCGGCGGATGCATAATATGCAGCGCATCCATGGAATCTTTGATTTGCGAGGCATAACGTTGTACCTGTGGCAATGCAGTGTTTGCGGGAATGGTGCCGTTAGCGACGCTGCTGGTCAGCATTGAAGCGGCTTTGGCGAGATTGAAGACATGCTTATCAAAACCATTGGAAAGATTTTTGTAGCGGTTTGCGTCCAGCTCAACGGTATCATCTCCTTCCAACTTCCACACATTTGCCCAGGCCACAAAAGCGTCTTCCTGCCGATCATCAGCACTGGACAAGGCGGTAGCATATTGTTTCTGCAATTCCAAATCATCAGGATATTGCCGCGCCACCAAATCCAGCGTGCTGGCGGCTTCGTTGAATTGGTCATTATCGAAGAGATTTTGCGCCATCAATTCGCTGACGTTGACGTCGGCGGTAGAATTTTGAGGAGCCAATTTCATAGCGCGCGCCATATAATCCTTGGCTTGGCTAGTGGCGGCATCGGCGTCATTAGAACGGCCGGCTGCGGTAAATATTTTCGCCCGGCCAAACTCTGCGGAAGCCATCACCGTGCGCAACAAGGCGGAATCATATCCCGCATCCAACGCATGTTGGGCGGCATCCAGGGCGTTTGGCCAACTGGGATTATTGCCGAGTGTATATATCAATGCCAATTTGCTCCACAGCGGGCCGTTATCGGGAGTGATGTCCAAGGCTCTGCTGTATGCTATTGCCGCTGCCTGTGGCGCTGCCTTTTGCAAGAGATCGCCCAGCGTCACATAAGCGTCAGCGTTATTGGGTTCCAAGCCCACAACCTGGTTGATATAATCCTGTGCCGCAGGGAGGTCATTTTTGGCCGCGGCATCTTTGGCTTTTTGCAGATATTGATTAGCCAACGTGGTTTTGTTGGCGCTGCTGGACGGAGACAAACTGCTTAATCGAGGAAGTAACAAAGCGCCTGCAGCAGCAGCGACATTGTCAGTGTCCTGCAGATTGTTGGCTTGGTTTGGAACACTGATGGGGATAATCTGACCGGTTTGCTGCTCGCAATCCACCATCAAGATTAATGCGCGTGGCGAACCTGGCGCCACTGATGGTGGTGCTGCCACAGCCACCACAACTCGGTAACCCATGGCCTGGCCGATTCGCGTGAAGGCGTTGACGGCATCTTCCTGCAAAGCAGCTGGAATTTCCACTGGAGTGCCGCCGGAATTTTTCAAAATATCTTGTTCCGCACGGCCCAGAACTCCACGCGCCGTGGCAATCACCCGTGGAGAAAGACGCGCTGCGTTGATGGCGCGCACCATGGAAGGGCCGTCCAGAGCTGCATTCAAAACGTCTGTTGCTCCCGCTCCCATAAAAATGCGGCGCAGTGGCGCGGCGATTTTTTGCGCTTCTCCGGGCGGACGATCGCTGATATCAACAGGCTCGGGAGCCAATTGTTTTTCCAGCATGGAAGCCGCGGAGACAGCTGCTTTTTTCGTGGAATTGTCGTCGGCAGGCGCTTGCCAATTAGAAGCCTGACGCAAATCAGCATCATCCAATCCCAAAAGTAAAATTGTCGTGTTGGGATTAATGGAATTGTTTCCCAGCGGTGATGTTATCGGCGCGGCGGCGGGTGGCGCTGGATTGGTTGGCGGAACAGCCATCACCGGCGGCGCTTTGGGCGGCGCGGCATTGGGTATCGTAATCGGCGGCGCTTTGGGTTTTGCGGGTGCCGGCGTTGGTCCGCCGATTGGCAAAGTGGAGCCTTTTAATTGCGCAAATGCCGCTGTTGTGGATATCGCGCCACTAACCAGCATCACAGTAAAAGTACTTTTGAGATGGATGTTGTGTTTGTTTAACAACGGTTCAAACAAATGGTTCGGGGTTTTTTTCATAATCATCTGGAGCTGACCGCCTCCGTGCCTGTAACAAAAGCCGGCAGGGAATGCTTGGTGTTCCCAAACCGTCATCACCGCTGCTTGCGGCTGGCGTTTGGAAATTGAGGTGGATTGATCGGAATATATTTGCTGTCTTGAGAATTTCCTACATCTACAGGGCCACCATCGATGATGGGTTGGTGTGCCGGCGAATTATCGTCCGCTTCCCCATCGGGAACAATTGGCGCCGGTGCGCTGCGTTTGGGCAATGTTATCCGCGGCGGTGGCAAGACGGGCATTTCGCTGGGAGCCGCTGCTTTTGGCGTTGGCTTCGGCTTTGGTTTCGCCACCGCTTTGGGTTTAACTGCTGGCGTAACCACTGGCGCTGGCTTGGGTGAGACTGGGGCTGGCGCCGGAGTTTCCGGAGAAGCAGTCTGATCCGGTTGCGGAGTTGGCGGAGCCGGTGGTGTCAGCGAGTTGGGCGTTACTTCAGGAGTTGTAGGTTGCGCTGGCGTTTCAGGCGGGATATCCACATGCGCAGGAGCTGCAGGCACATTTTGTATGTTCCGCACTTGGCGATTTGTAGCCACACCCTGCGCTACTACGATAACCCCCAGACACACGATTGCGGCAATGAACACTGGCAAACTGCGAAAATAAAACGTATTCCACAATGAGTGAGTTGACTGAGTCTCCCAGGAATCTGTACTTATTGGAGCGGGAATGGCCGGCTGTGATGCAGGTGCGGAAGGCACTTGCGGTTCTCCGTTGTTCACTGCATCGAAATTAAATTTGGGCGCGGAACGCGGTGCAGCGCCGCGTTTCTGGCGGAGGCGTTGCAAACTTTCGCGTTCCAAAGTGCTGCCGGGAGATAGTTGCAGCGTTTTCTCGTAAGCCTCAATCGCACCATCGATATCGCCGTCACGCTCGTGCAGCAATCCCAGCATGGACCAACCCTGCGGAGAATTCGGAGACAATACCAACGATTGGCGGCAAATCACAATCGCGCCAGCTAAATCGTCGCGTTCCGCCAAGCCCAGCGCACGATCCAACAAATGCCGCGCGCGTTGTGCATCCAGTTGCGTCGCGTTTAACTCTTGCCCAGATTCCGTTTCGTTCGCCATTTCACCTCCGAATGTGCTCCGTCTAAAAGTACTTTTATAGTATAAGTGAAGCAGCCAAATCCAACGCTGATTTTGCTATCCTTTAGACATGGCTTTACGCATTCAAACTTTTGTTTCCGGCCCGCTGCAAACTAATGTGTATCTGTTGGAAGATACACAAAAGCAGCAGGCCATCATCATTGATCCTTCCTTTATTAATCCACAAGCCCAAGAGGCCGCAGAAAAGATGGTGACGTCGGGTGTCAAATTAACAGCAATCTGGCTTACGCACGCCCATCTCGATCATTGGCATGGCAGCGGATTTTGGCAACGCACCTATGACTTGCCGGTTTACTTGCATCGTGACGATCAAATCTGGACGGAGGATCCAAATGAACAGGCGATGTGGCTCAATTTTCCCGAGCCGGATGTGGCGACGGTGGATCATTGGATGGAGGAAAATCAGGTTTTATCAGTGGGCGATTATCAGTTTCAAGTGATTCATACGCCCGGTCATTCGCCGGGTTCTGTGTCGTTTTATTGCGCTTCGGAAAATCTGGTGATTGATGGCGATGTGCTATTTGCCGGATCAGTGGGACGCACAGATTTGCCCGAATGCGATCCCGCCGCATTGCGCGTTTCATTGCGCAAATTAATGGCACTGCCGCCGGAAACGCAAGTTTTGCCAGGTCATGGGCCATCGATAACTATTAAAGAAGAAGCGGAGAATAATCCGTTTTGCCGGAATTTGTAAAATAGTTGGTAGGGCGCTCTCGCCGAGCCAGCTCTACCTGTTAGAGGAAAAGTACTTTTATGAACATCACAGGAAAACTTTGCGAGACCGGAGAACATGTTCAGCTCTCCATCGAAAACGACAAGATTACTCAAATTCAGCCAGCAGACGCCAACGCCAAAAGTACTTTTGGCGCGCCGGATGTGTGGATTGCGCCGGGATTTATTGATGTACAGTTCAATGGTTACGGCGGTTATGATTTCAATTCTGGTATCTGGGACACGGGTTTTGATCAAAATCAGGCCGCTGCGAATATTCTGCAACTTGCGGCAAAAGCGGGCACCACGCGATTGTGCCCGACCGTTGTCACCAACACCAAAGAAAACATCATCGCTTCGTTTCGCTCTTTGACGAAACAACTTGACGCGGATCCACAACTGAAAACCGCAATGGGCTGTTTCCATCTGGAAGGGCCGTATCTTTCGGAAAAAGACGGCCTGCGCGGCGCGCATCCGCTGGATTGCATTCGCGATCCGGATTGGGATCAGTTTCAGAGATTCCAGGAAGCTGCGGAAGGCCGCATCAAAATTTTCACCTTAGCGCCAGAACGCCCCGGTTCAATTCCCTTCATTGAAAAAGCCGTCGAAAATGGCGTCGTGATTTCGCTGGGACACACCGGCGCAACGCCAGATCAAATCCGTGACGCCGTCAAAGCCGGCGCGCGCATGTCCACGCATTTGGGAAATGGTTCGCAGGATCAAATTCAGCGCCATCGCAATTACATGTTCGCGCAATTGGCTGATGACGAATTGACCGCTGGAATTATCACTGATGGCGATCATCTGCCGCCCGAATTGGTCAAGATTTATGCGCGCGTCAAAGGTGCAGATCGCCTGGTTTTAGTCAGCGACGCGGCGGCGCTCGGCGGTTTGCCGCCAGGAATTTATGGCGGCGGCACGCATGAAGTTTTGCCTGGCGGAAAAATCGCGCTGGCTGGAACACCTTATTTGGCTGGAGCCGGACATTTGTTGGATGTGTGCGTTGCCAATGCTTTGCGTTGGACGGAATTGGGAATGAGCGGCATCACGCAAAGCGTGTCTACAAATCCGGCGAACTTGTTGGATTTGAAAAATACGGGAAACGTCAAAGTGGGAAACCTGGCGGATCTGACGCTATTCCGCGAAACGCCGGAAGGGCCATTAGATATTGTGGCGGCGATTTTGGAAGGAAAAGTACTTTTTCAGGCATCATAAAAGTACTTTTATGATGAATTTTACATCGATGAACAGGATAATCAGGATAGGAAAATGTTTCTCTACTCCTCATCCTGATTATCCTGTTCATCGATGTTAGAATAAAAGTACTTTTACCATCATGCAAACAACAGCATTTCTGGGCACGGCCCACATTCACACCCCCGGCTTCATCGCCATGTTAGGCAAGCGCAATGACGTGCGCGTCAAAGCCGTTTATGATCACGACACCGTGAGAGCACAGAAAAACGCGGAAAAGCTGAACAGCCAAACCGCAGATTCCGCGCAGCAAATTATCGATGATCCCGAAATCACTTCAGTAATCATCGCCAGCGAAACGGCGCGGCATTTGGATTTAGTGGAAGCAGCGGCGGCCGCCGGAAAGCATATTTTTGCGGAAAAGCCGTTAGCCATCAACGCCGATGCCGCGCGGCAAATGGCCGATGCCATTCAAAAATCAGGCGTCGTTTTCCAAACCGGATTCATGCTGCGCAGCACGCCACACATGCAATTCATCAAGAACGAAATCGACAAAGGCAATCTGGGAAAAATTACCCGCATGCGCGTCGCCAATTGCCACAATGGCGTGCAACGTGGATTATTTGACGATGAATGGAAATGGATCGCGGATAACCAGCAAGCCGGCGGCGGCGGTTTTGCGGATTTGGGTGCGCATTCGCTGGATATTTTGCTGTGGACGCTTTTGCCATCTTGCGGCAAAGTGAAAAACGCGGTGGCCAGCCTCGGTTCCGGTTTTCATCGTTATGGAGATATCGATGAATATGGCGTGGGAATTCTGAGTTTTGAAAATGGCGCGATTGGCGAATTGGCCGCTTCCTGGACAGACGCCAAACTGCGCGCGCCGGTGGAAGTGCACGGCACCGAAGGTGAAATCCTGGTGCAGGGAACGGATGTCTATTATTATTCGGAAAAAGTAGAAGGCGCTGACGGTGAAATCTGGACAGATCTTCCCGCGCAACAACCACATGCGTTTGAATTATTCTGGGATAAGCTGGAAGGCAAACCGATGAATATCGATTTAGTCAGCGTGGAAGAAGCCGCCACCGGCAGCATTTTGATGGATCAGATGTACAAGTCCGCGAGATAAAAGTACTTTTACTATAGCCACAAAGAACACAAATTTTAATCCCTGTGCTCTTTGTGGCTATATTTGTCTATCGCCCGGCGTTCTTCACCGGATTCACCAACGGTTTCATATCGCCAATAATCGTTTCGATGACGTCGCCTGCCTTGAGTGGCGCGATGCCGAACGGCGTTCCCGTCATGATGGCGTCGCCCGGTTCCAATGTAATGTGCGCTGAAAGAAATACCACCAATTGCGCTGGCGTGAAAACTAATTGTTCCGTGTTACTATTTTGCACTATTTTGCCATTGACTTTTGTTTGGATGGACAAATTCGAAGGATCGATATCAGTGTAAATATACGGTCCCATCGGTGCGTAAGTGTCGAACGATTTGGCGCGTGTCCATTGTGATTCCGACCACTGAATATCGCGGTCGCTGATATCCTGGCCGTTGGTATAACCCAAAATATAATCGGCGGCGTTTTCTTCGGAAACGCGTTTGGCGCGCTTACCGATAATAACTGTCAATTCGCTTTCATAATCGGTGCGATGTTCGGGATATGCCAATTCCACCGTCTGATTATGCGCGATGATGGCGCTGCTGGCTTTGATCCACAGCAGTGGAACGGTGGGAACTTCCAGACCGCTTTCTTTTGCGTGATCCGCATAATTCAATCCGATTGCCATTAATTTGCTGGGTGTGACTGGCGGCAAAATTTCCAACTCCGCCACAGGCGAGGTTTCGCCGGTGATTTGCACTTTGCCAAAAATGCCATCCACGAATCGCGCCGTGTCACCATCAATCAACGCATAACGCGCTTCTCCGTCCACTAAAAATCGACCGTAAATTGCCATTTGATTTTTCCTTGAATTCCTTCGTTTAGTATGTTCTTGATTCTATCAAAAACCGGAGACGCTGTTGATTTCATTTCCTTAATAGTTGCTATTAGTCAGTCAAGTATGCGACACTTTAACACTCTACGGCAATCCGATTTTACATTCTGAAATGGGATAATAAAAGTACTTTTGGGAGACACACATGCGCAAACTTCTACTTCTCGTTTTGACCGTTGCGATGACGTCATTCGCTGCCAAATCTTCTTCCGCGGCTGTGACGTTAAAAGAGAGCTGGCAGGCTGGCCAGCAACTGGTGTATGACACCAATATCGATGGCGATTTAAATCTGCAAGTTCCTGCGAGTGTGCAATCTATGATTGCGGGAATGCCGCTGGAAATTTCGTTGCGCGGCGTTGGCAAAACTACCTTGAATACGCTGAAAGTGAGTGATTTTGGCGATGGAACAGTGCAGGCAAAAATTAACCCGCTTAATTTGGAAGCCGAGACATTTGGCCAAAAAGCCATCATCAAAGTGAACAATGGAACCGCCGTTGCGACACTCAATGGCGCGGCGCAAGAGATGCCCTTGCTTGATTGGAATCTCATCACTAATCCGCCAATGGCGCTCATATTTTCGCCGCAGATGAAAGTAACAGGTTTCAGCTCGGCCGATCAAGCAAATTCTGCTACATCAACAGATTCCGTAGCGCCTACGGGCATGATGGCGATGATCCAAAATTTGATTTTGCAATCGCTGCCGGCCGTGCTTCCCACAAAAAGTCTCAACGTGGGTGATCAATGGACTTCCGACGTTCAATTCAAAACATCGCCCGCGCCAAATGCCACCGCCATTAAATTGGGATCATTTCAATTTGAGTTGAAAGATCCGCAAACCATGGAAGGCCGCAGCTTGCAACATATAACTGTGCATGGCGATATTGATTTGTCCTCAGAACAAAGCAAGGGATTGACAGCCGGATTTGGCTCTTCTGACGCAGATACATCCGACGATGCAACTGCCAACAACCCCAAAATATTTACCAGCATGCTGGCGAATCACTTATTCAGTCTGGGGCAAACGGTGGATGGCGATCTCTATTTTGATGCCACGGCGGGACAATTTATTCAGGCGGATTTGAATGTGGATTCGGCAATGCAAACACTGCCGGACACCACCGAACCCAGCCAGCCAGACGGATTCATGAATTTCAGCGGAACTGTGCGTTTCAAGCTCTCTCAGGTGGTTGCGGGCACAAAAGCGCCCTAATCTAAAACGCCAAAAATCGTAAAAATGTCCTGGCAAATCTATGCGCTCTGCGGAGCGGTTTTCGCGTCGCTTACCACTATCCTGGCGAAAGTGGGATTGCAGAATATCGACAGTAATCTTGCCACCGCAGTGCGTACTGCGGTAGTGTTGCTTTTAGCCAGTGGAATTGTGGTGTATCAAGGCACCTGGAAAACGTTGCCGCAAATCCCTAAAAGTACTTTTGGGTTCCTGATTGCTGCGGGCCTCGCCACCGGATTTTCGTGGCTCTTTTTTTTCCGCGCTTTGCAAATGGGCGATGCCTCTAAAGTGATGCCGCTCGATAAACTCAGTCTTGCTATCACTATCGTATTGGCCGGAATTATCCTGCGCGAACAAATCACCTGGCGCATCGCGCTCGGCGTAGTCTTAATTATTGCTGGCGCTGTGATCGCCCGGTGAAAGTACTTTTCATCTATGTCAGACGCACTCTCCAACGCATCCTTATTAGCGATTTCAGGAAGTCTTCGCGACATTTCTTCCAACAAAACATTGCTCCAGGCCGCGGCAAGACTGGCTCCAGATAATGTCGCCATAACTCTTTACGACTCCATCGCAAACCTGCCTCATTTTAATCCCGACCTCGATAACGAAAATCCACCAATTGCCGTCATTGACTTTCGGAATCACCTTCAACAAACTGATGGCGTTTTGATTTGCACTCCCGAATACGCGCACGGAGTTCCCGGTGCGCTCAAAAATGCGTTGGATTGGATCGTTGGCAGCGGCGAATTAATGAACAAGCCCGTGGCGCTGATAAATCCTTCCATGACTTCTTTTCATGCGCAAGAGTCTTTGGTGGAAACGCTCACAGTTATGATGGCGAAAGTTCATGCGGTACGAATACCGCTCACCAGTACAAAAATCACAGTGGAGGATATTTTGGCAGACGCAGATATTTCCAGCGCTTTGCGCGGGATCATTCTCAAACTGGTGGATATGAATGGAGAAAAATAATAGCCTCAAAAGTACTTTTAAGAAAAAATTTTCATTTACTATTGCCCGCATTTACCGCGTATTGTAAAATGTCATTGGCTCCAGGGGGGGTACCCAAGAGGCTGAAGGGGCGGGTTTGCTAAACCTGTAGGGTGGCGTAAGCCGCCGCGAGGGTTCGAATCCCTCTCCCTCCGTTGGATTTT
>Ga0164242_10007151_pt1 | contig 12228 bp, 12 predicted proteins | sample OricomgcompostMG_FD_108783 | JGI IMG/M metagenome (GOLD analysis project Ga0164242, IMG submission 108783) | Miracle-Growth compost microbial communities from Emeryville, California, USA - Original compost - Miracle growth compost (MG) ... | reverse complement strand
CTAGTTAGGGATGCATCGGACGGAATGGCGCCGCATTACCCAATGTCGGTAAAAAGAGGCGGGTGCCTATGATTGTTGAGTGCTCCTTTTTTTTTTTTTCCCACGACGCTTCCTCTGACAGGTATAGGGACGCCTTCGAAAGCCCAAATGCAGACTTCTAATTGGCAACGCTGATAGGGAGGCAAACCTCGGTGGCGTCTACATAGGTCACCGGAATGCGAAGCCGAGATGATTAGAACCTATAACTGCGACTTCATTGGTTATTCTCGATCCCTCGGGTCGGTTCGGTTCTTGAGAGGGCGAATGGTTGGACCCCCACGCTATACACATCACTCCTAATCTCACGTGAAGATCCTAGGCTGCAGGTGGATCGACGTCGAATGCAGGGAGACAGGACCGGGGATTGGCCTTTCAGCATCTCCACCCCCTCATCGAGTTCTCCTCCTCCAGCTTTCGCCTAGCCCCGGATGCGGTATCGTCTGTTGTGATTACTGGAGCTGGACACCCCTTTTTGTTTTTAACTGCTTGGTGGTACGGGAGGGGTTCCCAACGGCCCCTCTTGTTATTGCTAATACCCGGGCCGGCGAGGTTCGACAAAGAGGGGTTTCAATAAGATGAGGTAAGAAAATCAAAACTCGATGCGTGGAGCCGGTGAGGAGTGTGTAATTAGGGTATCGATGATTCGTCAATCGGATGTCGCTGGGCAAGCAGCGATTCGAGGATCAAGACGAGCTTAAGATGGCGATGGGTCCGGAAGGCGTCGGTCACGTTCACAGAGGGTGTGATGGATGACTTTTCGCTGTCTTCGGGTTTCGTCCCCCCAACAAAAACACTGATGCTGGCTACCTTGAGCCAGTCAGCAACCGTGTTGCACTCCCACCAACACGTCTCTCGGGACTGTGGCGGCCTGTGGTCCACACACATGGCCTACTTTCCTCAGGGGATGCCCAGCGTTGAGGTTGAGCACCGGTCTGGGCCCAGGACAAAAACAGTGTGGGGCGTGGGGGTCAGGACTGGCTGGAGTCTAGCTAAGCACGTGACACAAAAACATGAGAGGGCTGCTTGCTTTGCATCGGCTTTCACGCCGTTCAGCTCCTGTCCAGTGCCTTCAGTCCCAGTGCCCTTCCAATGTTACGATAATGTGCTACACCACTGCCGACAGCGAAGCCGAGCATCAGTTATTCTTAGCTGATGCAAACCCCATCTTGACACATCACCTCTCATCGATGTCGGTCCAGACACCCGCAGGCTCCCCCCGCAGGGCCCCCCGTACGCTCTCTTCCCCGGGGATCCTGTAGCACGGCGGACCCCCGGTGGGTGGCATGATCGTGTCTTCTTCACACGAGTTGCACAGAGATCTGTTGGGTGTGTTGGTGGTGTTGTGCCACTCGAGGGTGCTAATCACGCCTCCAAGCCCCTGGCGCCTCCTCCCCGATGGAACCCCCACGCCCTCGCCGGGCTCCTTGGGGGTGGACCCGGAGCCTGTAATCCGTACGACCCGTACATATATTGTAGCCCCGTTCTTGACCGACTCCTCTCTGTTTGGAGGCTCGTTCCTGGGACCTTGACCGAAGTGGCGGATACCTATTTGCGAACTCGAGAGGGGGACGGAGTGGCACCGTGGCTGCTAACTGGTCTCTGTGTCTCGTAGCCGGGGCACTAGCTCAACATCTCCCCGCGTTGGCTAGGAACTAGGGCCCTTATTAGCACCCCACGAAAAACGGAGCCGTTTTCTGTCTATCAGGACCTCAAGGTATATAAGCCCAGGCTATCCCGGGGATGGACTTCCCCCTCCTCTTCCCATCAATCTCGACTGTACTCCAGCCCATTAATCTTCCTTAATTCCTTTTTCTTAACACCCCTAATGCCTAATCACCTGTCAGGGATGGACGCCACGCGGATCACACAGCCTACCTCCTTTGCAATGCTCTCCAACGAGCCTCTCTCCCACCACCTTTCCTCCGCCACTGCTGCTATGCCTGCGACCCCAACCACGCCCTCGACGGCGGCCGCTGTGGCGACATCCAGCTTACCCACCGGTGTCTATGTGCCAATGCTCGCGTTTTTTACGGCCTCAGACGCCATTGATGTGCCAGCGACGCAACGCCATACGGCGCGTCTTCTTGCCGCTGGCGTCGCTGGCCTTGTTGTGCACGGGTCCAATGGTGAGGCGGCGCACCTGTCGCGGGCCGAGCGGACGGTGGCTATCCGCGCGGTCGCCGACGCTGTCCGGCATGCAGCGGACCCGCCCAGCCAGGTCCCAATCATTGCCGGGTGCGGCGCCCAGTCGGTGCGCGAGACGGTCGAGATGTGCGCTGAAGCAAGGAAGAGCGGCGCCACGCACGTGCTGGTGCTGCCACCTGGCTATTACGCCGGCTTGCTAGGAACGGAGGGCCTCGTTACATTCTTCACCGAAGTCGCGGACCAGAGTCCTCTCCCCGTGCTGGTGTATAACTACCCCGGCGCGGCGCACGGTGTGGACCTCGACAGCGACGTGCTGCTGAGGATCGCGAAGCACCCGAATGTGGTTGGCGTGAAACTCACGTGTGGCAACACGGGCAAGCTAGCGAGGCTGGCTGCCGAGACGCCAAAGGTCCGGGACGGCAGAAACGACTTCTTCGTGGCCGGCGGCAGCGCGGACTTCCTTCTCCAAGGCATGGTCGTCGGCGGACACGGCACGATAGCCGGCTTCGCAAACCTCGCGCCGAGGGCGTGCGTGCGCATCATCGACCTTTTCGAGCGAGGCGAGTTTGCGGAGGCGAGACACCTCCAGGCCGAAGTCGCCAAGGCGGACTGGCTGGCCATTCGCTATGGGTTCGTCGGCGTCAAGGCTGCTATGGCGATGTTTCACGGAGAGGAGGAGACGGCGTGCTGCGCGCCGAGGAGCCCCCTTAAGAGGTTGCCGCGTGGGGGGAAGGCCGAGGAGGAAATACGGGCGGGTATGGCTGCTGTGATGGCCATCGAGGCGGAGCTGGCTAGTGGCAAGGGCGATAGGTAGGGCGATGGTGCCGTGAGACCATTGTCGTGATGGGGGATTTTGTTCATATCTGAGAGAGACTCGATTTCGCTCCGAGCAGCAGAGTCGTACTCAAAGATGAAGATTTTGGGAACCAGTAATGATACGTTAAGACAAAACTGTTGGGATACCACCTAGATGAATACAATAAACGTCTTCCTAGGCCCGCAAGGGCCGACCGTATCTACACTTCCGTCTCACACGTCGAACGATTAACTTTGCCGCTCGTGTAGGTCTTCCCTAGCCTTTGAACGGGGCTAACGAAAAATGATCACGCGAGCAGATTTAAGCTGCAAGAACTCCAATTACTATGGGGACTTCGCGGCTTGGGCTTCCTTCTTTGGCAGAAGATGCAGCATTAGACCACGCAGTTGCAGGTCTAGGAGCCCATGGTCCTGACGGGATAGGACTAGGCAAGGGGAGACAGCATCAACTAGATTCCAACACAACACACCTACTTAGAGACAGGACCGCATGCCTGTATTAAGGCCAGGAAACTGCAGTGGCTGGACTGATGAACTACCAGTGACAACCTCGCCTGAGGTTACCGTGTACCCCCAACTTGTGGAGCGTGGGTTTATCTACACCCCAGGTCCACAGTTTCAGGGCCAAAGACTTAGTATATTGAGATGGTAGCATGAATTCCGTTCCTGGTAGTGACCGGAAGTGGTTTCCACTGCTTACTCCCCGTCAACGTAGTGACTGATGGTGGTTCGGATAAAGGCTCAGTGGTATTGATCGCGAAAGGGCGTCATTCGCAATGGCCAGTTGTTGACCCCGCATCGGGTGCCCATCCATCCACCCTACTCTCTCATACTACCACGAGTGGTTCGTAAGTATGATAGTTGTTTGGGATGGAGAAATAGCTCTGAATCATGTGCTCCTGCAACATCGCCGGATTCTTACCTGATACGGGCTATAAGTCCGCTAATAAAAACTATGATTGGCTTTGATGATTTCGGAGGGTTCGTGGGTCGTAGTTATGGATAAAGCCACGGCTGGTTGGGGAAACCTGGTTGATTAATATCGATCGTATACCGGTTCCATCGCAACGATGTTATGAATAGGCAAAACAGGGATCCTCGGGGAAGTAAATTGCCTACCGTTAATAATGAGCTAGTGGCACCTATAAGGCAGAGCTCGAGGCCTTTTTCTTAGGCATCCCAGCGGATCGATGGCTTGACCCCTAAAAGTTGCCGCCATGTCTCGAGTTGTCGCCGTAGTCCTCGTTTCATGCCTTTCAGGGTTGGTTGCCGCAGCCACACCCCCGGCGGACTTCCAGGCAAACCCGAACGTCGGTCCGGGCGGCACGAGATTCAAAGACTCCCCGCACTTCCGTGTCTATAACGAGCCAAACGACGCTAATGCCAACTCGCTGATCCAAAGCCTAGAAGCGGCGTACACGTGCTACGTCGAGGACCTCGGCTGGCGATCGACGGGGCTCTCGTTCCGGCAGGATAATGACGATGGGCCTTTCTATAAGGTCAACGTTTATCGCGTCGACAGCCTCCCCGGGGCGGCAGCTAATACGGGAACGGACCAGACGGCCGGGCTCAGCTTTCTCAACGTGGTGACGCAATACATGACAGAACCGGCGGTCACTGTCCACGAGTTCGGCCATGCCCTCACCTACGCGGAGAGGTACTGGATCGATCAGTTGCGGACGGGTGCTTGGTGGGAGACCATTGCCAATTTTGTGGCCGACACGTACCTAACATTGCCGGTTTGCGCTTCCGCGAGGCAGAAGTATTCCCAGCCGGAGGGGGCGACGCTCATTGACTTGGGGAAGGTGATTGGTGACTCGTACCAGGTTATTGTCGACGGGACGAGCAATACCGGGAATTATTACCAGGCGTGGCCTTTCATCACCTACATGTTCAATAACCCCGACAATTATACTGGCCTAGGCCACGCGATGTTCCCGGACGTGTGGACAAAGTACGACAAGAACAGCAACGAGACGCCCCTTCACGTACTAGCTAGACTGGCGGCACCAACAAAGATTCAGGAGGTTGTCGGGCGGTATTGGGCGAGGATGGCGTATGTCGACATTGGGCACCCAAAGGCGCAGCAACAGTTCACCACCGACCGAGGGAAGCTGAATTACGCCAACTTAGATTCCCAGGGTGGTGGCAAGTATCGCGTCAAGGCGGCTCGGCAGCCGCGCTATATGGGTGCGAGTATCATCCCGCTCAAAGGCACGGGGTCGGTGACGGTGAACGTGACTGCGAGTATGCCATTCTCGGGCACGTTGGCTGTCCGTGGGTCGGAGGGGTCGGTTCGGTATGCTGAGTTGGAAGAGGGTAATGGGCAAGTATTGGTGGCATCTGGGGAAGAGGCTACTCTCGTCGTCGTCAATACCCCTGACACGTTGTATTTGTATGACCCCTTTTCAGTCACTCCAGAAGTTAGCCGTGGGATGGATTACCAGGTTCAGATTACGGGGGCAACAGCGTGAGCTGGGGGACGCCGGATATCTGTAGAGTGTTTTTGTCGAGCTCGGAGACTGTCAGCTGGATGGTGAACGGATGGGGTTGAGAGTGGAAGATAACGTAGGTAGGCCACAACTCCCTTGCACGTGGTTGAAGCCACTGTCCACCCTTGGTCCAGCCCAATCAGTCCATGACCCCCTGTGGCCTGATACATAAGGCCAGAAGCCCTTGATGTCAACAAGGTGGTCGCGAGTGTGGGTCCCCTTTACCCCTATTCACCTACCTCACCATGTAGGGTCGAATTCGCAACAGTTATCCCAACGCAGTATCCCCGTGGCCTAACGGCGCGGGGTGTAAATCGCAGACACGGCTGGAGTACCGAAAGGTCCGGGTTCGATTCTTGGCTGGACCCAGCCAAGAGCGAGCTTTAGGATACTCGGGTCCTGGGGCATGGGAGGAGAGGGAGGCGTCCCCTAGCCGCAAAGAAATACCCAACAACACGATTAAGTGGGGGGCGCTGTAGCAACCACGCGTCGGACGCGGAAGATGGTTGACTGGGCCTATTTTTTTTGAACTTTTCCCCTTTCCCCCTTTTCCCAGATACCTCCCTGAAGCTATCGCGACCAAGCCGACCCAACCCATACTACATTTTCCTTCTGCGAGCTGGTAATATCAACAACCACTTTGGCAAGACTTGTTGCTTGGAGTATAAAATAACATGACTACTGTATTCTTTACCCAACACGTCTGCTACGTGCTGTTTGCCTTTTGGTACGAGCGTTCCAAGCGACTAAACCCCAATATTCTCATCATCCACTAGGCAGGCGAGCTCTTAAAACCATCCTGTGGACGCTAAAACACATCTTCACCTAGTAATACCAAATTCTACATTGGCAGTATCTAAATCGGCCCACGCCGCAATACTAGTCTGTCTCTAATCAAACCCACATGCCAATGACAATCGATGAACTGGCGCTTCGGGTGCCCTACCACACACTCCCCGAGGAAAAAGGACGGGACATCAAAGAGAGCGGTTGCTACATACAAACTCAACCGAAATGTAGTGTGGGCATTTCTTTTTCTCGGAGTTCGACACTCAACACCAACGGCCGGGCCGCAAGGTACTTCCGAGAGGAGCATTGCTTCAAGAGAAGCTCTACGAGATCCCTGACAAACGTGGGCTAAGTACCAAACCCCGACACCCCCAGAAGTCCCAGACGTGGATGAGAACTGAGTCGAGAGTTGTGGAAGGTGAAACCATAGCCGCCCATTCAAGGAATAGCACGACAAGCCTCGGATGGATGGGCCGTATCAATATCGTACCTGGCATATAAATACAAGGCGTTTGTCCCGGTGTCCCGGTACAACCACGGACTGTTGCGACGTGTTTCTGGCTGAACCCCTTGAACACAGTGATATCGATACGTGAACAGAGTGCACGAAGAACCAGGCGAGATCCCCATTATGCCAAAGAACGACTGTATTTCTCATGGATACTACGTCCCCAAACATTCCCCTGAACGGCAGGAGCCGCCCTAAAACGCTAACTACCTACCTACCTAGGCTGTCGAACTTCCATAAATACCCTCAGCAGCCTGCTTAATAACCTCGGCAACCTTAAGGTAGATCTGCGGTCCAACACTGACCCTCGCGATCCCTAGCTCCCCCAACTGGCGGGTGCTCAGTGGTTTAACCGCCGAGCCTGGCGACGGCAGCCGCGCCCCGATGTTCACCCGCCCGCCCAACTCCTTAGCCATCAGCGAGATGTTCTCAGGCGTGAAGGTGCCGGTCGTGAAGATGAACACGGTCGTCGCGCCGGCCTCTAGATACAGCTTCCCCCTGCGGATGGACTCCTCCAGCGGTGCGCCCCTCAGGTGGCTGTCTGCTCTCGCGTTGACGACAAAGTCGGGCACGCCGGCGGCAGCGGCGGCGGCAAGGGCGCGGCGCACGCGGGACACGGCCACGTCGTCCTCCATCATGGCCGCACTCGCTTGGTCAGAGTCCTCGAGGTTGATACCAACAACACCGACATCGATAATGGCGCGCACTGCCTCCTCCAGCCGATCGCCGTAGCCATCCTGCAGGTCCACGGTAAGCGGTTTACCGGCGGCGCGCGCGATAGGCGCGATAGCTCGTACAACGGCGAGGTTTGTCTCGAGTGGAAGATCTGAGTCCTGGAACCCGTTGGTGGTGGCTACGGCGTAGCTGGCTGTGGCGAGGGCTTTGCAGTCTGGGAGGGAGGCGATGACGCGTGCGGAGGTCGTGTCGTATACGTTGGCCAGGAGGAGGGGCTTGCCGGGGATGTGGAGGGCCTTGAAGGCCTTGGCGGCGTCGTTGGTTGCCTTGGTGGACATGGCGAAATGCGTGGTGGTTGCAAGATTGAAATTGGATGGATGGGTAGGATGATATCGATAGTGGTTAGAAATGGTTAGGATAGTGGTAACTAGAACAGTGGTGACTGAATACAAACTGCTTTTGCGGGCCGAGTGGGCGCAATATATACTTCTTGTCAAGCTGGTGCTCCGAAGGGCGCGGTCAGCTTGACAGGCGGGGAATATGTTACCCCGCCTACACCATGGAGGGTCAGGTTTGACTGGAGGGCGTGAATAATTAGAAATGCAGTCTTGACATGTGCCTCGCCCGCCATCGATTGGCGATAGTCAGCGACCAAAACGCGGCAGACATTGGCAATCTTCAAGTTACCAATGCAGTTCAACAATTTGTCAGCCAAGCTTAAACCAGTCGCCGATTTGTCTCAGGGCCCGATCACGATATTACCTCGCACTCCGAAACTTGCGAGCTCCGAATGCCACGGAACTGTCGTTTTTCTTTTGTGTTCCAACACGCCCATCTTGCATTCGACCGTGTCTGACTTTGCCTATTCCGGTGCGTCATTAACGCGCTGACAAATGGGCGGGGCATTGGGATGGAGCGAAACTGACGCGAGGGGGAATGATCATCGAACACTTGTTGAAGGTGCAGAACAGACTGCAGCTGGCCCAACAAATCATGTGTTCCCATGAACTGTCCGCCTTTCACAAGCGTCACGGGCTTCCTTGCGCAGTTACCCAGCTTGATTTCATACGGTGTGCCCTCGACTAAGCGTGGACTGCCTGAATCGCAAGTTTATCCCACCCTCACAGCTACAGGATTAGATAAAGGTTAGGGAACAAAGTCTTTCGACATTCGAGAGAAGCCGCGTAGAATTACGACTCTGTGTAAGGTACTTTAACCAGATATATAATTAAAACTACCTAGATACGTACAAGTCCACTGACACGGCCTCGACAAAATAACGACTGGGGTACGCCTCGTCTCGCTCGTGTAGGCGACAGACAGCTCGCCCAGCGGCGGCGCTAGTCGTCGAGGGCTTCGTCATCCGTGCCTGGGACAACCACGTAATCGTCGTCCACGCCAGTCGTGCTATCTTTCTCCACGGCCCTAGAGCTCTCGCTGTCTCTATCCAACGAGGCGGGAGACTTGGCGCTCTCATCTATGGTTGCGGTGGTCGCGTCGTCCTCGTTATCGTCGGATACGTATCCCTCGCTCTTGGCGGAGGCGTATTCTGTGTCGTTGTCCAATGTAGAACCCTCGCGTCTATACTCGCTCTCCACTGGAAAGGGAACCGAGCCCTCCACGTGCCTGAGCCAGGTGTCGAGGAGGTCACGAAGGCGCGATAGCAACTTGTCTACCTACCGACGCGACGAAGCAGCCTTTCGGCCCATGCGCATCGGGTCAAGGGTGTAGAAGCGATGAGTTGTCTGATTATTCTCTCCCAACCGTCTGAACCCCAACTCGAGGTCCTCTTGACGTTCCAAGTACCTGCGTCGCGCCTCGAGGAAAAGTTTCATCAGGATTGCCACGTTTCTGTAGGTTGGGCGTATCCGGCCATAGCGAAAAGGGTTTCGCGCTATCTCCTCGGGCACTCGTACGGTGAAAGATATCGGATAGTCTGGCTTGTATTCCCCGGCGTGTCGTAGAGCAGCCTCCATAATGGCCGTGATGAACTTTATCGTGCTTACCCGAAATGCCCTCGCCGTCCTCGGCGCGGTCATTACTTTGAATAACGTGATGAGCTCGTCCGTGAGCTCCGCTGGATCGTACTCTGTTGGATAATCGAAATCCAATCCAGGAGGTGCGTCTTGAAGGAACTGCAAGAACTTGCCTTCAAAGAGCATCACTTGTACTTTGAGGGCGTTGCTTGCCTTCCTCTCGTCATTGAGATGGGTGTGCTCGAGAAAGTCGAAGTCTTCTTGGTCGAGGGTATCAAATTCATCGAATATTAGATAGACCTGATTTGTCCAGGCCATGGTTGCAAAGTTATTTGCGTCTACCGGTTTTAGAAGAGGTATGGGTTTGGACCTATCGAAGTCGAGTTGAGAAGCAGTTACGAAGTTTGGGAGAAAGTTGACGGGCTTATTCTGGCGGAAGGCTGACTGGTTTTATACGTAAAAAAAAGGGAGGGGAGCTCGATGCATGATTTGATGCAGGAAAGAACTTTCGTCTCAAAGAGCAGATAAGTGGGAGAGATTCTCCGAGTCGTCAATCGTGCCTGTGGGCTTCTCACCCGCCAGCTCTTCGCTTACAACCTCCGCCACCTTGAGTACCAACATCTGGCCCAACTTCAAATATTGACATGGCCAAGGAGACATCGTCGCCTGAAATATATAACCTTCCTGGTCGGATTCATATTCCCTGCCCGATTCCTCCCGGAAACACAACTTCATGATACGTTCTGTGCATAGGTACCATGCGTCACCTCCCCCCCCCTCCTTCTTAACGGTAACAAACCCTAATACGGCATACGGCATACGGCATACGACCGAACAATAAATCCCAGCATATGCAAGCGGGCTTCCAGTGCATGACTTGCGCTGATATGCCACTCTCCATGCAATGAAGACTTTGGTTCCAGCTATATATTCTGAATTCGTGTTATACCATAGTATCACGCCCGCTTAGCTCAGTAGTCAGAGCATGTCACTGGTCTGCATTGTTATTTCCTAGGTCCTACCGGTGACAAGGTCGTCAGTTCGAATTTGACGGTAGGTAATTCTTTTTTTGGTGATCCTTTAGTTTGTACGCTTCCCGGCTGGGCTTCCCTGCGACGCAACGGCACCGAGAGTCCTTCTATTTTAGCGTTTAAAACATCCGTACAACTTGTAGTCCTAAAGGATGATGTGCCACCTCGCCTGCTCGTGACGGACCTTGCCTCCAAATGGGATCAAGAGGACGATGCCGAATAGGATCACCGCAACAAAAATACCAGATTGAGCGCCGAAGCAGTGGATATAGCCTACTTTCTCAACCCATGGGATTATGCCATATAGGAACCCAAACGCTACGATATTTTTTGTTCCTAGAACCAAGTGCATAGTGAGACAACTGCACCGTATCGGTTAGGGAGGTTGTCAGGGCACGCTTACCGTTTACTAGCATCAGGGCGTCAGAGTTGACGGGAAGCACGCAATCGGACACGTACGCCATGGTGATAGTTGGTACGGCAGTCAGAGCAAATGAGACCATGCCATACCCAATGAACAGGCTCGTCCAGTGAAGAGTCTTTTCCACTCCATATCCAAACAACAGGCATCCTGCTCCAGTAACGAGCAGCGGCAGGCCCAAGAGGTACAACCGGCTCTCAGGTTCGAAGACACCTTCATTGCGCCTCGTCTTCCAGTCACAGAACGAGTCCACGAGCCAGCCCCCGGAATACGCCCCTAACAAATTTCCCAAGAGACCCGGGATATTGATCAAGCCGTTGATCATGGGCGACCAAGAGTAAGGGGCGGCTTGTAGGACGAAAGGATTGAGGATGTTGACGGACACCGTGACGACTAGCGAGACAGCGTAGCCGAGGAAAGAGTAGATGACGCACGGGTAAACAAACATTGGGAACGGTCGGATGAACATCTTGAAGATATTTGTGTGGGGCGCAACCCCAGACCACAGACTGAGCTCCTGAGCCCATGTCTTCTTCGGAACACTACCCCCAGCACATGCCCTAACGGAGATGTTGCTAATCCCCTCTTTGGACGAAGAGATATCCGACGAACTGGTAACGTTTTCGTTCTCGCCCCTGAGGTATCGTGTCTCAGGGACGAATAGCAGGACGGCAAAGAAGTTGATCCCCGTCAAGATAAAGGCAATCCACTTATGCCATCTCCAACTGAGTCCTGTGATAATGAACCCGCAAATGAGCGGCCCAACTGTGTTACCTCCGGCGATAAAGTTCATGTACAAGCCCATCCTCGCGCCCCTCTCGTGTAGGAAGTATAGATCCGCCACGATACTGGCTCCCAACGCCTCTGTCGCTGACCCGGCGAAGGCAGCGATAATATTGGACCATAGTAACGACCTGAACGATCCAGCGCTTGCGCCCCAGGCGCAACAAGCACACAGTAGAGCCGACGCGGAGACGAAGACCGGCCGCTTGCCCAGCCAGTTTGCGAGCGGCACCCAGAAGAAGTTGAAGGCACCCAGCACGAGGATAGGCCATACCAATAGAGCACTGGTCTCGCCGACAGTCTTGTTAAACTCGAGGGAGAGGATGTAGAATGCCGGCGCAAGCCCGCCGATGCCGTAGTTAGTTAGGAAGGTGAAGGCGCATACGGACGTGAAGGCCACGTGCTTCTTCCAAGTGGGCCATCGTAGCGGATCGTTTGGGTCTGTGTCTGAGGGTCGCGGCACGAGGATCAAGGCGGAGGTTTCAGATGTGGGCGCGCGGAGCCGCACCGTTCCGTCCGTTCTATCAAGGTCATGGAGGCTGCGGAGACGCAT
>Ga0164242_10007150_pt1 | contig 12228 bp, 8 predicted proteins | sample OricomgcompostMG_FD_108783 | JGI IMG/M metagenome (GOLD analysis project Ga0164242, IMG submission 108783) | Miracle-Growth compost microbial communities from Emeryville, California, USA - Original compost - Miracle growth compost (MG) ... | reverse complement strand
GGGATGCCGATGCCGAGGTTGACGTAATAGCCGTCCTCCAGCTCGCGCGCCGCGCGGGCGGCCATTTCATCGCGGGTCCAGACCATCAGTTCGCATCCTTGGTGTTGTCGCCGGCGGGGAAGATGTCCTCCAGCGTGCCTTCGAGCGCGGTGCCGTAGGCGGTGTTGGGCAGGGCGAACCAGCCACGGCCCCAGTTGACGGCGGTCGGCCCCGCCAGAGCGGCCTGCCGGCGCTCGGCGACCGAGAGGTTCTTGGCGTTGAACAGCTCCGAGAAATCACCGAGCTGGTCGCCGGCCATGGCGATCACGCACCATTTCCCGGCGATGAGCGCGCGGCGCCCGTCCTTGTTGCCGCGCAGGGCGTCGTCGCCGTTGAGGAACAGGGTCTCGCCGCGCACCGGCGCATCGAGGCCGATCGAAACCAGCGTGGCGATCACGCCGTCGGCCATGTTCGTGGTGCGGTTGGTGTTGTAGATCGCCGTCACGCCGGCGGCCTTCAGGGCGCGGATTGCCTCGACCGCGCCGGGCACGGTGAGAACGGAGCTGTCGCGTGGCGCTCCGGCGCCGGCAGCGAGCGATTTCATCAGGCCGGTGTTGAGAGTCACCGTCTCGTCGATGTCGAACACGGCCGCCAGCGGCTTGTTTCCGCACGGAACATAGGCGGGCGCTTGCAGCGTCGCGCCTTCGGCCAGGACCACGCTGTCCGCCGGGCGCTGCGCGGCTTTCGCCAGAGCATAGCCCTCCAGCGCCGCGTAAGTCTGGCGGGAGATCGCCGCCGCCTCGCCCGAGCCATAGAGGAATTGCAGGCCGGAGAGAGAAGCCGGAGCTGGCGCGGCCGTGGCTTGCGCGGTGGCCGCCGGCGTGGATTGCGGCGCGCTCTGGGCGATGGCGCCTGAGGCCAGCAGAGCCGCCGCAAGGCCGAAAAGCGAGGGCCGCACGGTCAAGCCGCCGCCCGTTCGCGGGTGGTCAGGAACTCGATCTTCTTGTCGTAAGGCGCGCCGATCACCATCCGCTGCACAAAGATGCCGGGCAGGTGGATGCCATCCGGATCGAGCGCGCCCGCGGGCACGACTTCCTCGACCTCGACCACGCAGACCTTGCCGCAAGTCGCCGCCGGCAGGTTGAAGTTGCGCGCGGTCTTGCGGAACACGCAATTGCCGGTCTCGTCCGCCTTCCACGCTTTCACGATGGAAAGGTCGGCGAACAGGCCGCGTTCGAGCAGGTATTCCTGCGGTCCGTTAGGGCCGTCGAACACCTTGGTCTCCTTGCCTTCGGCCACTGCGGTGCCGACGCCCGTCCGGGTATAGAAGCCGGGAATGCCGGCGCCGCCCGCGCGCATGCGTTCGGCCAGCGTGCCCTGCGGGCAGAACTCGACCTCGAGCTCGCCGGCGAGGAATTGCCGCTCGAACTCCTTGTTCTCCCCGACGTAGGAAGCGATCATCTTCTTCACCTGCCGCGTGCGCAGCAGCTTGCCGATGCCTTCGTTGTCGATACCGGCGTTGTTGCTGGCGAAAGTCAGGTCCTTCACCCCGCTCGCCTGGATCGCCTCGATCAGCCGTTCGGGCAGGCCGCACAGGCCGAAGCCTCCGGCCGCGATCAGCATGCCGTCGCGTAGCAGGCCGTCGAGCGCGGCGCCGGCGTCGGGGTAGAGTTTCTGCATCGATGCCACCTGGTATGGTCTTGTCCTAAGCGGCGCGGCGGACCGCGCAAGCCGTTTTCGGCTCCGATTCCAGACCCATTCGACGCCCGGTTCTTTTGCGGCGCAACATGACTCGTCTCGCTGCAGGATGATGGGTGCAAAGTACGCCTTGAAGAGTCGAAAGAAAAACGCCGGACGGTACTAAATTGCGCATTTTGCAACATCTTATGATCTTTTCGCACTTGCGAGATGTGAGCAGGTGCAGCATATGGAACGGGCCTTTCAGGCATCCTCTCCCAAAACTTCCAGGCCCCGGGCGGCACCGCCCGGGGCTTTTTTTATCCCTCCCCGAAGGGTGCCGGCAACGCCCGGGCTTTTTCTTGTCCCTCGCGGAAACACCGCCCGCGGCAGGCATTCCGTCATCGGCCCCGTCATCGGCGGCGCCGCGCCAAGGGGTTTGCAATCGGCGAACAGGTCCCTAGCTGTGACACGAACAAGAACAGGAAGAGCGGGAGCGAGCGGGGCCGATGGCTGACGTAGCTGACAAGGTGGAAGCGGGGACGATCCGGCTGCAGGTTGCCGCGGCGCGGCAGGAGGAAAGCGGCCAGGGCGTCGCCCGGATGCCGCGCTCGGCGTTCCAGGCGCTCGGCATCACCGACGGCGATTTCGTCGAGATCGAAGGCAAGCGGACGACCGCTGCGGTCGCCATCCCCGGCTATCCCGAGGACGAAGCGCTCGAAGTCGTCCGGCTCGACGGCCTTCAGCGCGCCAACGCCGGCACTTCTTCCGGCGAACACGTGACCCTTCGCCGTGCCGAAACCAAGCCGGCCACCCGGGTCGTCTTCGCTCCGGCCCAGCGTGAGATGCGTCTGCAGGGGCCGACCGAGGCCCTCAAGCGGGTGTTCTTCCACAAGCCCCTCGTTGCCGGCGATCTCGTCGCCACGGCCGGCCAGCAGCCGGTGCAGAACATGCCTCCCGAAGTCCGGCGGATGTTCAACGCCCCCGCCTATGCGCTCACCCAGATTCGCCTGACGGTGGTTTCGACCGTGCCCAAGGGCATCGTCCACATCGACGAGAACACCGAAGTCGAGCTGCGGGCCGAGTTCGAGGAGCCGCGCGATGGCCGCGGGGTCATCAACTACGACGACGTCGGCGGGATGGACGAGACCATCAAGCAATTGCGCGAGATGGTCGAGCTGCCGCTGCGCTATCCCGAGCTGTTCACCCGCCTCGGCGTCGATCCGCCCAAGGGCGTGCTGCTGCATGGTCCGCCCGGCACTGGCAAGACCCGCCTGGCGCTGGCGGTGGCCAACGAAAGCGACGCGCAGTTCTTCACCATCAACGGGCCCGAGATCATGGGTTCGGCTTACGGCGAGAGCGAGAAGCGGCTGCGCGAGGTGTTCGAGGAAGCGACCCGTTCGGCGCCGGCGATCATCTTCATCGACGAGATCGATTCGATTGCGCCCAAGCGGCAGAACGTCTCGGGCGAGGCGGAAAAGCGCCTCGTCGCCCAGTTGCTGACGCTGATGGACGGGCTCCACGCCCGCTCCAACCTCGTCGTTATCGCCGCGACCAACCGGCCCGACGCGATCGACGAGGCGCTGCGCCGCCCGGGCCGCTTCGACCGCGAGATCATCATCGGCGTGCCGGACGAGAAGGGCCGGCGCGAGATCCTCGGCATCCACACGCGCGGCATGCCGCTCGGCGAAGGAGTCGACCTGACCGAGCTGGCCCGCAGCACCCACGGCTTCGTCGGTGCGGACATCGCCGCTCTGGCGCGCGAGGCGGCGATCGAAGCCGTCCGCCGGATCATGCCGAAGCTCGACCTCGACGCGCGGACGATCCCGCCCGAAGTGCTCGAATCGCTGCAGGTCGAAAAGGACGATTTCCGCGAGGCGCTCAAGCGCGTCCAGCCGAGCGCGATGCGCGAGGTCATGGTCCAGGCGCCGACGATCGGCTGGGACGATATCGGCGGGCTCGACCAGGCCGAAGAACGGCTGCGCGAAGGCGTCGAGCTGCCCTTGCGCAATCCGCAGGCGTTCGACCGCCTCGGCATCCGCCCGGCCAAGGGCTTCCTGCTCTACGGCCCGCCCGGCACCGGCAAGACCCTGCTCGCCAAGGCCGTCGCGAAGGAAGCGGAAGCGAACTTCATTTCGATGAAGAGCTCCGATGTCCTCTCCAAATGGTACGGCGAGAGCGAGCAGCAGATCAGCCGCATGTTCGCCCGCGCGCGCCAGGTGGCGCCGTGCGTGATCTTCATCGACGAGATCGACAGCCTGGTACCGGCGCGCGGCGCCGGCGTGGGCGAGCCGCAAGTCACCGCCCGCGTGGTCAACACCATCCTCGCCGAAATGGACGGGATGGAAGAGCTGAACGCGATCGTGGTGATCGGCGCGACCAACCGCCCCGGCCTGGTCGATCCGGCGCTGCTGCGGCCCGGCCGCTTCGACGAGCTGGTCTATGTCGGCCCGCCCGACGAGCCCGGCCGCCGGCTGATCCTGGGCATTCACACCCGCGAGATGCCGCTGGCCGCTGACGTCGACCTCGATGCCATCGCCGCGCAGACTCAGCGCTACACCGGCGCCGACCTGGAGGACGTGGTCCGCCGGGCCGGCCTCGTGGCGATCCGCCGCGGCGGGGAGAAGACCAAGGAAGTGACCGCCGCCGACTTCGTCGAAGCCCTCGCGGACAGCCGCCCGACGGTGACCGAGCAGATGGAGGCCGAGTACGAGAGCATGAAGGGCGAGCTGAAGCGCAAGGCGATGGAAGTGAATCCGATCGGCTTCATCACCGAGGGAATGGTGGAATCGACGAGGGAGAAGAAGCACCAGTAGGCTGGCGTTGCGCCGAATTCACGGTTCCACAAGCTCACCACGAACGGAGAGGGGGCAATGAGCCTCCTCCATTTCCGTTCGTCCCGAGCTTGCCGGAAGCGAAGCGGGCCAAAGGCCAACGACGAAGGCGCGGCCTTAAGCGTCCGACGATCCGCCATCCGCCGTCGGCGCGATGGCCTCCAGCTTGCGCAGGATCGAATCGCGCACTTCGTCGAGCGAGCGCGGGCGGGCCCATTCGCGGCGGCTGCGCGGGCCGCCTTCCATCTTGCGGCGGTGATGGCCGAGCAGGATCAGCGCGTCCTGCACCGAGACCTCGGGGACGCGGACCGGCGCCTCGGGATCGGGGGCGAAGCCTTCGAACACCTCTATCGTGCGCTGCAGCAGCAGCATCTCGACGTGCGCATAGCCGATCTCGAGCGCCGTGTCCCAGCGCTGCATGAAAGCGGGATCGTTGCGCCGCCGCGTGTAAAGCGCCTGGGTGGTGAACCCGCACGCCTTTGCCGCCAGCGTGACATTGCTGGTGGCGGCGAGGTGGTCGAGAAACTTCGCTTCGGCCCCGTCGCTCCAGCGGTGGCCCCTGGTGGCGACCACCTGCGGGCCCCACCGGCCGCGGGCAAGATTCGTGCCCTCGACGTTCTCCCGTTCGGCTTCACTATTTGTCACGCGTGAACTCCTTTGCAGACGTTCACACAATGTTCCATAAACGCAGCCAAATGTCAAGAAAATGTGCCAGATGGGTTATCCGACAGCGGATTCCTGTTGCACCCGTGGCGTTCATAATCCTCCCTGTTTTTCCGCGAAGCGGCAAACGGGGAGGGGGCGCGGCACCGCGGGTGTCGTGGTGGAGGAGTATGGTGCGCTCTTGCCCCCCGTCAGCGGCTTTGCCGCTGCCCCCTCCCCATTTGTCCTGCGGAAAAATGGGGAGGATCGCGGAGCTCGCTCAGTGCGCCGCGTCCCAGCTTTTGCCGTGGCCGATCTCGACGCCGAGCGGCACGTCGAGTCTGACCGCGGGCAGCGCGGCTTCGGCCATCACCCGTTCGATCACCGGCGATGCGGCGGTGACGTCGCCTTCGGGCAGTTCGAAGACCAGTTCGTCGTGCACCTGCAGCAGCATCCGGACGTGCCCCAGCCCGGCGTCGCCCAGCGCGGGCATCATCCGGGCCATCGCGCGCTTGACGATGTCGGCGCTGGTGCCCTGGATCGGCGCGTTGATCGCCGCGCGCTCGCTGCCCTGGCGTTCGTGCGGAACCTTGGCGTTGATCCGCGGGAACCAAGTCTTGCGGCCGAACAGCGTCTCCGAATAGCCGCGCTCGCGCACGCTCTCCAGCGTGTGGACGATGTAGCGCTGGATACCGGGGAAGCGCTGGAAATAGCGGTCGATGATCGCCTGCGCTTCGTCCGCGTCGATGCCCAGCCGGCCGCCGAGGCCCCAGCGGCTGATGCCGTAGAGGATGGCGAAGTTGACCGTCTTGGCGCGGGCGCGGGTGTCGCGGTCGACCATGCCGAACATCTCTTGCGCGGTGCGCGCGTGGATGTCCTCGCCTGCGGCGAAGGCTTCCTTGAGTTGCGGCACATCGGCCATGTGGGCGGCGAGGCGCAACTCGATCTGCGAATAGTCGGCGGCGAGGAGCACCATGCCCTCCTCGGGCACGAAGGCTTCGCGGATCTGCCGGCCGATCACGGTGCGGATCGGGATGTTCTGCAGGTTGGGGTCAGTCGAGCTGAGGCGGCCAGTCTGCGCGCCGACCAGCGAATAGCTGGTGTGGACACGGCCGGTGTCGGGATTGATCGCCTGCTGCAGCGAGTCCGTATAAGTGCTCTTGAGCTTGGCCAACTGGCGCCAGTCGAGCACCTTGGTGGCGACCTCGGCACCTTGCGCGGCGAGGCCTTCGAGGATCGCCTGGTCGGTCGAATATTGTCCGCTCTTGCCTTTGCGCCCGCCCTTGTAGCCCAGCTTGTCGAACAGGATGCGGCCCAGTTGCTGCGGGCTGCCGATAGTGAACTGCTCGCCGCAGCAATCGTAGATTTCCTGCTCGATGCGGGCGAGCTCGCGGGCGAATTCCTCGCTGAGCCTGGCGAGGCGCTGGCGGTCCACCTTGATGCCGTGCCGCTCCATCGCCGCGACCACCGGGATCAGCGGGCGGTCGACGCGTTCGTAAATGCGCGTGCCGTGCTCGATCGCCAGGCGGGGCTTGAGGATCTTGTGCAGCCGCCAGGTCACGTCGGCGTCCTCGGCCGCGTATTCGGTCGCGCGATCGAGCGGGACCTCGCCGAACGGGATCTGCTTCTTGCCGCTACCGCAGATGTCCTTGAAGGTCAGCGTCGTGTGGCCGAGGTGGCGCTGCGACAGCTCGTCCATTCCGTGCCCGCCGCCGATGCCTTCGGGCGAGCGGCCCGCATCCATCGCGAAGCTGACGATCATCGTATCGTCCACCGGGGCGAGGGCGATGCCGTTGCGGGCGAGAATGTTGATGTCGTACTTGATGTTCTGCCCGATCTTCAGAACCGCGCCGCTTTCAAGCAGTGGCTTGAGCGCGGTGAGCGCCTGGGCCTTGTCGATCTGCGGCGGCTTTTCGGCGAACATATCGCTGCCGCCGTGCCCGAGCGGGATATAGCAGGCGTCGTTCGGTCCGAGCGCCAGGCTCACCCCGGCGAGCTCCGCGCGCATCGCGTCGATCGAGCTGGTCTCGGTGTCGATCGCCACCGCGCGCGCGGCGAAGGCGCGTTCGATCCAGTGGTCCAGCCGCTCCAAGGTTTGCACGCATTCGTAGGTGGAGCGATCCACGGCGGGGAATTCGGGCAGGTCCTGCCGGTTGCCGGAAGATGAGGCGGGCGCGCCGGGGGTCTGCGGCTTGGGTGGGTTGAGTTCCGCCGGCCGCGCCGGGCTGCCGTTGCCGCCTTCGAGGCGCCGCAGCAGGCTGGTGAAGCCGTGCTCCGAAAGGAACGCGGCGAGCGGCTCCTTCGGCACCGTGTCGAGCTTGAAATCGTCGAGCGGCATCGGCAGCGGACAGTCTTCCTTGAGCTGCACCAGCACCCGGCTGAGTTCCGCCATTGCGCGGCCTTCGATCAGCCGCTCGCGCAGCTTGCCCGGCTTCATCCCCGGTGCGGCGTCGAGGGCGGCTTGCAGCGAGCCATGGTCCTGGATCAGTTTCGAGGCGGTCTTGGGGCCGATGCCGTAAATGCCCGGAATATTGTCGACGCTGTCGCCCATCAGCGCCAACACGTCGCCGACCAGCTCCGGCCCGACGCCGAACTTCTCGATCACTTCGGGGATGTCGATCCGCTGGTTCTTCATCGTGTCGAGCATGTCGATGCAGCCGCCTTCGATACCGTCGTGCGGCTCGCCGCACTTCCCGACAAGCTGCATTAGGTCCTTGTCGGAGCTGACGATGGTCACGTCCCATCCGCGCCGGGTGGCCTCCCGGGCGTAGGACGCGATCAGGTCGTCGGCCTCGAGACCCTCTTCCTCGATGCACGGCAGGCTGAAGGCGCGTGTGGCGTCGCGGATCAGCGGGAACTGGGGCCTGAGGTCCTCGGGCGGTTCGGGGCGGTTGGCCTTGTATTGATCGTAGAGGTCGTTGCGGAAACTGTAGCTGCCCTTGTCGAGAATCACCGCGAGGTGCGTCGGCCCGTCGGCCTTGTGCAAGTCTTCCGCCAGCTTCCACAGCATCGTCGTGTAGCCGTAAACCGCGCCGACCGGCGTTCCTTGGGGATTGGTCAGCGGCGGCAGGCGATGATAGGCGCGGAAGATGTAGGCCGACCCGTCGACCAGGTAGAGATGCTGCTTGTCGGACATGGCGCGCTTGGTAGCAGCGCCGGCGCGGGAGGTCAGCCGCTTTTGCGACCGCATGGAGCGGTGAGGCAGGGCAATTGTGGCAAGCTGCCACAATTCGCTTGCCCCGCCACAAAGCTGCCATTATTTAGCGGGCGAGACCCATCGTCTGGCGGGTTTCGTGCATCGCGGCATTTGCCGCGGCGCGCTGTCCAATTATTCAAGGATACACACACATGCGCAAGATCATTCTCGCCGCCGCCATTGCCGGTGCTGCCCTGTCGGTCGCCGCTTGCTCGCAGAAGACCGAAGATGCCAGCAGCGAGGCCGTTGATTCGGCTGCTGCCGACGCTTCCGCCAATGCCGACGCCGCCGCCAGCGCCGCGACCGATGCGGCCAGCGATGCCGCCGACGCGACCAGCGAAGCGGCCGCCGGTGCGGTCGACGCGACCACGACGACCACGACGACCACCGAGACCTCGGCCGCTCAGTAAGCGGTTCGTCTTCGGACAAACAGAAGGGCGCGGCCTCACGGCCGCGCCCTTTTCGTTGCTTAAAATCGATGGGGCTAGGGAGCCGAAGCCACCTTGTCATAGCTGGCGCTGGCCCAGACTTGCGCAGGCTGGGCCTGATACCCGTCATAGACCGCGCGGGCGATGGTCGAGATTTTCTCGAACCGGTACTTGTGATCGCTCCGGCCGCCAGTGACGTAAATCGCCAGCGCGATCGCATGACCGTCAGGCCCGGTGACGATGCCGACGTCGCTCGAGGTGTTGTACAACGTGCCGGTCTTGTGCGCGACCATCACGCCCGTCGGCATCTGGCCGGGAATCCGTTGCGGGCCGGTCTTGCAGCGAGACATCGCGCCGAGCAGCACGCTGCGGCTCGATTGAGTGAGCCAGCGGCCGTCGTAAAGGCCCTTCACGAGGTTGACCATTGCCAGCGGCGTGGCGGAATCCCGCATTTCGACATTGGTGGCGGGATCGACCGCGCCGTCCTGCTGCACAAGCGTCCAGATATCGCGGTTGATGCTGAACTCACGGATTCCCGCGCGATGGACCCAGTCGTTCACCGCATTGGGGCCGCCGACGGCGCGCAGCAGGCCATCGGCGGCCTCGTTATTGCTGCGGGTGATGGCGAGCTCGATAAGGTCCCGCCCACTAAGCAGCTTGCCCTCGCGCGTCGGGCTCAGCATCATCGGGAACTTGCTATCGAGCGACCAGCGCCCCTGATCGACCCCTTCGAGAAAAGTCGCGGCGATGGCGATCTTGCTGGTGCTGGCCAGCGGGAAGCGCTGGTTGCCGAGGACCGAGACCTGCTTGCCGGTGGTCAGGTCGATTGCGGCGACACCGATGCGGCCCCGCGCGTCGGCGGTGAGCTGGGCGACCTGGCGTTCCAGAGCCGTATCGTAGGTGGCCGTGAAATCACGCGGTGTCGTGGCATCGCCGATGACGCTGTCGAACTGCGCTTCGAGCCCGCTGTTGTTCGCGTGCGCCGGCACGATCGCGGCAATCGCGAGCGCCAGCGGGGCGAAGAACCGTCCGAAACCTGCCAATGTCATTTACCTGTTGCTACCCGTCCAACCCTTCCGATTGGTTAACCCGGAGGCATGAAATTCGGCAAGATTATCAGCGACGAACCGTGGTTTACGCAGTGACGAGCCGAGCCAGGTTCCGCCGTTTACCTTGCGGAAAGGCCGTTTCGTCACGATTGCGCATTGCCTGGTGCATCAGCGCGCGCCGAGATTGCGCTTGATGTCCTGCACGAAGCTGGTGCGGCGGATCGCGCCGATCAGGAGGCTGGCCGCCAAGCGGCCGACGGGGCGCATCGGGCGCCGGACCTGCAGGAACAGCACGACGCGCGGCTGCGCGCGCTCATTCCACACCTGATGGCGATTGGTTTCGTCGAACACGAGCCATTGGCCTTCGTGCCATTCGACGATTTGTCCGGCGACTTCCATCGCGCAGCGACCCGGTCTTTCGGGGATGACCATGCCGAGGTGACAATTGAGCCAGGCCTTGGTGACGCCCCGATGCGGCGGGACATGCGTGCCCGGCTCCATGATCGAGAAGAACGCGACCACCAGGCCGGGCACCTTGTCGAGTAGCGCGCTCGTCACCGGACAACGCGCATGGTTCGCTTCGGCGCGAAAGCCATAACCGGTGAAGAAGAAGCTCTTCCAGTGCTGATCCTGGGCGATCTTCTTGTGATCGGGCGAAATATCGCCGAGCGCGGGGATCGTATTGCGTTCCTCCAGCAGGGGCTGCAGCTCGGCCTGGATCGCCTGCCAATGTTCCCCGAGTTCGGCCAGCCCGGGAACCTGCCGGTAATCGACGATCGGATCGTCGCCGATCAGCGATTGGCGGGCAATCCAGCGGTTGACGGGATCGCGCAACCGCTTGCCGATGCGCACGGCGCGCGATGCATTCACTTTCGCCTTCGGCGTGGCGGGGGGATCACCCGCCGGCGGAGTCATGGTCAAATCCGGCATTTTTACGCGACGTCCGTTCCCTGGTGTCCCACCCTGGGGTTAGCGAGGAACATGGGAAGGCGCCATGTGCCAGACAACCCCGCGGTCCTCCAACCGGCGCGTCATTCGCCGAACGGGAAGGTGTCGGGCACGCCCTCGTGCGGCTCGTAGGGCCGCAGCGGCTCCAGCGCGCGCGTCTCGTCGAACCACACGTAGGCGTCGAACTGCCGCGGCAGCACGGCCTGGCTGTAGTGGCTCCAGCGCTCGGTTTCGGGGCGGTAGATGACCCCGATGAAGCGCTCCAGCCGCGGATCGGCGAGGCGGCGGCGGAGCGCTTCCTGGCGGCCGGGCGTCAGGTCGAGCAGGAAGCGCGGCACGCCGCTGTCGTGGCATACCCGCTCGTAGGAATCGGCGCGTGAGGGGAGCACGCGCTTGGTCTCGTGGTTGCCGTCCCAGTCGGTCGCCGCGGTGACCGTGCCGGTGTGCGTGCCGAAGCCGATCAGCGCGGCGTGCTCGGCCCAGCGCTCGCGGACCAGCTGGCCGATGTTATGCTCCCCGCGCACCCGGCCCATCTCGGTCGCCTCGGCATCGCCGATATGGCTATTGTGCGCCCAGACGATCGCCTTGGCATCGGGCCCGCGATGCTCGAGCAAATGTCCCAGCGTCTCGGCCATGTGGCTGTCACGCAGGTTCCAGCTCTCGGCGCCGCCGTAATACATGATCCGGTAGTACCGCTCGGCCGAAGCGACAAGCCGCGCGTTCATCGCGGCGCCGAACATCTTCCCATCCTCGTGCAGCGTGCGGCGCAGCAGGTCGCGACATTCGGCGATCACTTGCTGCTCGCATTCGGCGTAGCCCTTGCTGAGCGCCGTGCGGCCATAAGTCGCGGGATCGGCCTGCCAGGGTGTGAGGCAGCCGTAACGCTCGCGGGCCACGCGGGCGGCGTCGGGGTCATGCTCGTCGAGATAAGCGAGTACCGCGTCGATCGAGCCCGACATGTTGTAGATATCCAGACCGTAGAACCCCACCATCTCCTCTGTCGCGCGGCCGCGGTTGAACGCGTGAAGATCGTGCATCAGCCCGGCGATCACCCGATTGCGCCACATCCATGTCGGGAAACGCAGGAACGGGCGCGGTGCGCCTTCGCGGGGATGCTGGTGGCGGATATGGTGGTCGAGCACCGCCGCGTCCGGCCAGTCGGCCTCGGCGGCGACGATGGTGAAGCCGTGCTTTTCGACGAAGCGTCTGGTGATCGCGGCGCGGGCGGCATAGAATTCGTGCGTGCCGTGGCTTGCTTCGCCGAGCAGCACGACCTTGCGGTCGGCGAAGCGGTCGAACGCGGCGGCGAAGGCCTCGTCGCCGATCCCGGGCAGCGGCTCGGCCGCCTCGGCGACGACTTCGGGCAAAGTCTTCTCCCGCGCCGGCTGGTGATTGGTCGCCGCGCGGCTGCCGTCCTCGTAGCGGCCGTGCCTGCCGATCAGGGGCACGAAGCGCACGCCGCCGAGATCGTGCTC
>Ga0164242_10007149_pt1 | contig 12230 bp, 12 predicted proteins | sample OricomgcompostMG_FD_108783 | JGI IMG/M metagenome (GOLD analysis project Ga0164242, IMG submission 108783) | Miracle-Growth compost microbial communities from Emeryville, California, USA - Original compost - Miracle growth compost (MG) ... | reverse complement strand
GTGAATTTCTGACAGATAACTGTTGATGCCACTCAGCGGGTCGGTGCATGTTTTAAACCGGTGAAGTGCCGGATGGTTTTTATAAGCTTTAGTGCGGCCTTCCAGCACATGCTTAGCCAGCAAAGTTTCCCGCCACAGGGCTAACAGCCCTTTGGTATCTAAATAGGTGGGATGCAGGGACCATAAACGCATATAATAACTTAGATAGGTAAATGAATTTCAATACAACCTGGCTATAACCAGGATTAATAATTACCAGAGACCTGCACAAGGTATCTAATAATCCCTATTTGCAAGCCTAGCTACCCTATTTTAATTTATGAAGGCTACGTGTCAACTAAATATACGCCAATCTTTATTCTTCCAGATAAGGCTTAAGAATACCTATCCATTGATGATACCCCTTAATATTTAGATGCAGGCCGTCTTCTGTCAGATCTGCCATCAGTTTACCGGTAGCCCTCTCTAAAAATTTTGGATATAGATCAATAATGGTAACGGCTTCTCGCTGACCCATTTTTTTAATCTGCTTGTTTAACCATAAAATATGGGCGTCCTTGCCGTAATGACTTTTAAAGACTTTAAAATCTCCATTAACAGGTAACAAGGTCTCAAAATAGATTTTGGTACCTGGACTCCCTTTTTTAATCTGTTCTACGATTGAATAATAGTTGCGTAGTATTATGGAGTCCGGTATATTTCTAGAGATATCATTAATCCCAATCAAAATAAAGACTTTTTGGGGATGTCCTTCCCATACTTCTTTTAAGCGCTGTAATACACCAAAGGTTATATCTCCTGATATGCCTCTATTGCGCAGATCTTGCCTGCCCAGTAGTTCTTGCCAGTTACCTCTGGCAGTAATACTATTGCCTAGAAAATAAATATCACTACCCTGATTGGGGAAACTCTCAAATTCTGCTACATGTAACTGGTAATCCTTGGGACGATAGCTACTATCCCATTTTGGACTTTCAGTTGGTGGCGCAGCTGAAGGCATTGGAGTGACACTTTGGGCCTGGAGTTCACCAGCTGCCAAAGAGCTGATTACGAAGATAAGAGCTGTTAGCCCTGCAACACTACTTAAAAAAGAACGCAAATACATTTTCATCCAAATTGAATTTAGGTGTTAGAAAATTTTGATTTTGCGTTAAATGGGAGAACTAAGATAAGGGAAGAATACCGTTTTGGGGTATGTTTTTCGAATTGAATACGGCTTGTTTGCTTTCTGGAAGAGTCCTTTTTAGCTTGTACACCATTCAAATTGCAGTAGTAATATCTAAAAAACCATTACATCATAATAGTTTTAATGAGGAGAGCTTATTATTTAAAACATTGATATATAGACTTTTAAATAAATACCTTTCATAACCTCTCCAATTAATACCGGGATTATTTTTCATTTTACCATTTCTTTCACCTATTTTATTTGTTGCAACAAATATTGTTGCCTTATCTTTGCACTATGAAAATAGAAAACGCCATCAAACAATCCAGCTTCTCCAGCAGCTATCACAAAGTACTGGTGAACTTGATTTACACAGGCAACTGGGTGCGTGATGAGCAGATGAAAGTATTTAAGCAGTTTGACCTGCTGCCGCAACATTATAATGTGCTGCGTATTATTAAAGGACATATGCCTACCCCTATTGCCCCGAAAGATATTAAAGAGGTATTAATAGATAAGGCAGGAGATCTGACCCGCTTATTGGATAAACTGGAAAAAAAGGGCTTTGTAAAACGTAATCTTTGCCCGTCTAACCGGCGGCAAATGGATATCAGCATGACAGATAAAGGCTTTGAGGTGCTGGAAAAGATGCAGGCGCCTTTGCAGACTTTTACCGATAAGATTCAGGCCTGCATAAGCGCAGACCAGGCCGAGAGCCTGAGCAATTTACTGGACCAGCTGCGGGGCTGATAAATTTAATATTTTCAAAACATAGCCACTGAGAAAACTGGCGTACTTTCAAAAAGACAATTCTTATAAAAATAAAAAACAAAAATTAAATCTAAAAAATTATGGCAACTCAAAAATGGATTTCAGATCCTACACACAGTGAACTTCAGTTTAAAGTAAAACACCTGATGATCAGTAAAGTTACTGGCGGATTCCAGGATTTTACCATTCAGGCAGAAACCGATGGTGAAGATTTCAGCAATGCGAAAGTGACTGCGAAAGTACAGTTAGATTCTATCGCTACTGGTCAAAAGGACAGAGACAACCACTTAAAAGGCGCTGACTTCTTTGACATTGAAGCAAATCCTACGATGGATTTTACTTCTACCAAAATTGTCAAAAAAGGGGAAGATGACTATGAACTGGATGGCGAGTTAACGATCAAAGGCATCACCAAGCCTGTCTCCATTAAACTGGAATACGGCGGAACAGCCGTAGACCCATGGGGGAATACGAAAGCTGCATTCAGCCTGGATGGTAAAATCAGCCGTAAAGAATGGGGCTTAACCTATAACGCACCTCTGGAAGCAGGTGGGGTTATGATCAGCGATGATGTAAAGATCCTGGGTGAAATTCAATTAGTAAAATCTGCAGAATAATCCTGCAATAGACGATACAGTTCATCTATATATAAAGCTGTTAGACCGGTAGTCGGCTTAAAAGAGCCAATAATGTGTCAACTGGCAATGTGAGGCTAGCTCTGATCGCCTTAGCTGGACGCCGGTCTACAATTTATAATCGATTAATTCATATCCAGCACTAGTCTACATCACGGTAAACCACGCTTTGATCGCTGGCAAGGACACCCCCTTAAACCTATGAAGATTTTATAACAGGCAGACCTGTTATATTTCCTGCATCTTAAAAGCTTTAAACCTATTTTATGCGAATAGAAAAAACCAATACCCAAAACTGGGTACCTTTATTTGCTCGTCTGGCTGTATTTTTAGCCATCTTCCCGCATGGCGCTCAAAAATTATTGGGCTGGTTTGGCGGCCCTGGATTCAGCGCAACGATGGATGGCCTTACTAAAGGCGCTGGCCTGCCTGCTTTTATCGTATTTTTAGTCATTATTTTTGAATCCATTGCACCTTTATTTTTATTACTGGGCTTTCTGACCCGAATATCCGCCGCGGCTGTTCTTGTTAACTTTATCGGTGTGGTTTTAACGGTCACGATTCATAGCGGTTATTTTATGAACTGGCATGGAGAGGCTGGCAAGGGTGAAGGACTGGAATATTTTATTTTACTCTTTGCACTGCTGATTATCCTACTGATTCGGGGCGGCGGCAAACTAAGTCTGGACGGCTGCCTGTTTAATAAGTCCATTAAAGAGTAGCTCATTGCCTACTCAGCAAATAACGTCCCACACAACATAATTATTTACTATAAAATCCGAGGTTACTATGAAAAAAATTGGATTTTTATCATTTGGCCACTGGGATCAGCATCCTGCATACCGGGTCCGCTCTGCCAGTGACGCCCTTTTACAATCTATTGACTTGGCTGTTGAAGCAGAAAAGATAGGTGTAGATGGCGCTTATTTCAGGGTGCATCATTATGCACAGCAATTAGCATCGCCCTTTCCACTGCTGTCCGCCATAGGCGCTAAAACCAGCACCATCGAAATTGGCACAGGCGTTATCGATATGCGCTACGAGAATCCTCTTTATATGGTGGAGGATGCTGGTGCGGCCGACTTAATTTCCGAAGGCAGGCTACAATTAGGCATCAGCAGAGGGTCACCTGAACAGGTAATCGACGGCTGGCGTTATTTTGGTTACGAACCTAAAGAAGGAGAAACGGATGCGGATATGGGACGTCGTCATGGCCTTGAGTTTTATAACAACCTGGACGGTGTTGGCTTTGCGAAGCCTAATCCCAGACCCATGTTCCCTAATCCACCGGGATTATTAAGAATTGAGCCTTATTCCCCCGGGTTAAAAGAAAGAATCTGGTGGGGCGCTGGTTCCAATGCAACGGCTATATGGGCAGCAGAACGGGGAATGAACCTTCAGAGCTCAACTTTAAAAGAGGATGAGAGTGGCAAGCCCTTCCATGTTCAACAAGCTGAACAGATCCGATTATTTAAAAATGCCTGGGAGAAAGCTGGGCATGCACGCACACCCAGAATTTCTGTCAGCCGTTCTATATTTGCGATTACCAATGATATGGACAGAGCGTATTTTGGTCATGAAAACAACCGCCAGGATCAGATCGGTAATATTGATCAGAATACCAGGGCTATCTTTGGCAGAAGCTATGCCGGCGAACCAGAAAAGCTGATTCAGGAACTGGCAAAAGATGAAGCAATCCAGGAAGCAGACACGCTGTTACTCACCATCCCAAACACCTTGGGCGTGGAATACAATGTGCATGTACTGGAATCTATCCTTAAATATGTAGCACCTGAACTGGGCTGGAAGTAATAGCACTTATAGTCTAGGTTCTAAACTATCAAACAAACAGATATTTGTCACACTAGCGCCTGAAGCATCCTTTTCAGGCGCTAGTTTTTTTTTGTCAAACAGATGATGGCACCCCTATGCTTTAGACAGTTTTATTGGATATTAAGATAGAGCCTGAGAAGGCGTCTAACATAGTGCAGGTATTGCCCTGGAACAAATACCTGTTCATCCGGTAAGAGCACCAGTTGATACATCAAAATATGGATACGAAGAACAGGGTTTAACGAAGGAGAATATTTTAACCTAACCCTTTAAATATTAATCGATTAGCCTTAAAGCTCACTAAAAACTGCTGAAAAACTGCAAAAAAAGCAACAGAATGACTCCTAAATAAGGCAGCGAACCCAAAATCCAGGTACCGCCTAAATTGTTATATTCGCATGACGGACCGCCTTTATCTTAAAATCTAATACCTGGCAATAAACCGGCAAGCCTCTTATCCTTTAATCGAACTCTGACGATGACCATGGACACTTCAAAACACTTACTTACCAGCCAGTACCAGTTAATTCTGGATGCCAGGAGCCGGTTATTTGATTATCTGGAGACACTGGATACAGTGGATTTTACACGCGAACGCAGTCAATTTCCCCTGGGAGGCAGCGTTCGCAATCTACTTGTCCATATAGCTAATACCTATGAGGCATGGATTATTAAAAGAGCACTGGGTCGGCAGATTGAGTTTACGCCATATGTGGCAATAGATCGTTTGATAAAGGTCAGGACTTTATTTGATGGGCTTAACCAACATATCCAAACCTTTATTCAGCGATATGGCGACCATCCACTGGATAAGATCAACATCGATGTAAAAGGTACCCTGCGGCAATCATCTCCATTGGAACTCTTTACCCATGTTACGACACACGAGTTTCAACATAAAGGACAAATACTGACCCTTACCAGGCATCTGGGCTACACGCCCCTTGATACGGATATCATTTTTTTCCCCTAAATATCGTTTAAGTATAAGTGCTTACCATTAAAGCATTATCTCCTTATATGAGATTAAAGTGTTTCATAAAGGGCTTCCACCTTTTCTAACGCTACGCCCTTGGTCTCAAAGACATATTTAGCCACAAAAACAATCATTAAAAAATTAATGATCCCATAGCTAAAGAAAGTAACGGGGGCTCCCAGCTCATTTAACATGACCGGGAAGGTCCAGGAAACAATTGCATTAGCCGTCCAGTTCCCAAAAATAGCAAAGGAAGTAGCACTGCCCCTGATTTTATTAGAGAAGATCTCTGCGACATACACCCAGAGCACTGCGCCCCAGGTACAGGCAAAGGCAGCGATATAGACAAATATGGCAGCCAGTACCAGATAACTATCCAGCTGGTCCGTATAAAACAAAATCCCTACTATCATCATACAGAGGCCCATAACGGCAGAACCAATGAGCAGTAGTTTTTTGCGCCCCAGCCGGTCAATGAGCCAGAAAGCAACGATCGTAAAAATCAGGTTTACCACCCCGGTGAGCACCGTCTGAAACAAAACACTGCCGCCAACATGGGTCTTTTCAAAAATCAGTGGCGCATAGTAAAAAATAATATTGATACCGGTTAATTGGGCAATGGCCGCAAATACAACACCTATCATCACTACTTTTCTGTATTTAGGCGAAAAGATCTCCATAAACCTCAGGCCCTCTTTACTGGCACTTAAATCAGCTTTCACGGTCTCCAGCTCTTCTTTTGCCTTGGGTGCATCATAGATTCTGCCAAAGATCCGGTGCGCATGATCATGGCGCTCTCTTTGAATCAGCCAGCGGGGGCTTTCCGGGACAAGTAATAACAATACAAAAAAGATGATGGACGGGATAACGGCTGCCGCCAGCATATACCGCCAGGTATTTTCGGGTGTCAAAAAACTCCAGGCGGCACTATCTATCACATAATTGGAAATAAACGCCAGCAAGATCCCCAGCACAATAGCCAGCTGCTGACTCATCCCGAGTCTGCCTCTGAATTCAGCGGGAGCGACTTCAGAAATATAAATCGGCGCCAAAGTTGACGCCATACCAATAGCGAGACCTCCGATAAAGCGGTAGGCCACCAGCTGTTCAAAGCTCCCTGCCACACCACTGCCGATGGCTGCTATAACATATAACACAGCTGTTACCAGCATCATGAGTTTTCTGCCATACCTGTTGGCCAGATTACCGGCAAACAGAGCGCCAGGGATACAACCAATGGAGGCCGCCGCCACCACCAGACCAATGGCGGCATCATCTAACTTAAAATAGCTACGCAGGGCAGGCAATGTGCCTGCAATCACCGCGGTATCAAATCCAAATAAAAGGCCCCCGATAGCCGCCACAGCGGCAATTAATATGGTATATTTTTTCATGTATCTGCTCTACTTTTTATGTCTTATCTGCTACAAATCATCCTACTTGCCTATTACAGCTATTTACGCTCCGCACATTACATATGTCTCTTAAAGGGCCTCTTGCCGCTACTCACCTACTCAATTTAATGCCATTTTCCCGGGATTGCAGTTTTAAGGGTGGCTATTTGCTTTCCGTTTACATTTTTTAATTTAAAGGACTACGTATAGTCCCGGTCCGGCTGAGCGTCAGGGGAGCCTGATTATGGCTATTTATCCCTGATCTCCACCATTGTCTGGTTTAAAGCAGCCACTTTTGCAGTCCCATGCTGCAGCAGACTTAACTGAGATCAGCTGCTAAGCTGATCTAAATCATTGCTAGGCAGTGGCATTTAGGGCATTTTTGTCCTGTAAAGAAAATCAGCATCGCCAAAATAAACAGTCACCCGCAAAATGTATCACTATCCGCACCATACGTACAGCTTCCTGCCATTAAAAATGGTTACAAGCCGCCGTTTATTCTATTTAATCCACGCATTAAACTTACCCAGCTATGCAAAATTCTGAAGTCACACAGCCGGAACAAGACATGGAGCTGCAAGAAGATCAGCTTCAGCCGCAAATCCAATATCAGGATCAGGCAGAAGATCTGGCATATGACCAAGCCTTTAAGCCCACCGGCGCCATTGTATTTTTTATCCTGTTAATCGCCCTGGGTATTTTGATCTGGTTTTCTATCTATAACCTGCAAATAACAAGACACTAAAGATGAAAACCAATCGCCTACATCCTAAAATCTTAATCACCCATGAATAAGTATGAAACCAGGATTATCCTACTGGCCGGATCAACCCTAAGTATATTCCTTTTTGCGTTGCTTTTTAATGCTTTTAGCAGAAAAATAGACGTCCCCAGCTGTGTGCCCTATAACAGGCGTTTTGAACAACCCACCCTAAAACAAGTGGATGATAAAACCTATGAACTCTATATGGTGGCCCAGATGTGGTCTTTTGCACCAGAAGAAATCCAGATACCGGCGGGCAGCACCGTAGACCTCTACCTGAGCAGTAAAGATGTGGTACACGGTTTTAATATAGTAGACAAGGTAGTAAATCTGATGGCCATACCTGGCGCTGTTAACAAAACCACCCTTCATTTTGACAAGGCGGGCGTCTACCGCATTGTCTGCCATGAGTACTGCGGCGTAGGTCATCAAAATATGCTGGGTAAAATCAGGGTTCAGTAACAAAGTTGCCCGGATTACGATCCACACGCAAAAATGATTTTTAAAAACCATCATTATGAACATATCATCTTCCTTTAAAAGAATCATCCTCACAGAACTTTTCCTGCCCCTTACGCTCCTTACTATCGGTATCTATCATGGGCTGATGCAGGTCATCTACCGGGCGGGCATTATCCATCAAAATTCCTTTGCCGGGCTGAACTACTACCAGGGACTGACTTTACATGGGGTGATTAACGCCCTGGTGCTCACAACTTTTTTTGCCGTGGCCTTTGGCCATGTCACCGTCGCTCATTACCTAAAAAAAGAACCGCCCAGACTTAGCTACCGGGTGTCACTCTGGCTGATGCTGATTGGTACCGTGATGGATGCCTACGCCATGCTCACAGGCAAGGCCCAGGCACTGTATACCTTTTATGCCCCCTTAAAAGATTCCCCGGTTTTTTATATCGGCACCGCCCTATTGATTGTGGGTAGCTGGGTGGCCTTTGGGGGCTGGATTAAAACCTACCTCCAATGGGAAAAAGCAAACCCCGCCACCAGGATGCCACTGGCCATTTTAGGCACTTTTGTCAACTTCACTATCTGGGTAGTCTGTACCCTGCCTGCTGCTTATTCAACGCTGGTCTTACTGACCCCATGGGCCGCTGGCTGGGTAGAAAAAGTGAATGTGCCGCTCACCAGAATGCTGTTCTGGATGTTTGGGCACGCCCTGGTGTATTTTTGGTTACTGCCCGCCTATATCATGTACTATACCATCTTACCAAAGCTGGCAGGTGGCAAGCTCTATTCAGAAAACGCCGGCCGGCTCGCTTTCTTACTATTTTTAATCCTGTCTGTTCCGGTAGGTGTCCACCATCAGTTCAGTGAGCCGGTTTTCACACCCGGCACCAAGCTGTTTATGGCCATTTTAACCTTCGGCGTGGCCCTGCCCAGTTTTATGACGGCCTTTACCATTGCCGCCTCTTTAGAGCATGCGGGACGCAAAAAAGGTGCTAAAGGCTACCTGGGCTGGATGCTGCACCTGCCTTATTTTAGAAGTGATAATTTTTTATTTGGCTATCTGATCTGCGGTATGATCCTGTTTATTTTTGGCGGTCTGTCTGGCATTGTGAATGCGTCTTATTCGCTGAACGCGATGGTGCATAATACGGCCTGGATTCCGGGGCATTTTCACATGACGGTCGCAGGCCCGGTCTTTTTATCCATTATCGGCATGAGTTTACTCTTATACGGCAAGCTCTCCGGCAAAACCATCAGGTTCAAGGCCCTGGCAACCGTTGTCCCCTATATGTGGATGCTGGGCATGGTATTTTTCTCCCATGGTCTGATGGCAGGGGGCCTGATGGGGGAACCCAGAAGAACAAATCTCGGGATGACCTATACCAACCCGGACAGCCCTTTATATAATCAGCATTGGGTTCCCACCACCACCTCTACCCTGATAGGAGGTATTATTATGTCCACAGCAGCGCTGCTTTATTTTATCTCCTTTTTTGCGACCGCGTTTAGCAAAAAAACCGAGCCGGCTGTTCTGGCGCTGCCTGAGTCTGAGCCCCTGCATATGGAAAAGCCCGTGGCTATTTTAAATAATCTAAAACCCTGGTTAGCGGTGATGGGTGTACTGATTTTATTTGCCTATATCCCGGCACTGAACAGCGTTTTCAAATACAGTGTACCAGTAAAAGGTCAGTATCAGATTGACAGCCCGGTTCCCGAAGCACCCCCTAAAAAAAAGGACCAAACAAGCGCCGGGCCCAAAGCATCCATGACCGCTCCTGCCAGGTCGCCAGCAACGGCAAAGATAGACACGACTCCATTTGACAGTCAGGCAATCCGCCAAACGGCTATGCTGACCGCTTCCAGCCCGGCTGAAAAGTCAGGGGCTCGGCCCAGACCCCCTCATCAAAAAGGCGGATCTGACACCCCCTTAAGACATCCTTTATCCTGTTAACTCCCCGCTGTAATAAGCGACTCAATATCCAAACCATGGAACAGCTACAAGATCATACACCGGCGCAGCCGTCTAAATCTAAGGCAAGTTCAAAGGCAATGCACCTGCGTTACACCCGGCAGCGGCGTCTGTTTTTTCTTATGATCATTCTTATTCCCATCTGCACCTTTAGCGCCTATTACTGGTGGCAAGGTCATGTCGCGGCCCTACCCTATTATACTTTAGGCTTCCGGGAGCAAAATAAGGCCCCGTATTATCAGGTTCCCGGCTTCGTGTTCACCAATCAGGACGGGGGCTTTACCGATAGCAGTTTTGTCCGGGGTAAGGTCTGGGTGGCCAATTTCTTTTTTACCAGCTGCCCTACGATCTGCCCGAAGATGACCAAAAACTTACAAAAAGTGCAGGCGACCTTTATCAATAACACCAATTTTACCATGACCTCAATGACCGTGGATCCGGATCATGACGGGCCTGCAAAGCTAAAAACCTATGCCGTTAGCCATCAGATTAAGACGCAGCAGTGGCAGCTGTTGACCGGGCAAAAAAAGGAGCTGTACGGGTTCGCCAGAAAAGGCCTTGGCGTGGTAGCCACCGATGGTGACGGGGGGCCAGGAGATTTTATCCACAGCGATCAGCTGGTACTGGTGGATCAAAAAGGCCATATCAGGGGCTATTATGACGGAACCAGCCGCACGGCTACCCAGACTTTGATTCAAGACATTCAACGTTTATTACAAAATCATTTATTATGAGACCTTCCTTTCGCGCCCTGCTCTTGTTATTACTCATGACTGTCGCCGTCCGTCATACCCGTGCCCAAAATCCGGGGGACGAGGGCAAGGCTATTTTTTCTGCCCGGTGCGCCGCTTGTCACGCCATCGGTAAACAAGTCGTGGGCCCGGATTTAAAAGGAGTCGACGAGCGCCGCCAGGAGACCTGGATTATTAATTTTGTACAGGGTTCCCAAAAAATGGTACAGGCAAAGGATTCCATCGCAGTCGGCTTATTTGAGCAGTTTAATCATACCGTGATGCCCGATCATCCAGATCTCTCCTCTCAGGATATCCGCCATATTATTGCTTATATCCACAATCAGGGGGCGGAACTGGAAAAAACAGCCGCAGCCGGCGGCGCCGTTAAAGAGTTGTACCGGCTCCCCTATCCCAATAGTAAGGACGGTTGGTTACATCACGCTATATTTTTGGATCTGAAAGGTCATTTTACACCCCTCACCAGCCATGATTACCTTTCCTGGATCATGATTTTTACCACGGTGCTATTTTTAGTGGCCGCCATGGTTATCCTGGTCAAAGTAGTGGATTTGAAACAAAAAGCAGCCTCCAGGCAAAATGGACCATCCGCTAAGCAGCACAAAGCCGTTAAATGACGCAGCTACCACAAACAGCTGGCCCAATAAGTTAGCTCAAAGATACCGGTCTTTAACGCTCCGCTATCCGGCAGGTAGATGGCCGCCAACCTATGAATAAGGAAGGCTGGTGCATAGGCTTATGCTGATTGGATAGCTCCATTTGGGCTTAGGCGCCTGCTACCCGGGCCATAACCCGGTTCACGAGGGGACCGACATAAGGCATGCGTTCCAGTTCTTTTCTTTCCGCAAAAAAGACCAAGAGGATAAACAGCGACATTAGAATCATTCCGGCCAGTACCCGGATAATGAGACTTGTCGTGAGCGCCCCTACGCCTACATGAATAAAATATAGTAACAGCATGCTGACCAGGTAAGCCGATAGCTTTTTAACGTTATAAGGAATAGGGAACATGCGCTGCCCTATTTTGTAACAGACAATCATCATTAAAAAATAACAGGCAAAAGTGGTCCAGGCGCAGGCATAATAACCAAATTTTGGAATAAAATAATAGTTACCAAAAAAGGTAATGGCTGCCCCAAACAGGGAAATATACATCCCGATACGCATCTTATCGGCTAATTTATACCAGATAGACAGATTATAATAGATGCCCAGACAAAGATTAGCGGCTAATAATACCGGCACAACGCCTACGCCACTTCTATAAGTGGGTCCTACAATAAATTTCCAGACATCTAAAAACAGGGCGGTAAATAAATAGGCGATGGCCAGCGTTATCACAAACCATTTCATCACCCGGGCATAGACTTTTACAGCGTCCTTATCCTGACTTTTATTAAAGAAAAAAGGCTCGGCAGCCATCTTAAAGGCAGAGATAAACAGCGTAATAATCACGGAGAGTTTATAACAATATCCATAAATGGCCACCTGGATTTTAGAGTCT
>Ga0164242_10007148_pt1 | contig 12231 bp, 10 predicted proteins | sample OricomgcompostMG_FD_108783 | JGI IMG/M metagenome (GOLD analysis project Ga0164242, IMG submission 108783) | Miracle-Growth compost microbial communities from Emeryville, California, USA - Original compost - Miracle growth compost (MG) ... | reverse complement strand
TCATCTTTTGAAGCGTATGAGTCGTTATTCTTTTTACTTCTTTATTTATTGACATAATTTATTCTTTAAAGAAGCGACAGGCTAAATGGCTCTGCATTAGAATAAAACATTTGAACAATCGCGAGAGCAAAATTAGATTTTTTTATTGGAAGGGATTTTTAAGGAATTAAACTGATTTAATATACTTTACCGCCGGGAATAGATTAAACAATATTTTCGCCGGATTGTTAAAAAAATAATCATTCCTGTAAGTATTAGGTTCAGTATTTAAGAATAATGAGTATAACATCAATAAATATTCAAAAAAGGCAGTGAGATTGTTTCACTGCCTTTTTATGAGAAAACTATTTTTGCACTATTACATTTTGGCTTTGCCATTTTTGTCCATCAAAAACGGATAATGAATATACCCCGGCATTCAAATTTGTTACAGAAATTTTGATTGACTTAATGCCAGTTTTATATTCATAAGATTTTCTTAAGATTCCTAAAGCATCAGTTATCTTAATTCCATAGATAAGATTTGTGGCAGAAACACTTTTTGCTTTTGCTTGTATGAGAGTGCCGGTATTAAGGGCACTTACAGTTATATCGTTCTGTGCAGGATTTGGGGCAACGGTAAAGTTTGTAACAGCGTAGCCACTATGACAAGTACTATAAACAGTGCCGCCATCTGAAAGGTGATTACCACATGCATCTGTGTATGTTAGATTTACAGTGCCTCCTCCTATAACATCTGCAAATGTGTAAGATGAATAAGGGCTTAAAATATATATTTGAGCGTTAGTGCCTAAAGAGCCAACAGTCCAGTTCCAATTTGAGCCAAAGTCACTTGGAACAGCGCTTAAGACCCATGTTTGAATAGAGCCATCACAATTGGGCGTAGCAGAATCCTTTACAGTTGCCCGTGTAATTCCTACAGGTATGGAACTGCTTGTAAGTGTTGTAGAACAACCTGAAGAGCCATATATACCTGCATAGATATAAACTGCTCCATTACTTACCTTTGTAGCAGTTCCGGAAGTATTGATAGTAGCTACAGAAGGGGTGCTGGTTGACCATACCATTGAAGAAATTCCACTTGGTTGATGAATAACAGTATAAGCGCTAGAGGTGCAAATATAATTTTGACCTGAAATAGACATAAGATTAAGTTGATTATAAACCGAGCCAACTCCAACCGCATACCAAGCATTTGTAACGGCCATGACTTCCGGAGAATTAGCACAATACAAAACTGTCGCAGCATCTATCGTTGCATCTCTCATACCAGCATAATCTGTTAAGGGTTGATTATTAATTTGAACACTTTCTGCTTCCCATATAATTGCTGCTGCTTTATCAATTCCAATTCCCGAAACATTATAACCATTTCCTCCAACGCCTCCTACTGATAATAAATAAAACCAGTGACTTAATACTGTTGAGTTTTTATGAGGTTCATTATTGTAATCCCAATATTGCCCATGATAGGTATCTGGATTTTGATATTGCTTAGGATAATTTATCGAACGTATTGCATAATTGATTTCGTCATCATGTAGCCAAATATTTTTTGAAGGGTCTGCATAGTTTTTTATAACCGCACCCCATATATCACTTAACCCTTCATTTAAAGCGGCAGATTCATTATAACCTGATTGTAATTTAGCGGTTGATTGACAAATTCCATGGCCAATTTCATGCCCAATAATATCAATGGAAACTTCGGCACCTCCAAGGGTGCCATCTCCATAAGTCATAACTTCTAAAGAAGGTTCCCAAAAAGCATTATCATTATTTGAAAATATGGTAGGATTTAATGCAGGTAAATCTGCATGTACATACCCTATAAGGTCTCCGCTTTGTCCATCATAACTATTCCTTTTTCTTACTTGGCTCCAATAATCACATACTTCCTCTGTACCCCAGTGGACATCTATACCTGCGTCAGTTGCCCAGGTAGTAGAGGTATTTTGGAAGTCAGTATTTGATCGAACGCCGGTATTATTCATATTATACGTTTTGATGTTAATTGTAGCACCAGGTACTCCTGGCCGGCTCTCTTCTAATCTGTATTTAGTCGGTGTCAAGTAAGGGTCCATCTTAATATTCCGTGTTCCACTATAAAGAGTTGAACCAGTGCCTGGAGTATTGTTATCAACTATTAAATTTTCCTTGCTTATTATATTTCCTGTTATAGCGTCAACATATACGTTATAATCCATTAATGGTTGAACCGAATAAACATGAAATTGATAAGCCAATCTATAAGCGTTCGTAACGCTATCATCTTTGATTATTATTAATTCCCCTTTCGGATAAAGTGTGGCATTTAGATCGTGTTTTAAATCCTTATAGCGTCTTTGAGAAAGAGAATCCTGCCATCCATATTTCTTTGACGGTAAATACCGTAAAACCTTTTCCAAGGCTGAAGTTTCATTTATTGAAACAGAAATAGATGGATTTTCGACTTTTTTGTAATAACCATGTATAGATTCAATGTTACCATTTTTTGCTTGAATTGTATAAGTAGCATATAGTACTTTAAATCCCTGGTAATATTGTTGATAATATTGATAACTATATCCCTTTTCTTCAGTAGTTTTAATCAAACGAAAACTGTCTTTAGTTGTAAGCTGTAATTCTGATGTTAAGAATTCTTTTCCATGTGTTATTAGCTTTGGATTTACCATAACATCATAGCTTCTGTATCCAATGGTTCCATTTGAATTATATCGAGTTTTTAACACTTCCTTTTGAGCAAGTGTTGTAAAGCTTAAAAGTATACATGCTAAAAATGTAGATAAGTATTTCATTTTTTTAAATTTTGGTTAAATATTTAGATTTTGGTAGATGTTTTCTTTGTTTAGTTTAAGAATCCTAACGCATTCGTTTGTATACATTCCCCTCTTTATCTACTGCATAACAACAGGTGGCACTTGGAAAAGTTAAATTTATAATATTAGTGGAACCAAATTCATTTTGCCACATTTTGCCACCATCCTTAGTATGATAAATACCGTGTGGTCCTAAAACAAATCCTTCCCGGTCATTTTTAAAATATAAATTGGCTGCCCGGTCATCATAATAATTAGAAAAAATATTCTTACTAACAACGTTCCATGTTACACCTCCGTTTTCGGTTTTATATAAGTCACATCCGCCGGCGTAAGTTATTGCAGCATTTCCTGAATCCATATCCATTACCACGTATCCAACATTATCATTGATAAACGACATGCCTTCAATATCGTGGAATGAATAATCAATTGTTTCCCATGTATTACCGCCATCGCGAGTTTTAGCCATTATTCCGTAATTCGTAGCGTCATAAGCAATGCCCCCAGCGGTATAACCTGTTTCGCTATCGGTAAACTGCAACATTTCAAAATTAGCAAAACCACTCTGAGGGTATCTTACTTTTAACCATGTGAATCCTGAATCAGTTGACATATAAATAAATTCACCTGAACGTATAATGTTAGCGGCTGTGAAAAAATGATATTTTCCCCAGCTAACCCCACTCGGTGTACTGTCTATTATGTTCCAATGGTAGCCTCCATCAACGGAACGGATAATTGCCCATTGGTTGTGTAATCTCGAAAAGGCAAAAAGGAGATTACTATTAAACGGTGAAACATTTACTGGACCGACTGGCCCGATACTATCAATATTAAGGTGAAAATGAATTTCCTGCCAGGAGTTTCCACCATCAGAAGTTTTTATAATAGTGGAAATCGAGTAAGTAGAATCTTTTCCAAATATATAACCAGTATCAGCACTGGTAAAGTTAATATCCTGTAGCCTGCCGAAATAAGGCGTATTTAGCTTTTGCCATAAGTTAGTTGAATTGTGCACATAATCATGTTTGTTACATCCCATTAAAAAAAACATATTAAAAAGGGTTATTAAAGTAATTAGTCTCATACTTGCATGGTTTAGCATAAAATTTGCAGAAAAAAAGTCAATTTTCTAAGGCATTTAAATTCTGCCTTAGGAAACTTTATTTTCGTTGCATAAACTTAATTAATTATTTTTCCTATTGAGAGGCTGTGTTCACCACTATGAAATTTTTTTTAAAACGAAAATCATTATTCATTCCATAAATTTAAAGCATTATACTTGTTTTTTAAAGAGGAAAACCACTAATTATTAGAAGTGGTGAAAATACCATTTTCTTCCATTGTTGATCTTCCTATTTTAAGACTTGAATATTCATATAAGCAAACTCTTCCTTATTCTTCTTCCAGTAAAATAAAATACTTCATAGTTTGCTCACGTTTTATTTCCCATTTTATTAAAGCTATTCATTAATATCTGACCCCAACCAGTCGGCAGTTTTCTCTTCCATCCTTACGAATAGATTACGCTTCTCCTTCGATATATAGATCGAAGATGTATCGAAGGGGTATCGAAGATGTATCGAAGGAATTGCGATAATGGTAGTCGAAAAATACGAGCAAAAAGTAAAGGGAGGATGAAATCATTTATTAATCGTCTCTGCCTTCACTTTCTCCTCATTATATAAATGCTGTATCAATCCATCAGCAACACCAATTTTTGGCACATAGATCTCTTCTGAACCCGCCCATCGCATTACGCTTATGAATATTTTCAGGGCGGGAACAATTACATCGGCGCGGTCTTCTTTTAATTTGTAAATATTAATCCGATCCTGAAGGGAAACATTACTTAATTCTTTGTAATAATCTCTTAACAATTCAAGCGATAACGGCTTCCCTTCTTTTCGTTTGCTTAATGAAAAAACCTTATTGATATTTCCACCGGAACCGATTGCTACAACTGTTTTTAAGCCTTTGGTTTTGGTTTTGATGGAAGATTTCATTTCGTTCCAAACAGAATCATCCACCTGGTTTTTTAATAACCTGATCGTTCCGATTTGAAATGAATCTTTAAAGATCATTTCACCGTTACTAAAAAAAGTAAGTTCTGTACTTCCACCTCCAACATCAATATATAAGTACGAATGTTGTGTGTCAAGATTTTCGGCAATGTGATTTTCAAAAACCAGGGCGGCTTCGTCGCTTCCTGAAATCACTTCTATTTCAATGCCTGTCTCACCTTTGACCAAAGAAATAATTTCTCCACTATTTTCAGCATCACGCATTGCAGAAGTGGCGCAGGTTTTCATGGCTTTTACCTCGTATGCTTCAGAGATATTCAGAAAACCTTTCATTGTATGAAGGAGTAGATCAATTTTCTTATCTGAAATTTTGCCTGTTTCAAAAACATCAAAGCCCAGCCTCAACGGCACCCGGACAAGAGACAATTTAGTAAACGAAGCTTTGTTATTTTTATCTGCTGAAACTTCTGTTATCAGTAAACGCGCTGCATTACTTCCAATATCTATTGCTGCAAGTTTCAAATTTTAATATTTTTAAAAAGAAATTATTTCCGTTTGCGCGTAGCCGTTACAAATTATTTTTTGCAAATCTTTTCAATGATTCCGGTTGTTGAAAATCCTTCACGAATAGGAATGATCTCCACTCTGCCGCCTGCCTCCAGCACTTCTTTTGAACCAACCATTGTTTCTAATGTATAATCACCTCCTTTAATTAACACATCCGGCTGAATTATTTTTATCAATTCAATTGGAGTTTCTTCATTAAATATTACCACAGCATCCACAATTATTAAAGAAGCTATAATTAATGCTCTTGAATTTTCGTTGTTTACAGGCCGGCTATCACCTTTTAATTTCTTCACAGAAGCATCAGAATTAATACCAACAATCAAAACATCCGCAAAGGAAGCAGCTTCAGACAAAACCGCAATATGACCTTCATGCAAAATATCAAAAACGCCATTTGTAAATGCGATCGTTTTACTTTTCAATCTCAACCTGGTCACTTCCTGCCTGATCGTTTCCATCGAAAAGATTCTTTCGCTCAATGTGTTGCTCTTTTTCATTCTTATTTTTATTTTGATAAATTAATAATCCAAAAGAAATAATTCCAACTACAATAACAATACCTGTTGTAACGCCCCACATTAGCCATCCAAACGAAATGTTGTCTACATTATAAATAAGCAAAACCTGCTGAACGGCAATTGGAAAGGCTCCAAGTCCGCCGGGAGAAACGATCATTGCTAATGTTGCTAAAGACAAAACACTGAACGCGGCGCCGATTCCCAGCGAGGATGTAGCGGTAAGCGCTGAGAAGCCAATGTACACTTCCAACAAATAACACGTCCAGATAAAAATGGTATGTCCAATGAACTTCCACCGCTTTTTTAAATGAAGGATGGTAGAAAAACCTTCTTTTAAACCAATATGCAAACCTTTCAATTTGACGATCAGCTGATGATGATGGTATTTTTTAAAGATCCATTTTGTAAGGAAAAAAATAATTATTGCAATTAATAAAATGATAAGAACAGTAATCCAAAGGGAAACAGAACGTTGGTAACTTATGATCTGGTTGAACTTTATTTTGATAAAATCACTTACGGTTTCAATCTGGATTAAAAAAGTAATAATGATCAAAATTCCATAACAAAGAAGATCAAAAATTCTTTCAACTAAAATTGTTCCTAATAATTTCGTTACAGGAATCTTTTCGTAACGCCCAAGTAAAGTACAACGTAAAATTTCACCTGCACGGGGCAAAAAAGTATTAGCAAAATAACCACACATGACAGCATAAAAAGTATTGGCTGTTTTTGGTTCATACCCCATTGGTTCAATCAAAATTTTCCATCTGACCGCACGGCTTATATGGCCAAAAATGGTGACAATAAAAACAGGGATCAGGTAAATATAATGAGCATGTAAAAGTGATTCCTTAAACTGAACTTTTTGCAAGGGAGTCATTTTGCTTAATTGCCACCACGTCAAAAAAATTCCTATGCCAAGGAAGAAAATATATTTAAATACAGAAAGCAAATTTTTCTTCATAAGATTTACAAGATAATAAACCAATCTTATTTATGAAGTAATTAAAAGATTGTCGATCAATCTTACATCCCCTAAAAATGCGGCAATCAAAAGTACCAGATGATCTCCCTCTTTAAAATGCGATACCAGTTCAAGTGACTGCTCTTTTGCTAAATCAAGGTATTCAACTTTAAAGCCAATCTTTTGCAAATGTTGAATTGCTTTATTTTTCAATGCTAAAAAATTATCGCTGGTAAGGTCTTGTTTTATTGAAAGCAATGTGTGGTGCAGCTCCGAAGCTGTTTCTCTTTCTGATGAATTTAATCTTAAGTTTCTGCTACTCATTGCAAGACCATTGTCTTCGCGAAGAATGGGGCAAATAACCAGTTTAATATTTTTGTTCATCAATTCTATTAACCTTTTAATTACCATGCATTGTTGAAAATCCTTTTGACCTAAGAAAAGAAAATCAGGGTCAACAATATGTAATAACTTTTCAACAACCAAACAAACTCCCTGGAAATGGCCGGGACGAAATTTTCCTTCAAGAATTGTTTCAAGATAACCAAGATCAAAATGTTTTTTTCGTGATTGCTCATCAGGATAAATTTCATTTTCATCAGGAAGAAATAAAATATCACAATGATTTTCTTCCAAAAGCAAAACATCTTTTTCAATTGTTTTAGGATATTTCTTAAAGTCATCCGGATTATTGAATTGGGTAGGATTCACAAAAATGCTGCAAACAGAAATTTTGCAAACTTCCCTGCATTTTTTCAGTAATGATAGATGTCCTGCATGCAATGCTCCCATTGTCGGCACGAAACCGACAGAATCGTGGATGTTTTCAAAGTATTTTTTGAGATCTTTTGAATTTTTAAAAATGATCATATATGACTTGTAAATAGGTTCAACATTGAGTTTAGCATTGTGTAAACGAAAAAAAATAGTAACTTCGCCGCCTGTTAAAAAAAAGATTAAAGCAATTAACCATTTGTAAATGTCGACAAAGAAAAGAATTTTATTTATAGCGAACGAAATGTCTCCCTATCTTGAGATGACTGAATTTGCGGAAATAGTGAACAAACTTGCGGTTAAATCGAATGAATCTGGGATGGAAGTTCGTTGTATTATGCCACGTTTTGGAATGATTAACGAACGGCGCCACAGGCTTCACGAAGTGGTTCGTCTTTCCGGCATAAATGTTTCTGTAGATGGTGATGATTATCCTTTGGTAATTAAAGTTGCTTCTCTTCCCAATGCCAGGTTGCAAATTTATTTTTTAGACAATGAAGATCTTTTCAAAAGGAAATCTTTATTTCATGATGAAAATGAAAAATGGTTTACAGACAATGCTTTGAGAGCGGTTGTTTTTTGCAAAGGCGCCCTGGAAACTGTGAAGAAATTTGGATGGCCACCCGATATTATTCATTGCAGCGGATGGATGACCGGCCTTATTCCAATGTATATTAAAACTGCTTATAAAAAAGAACCTGTATTTAGTAATTGCAAAGTGATCTATACCATAGGTCAAAATACTTACAAAGAAAAGATGAGTAGCGACTTTGCAAACATTGCTACCATTAATTCAAACATCAAGGAAAAAGATATTGAAATTTATAACGAAGGAAGCAACACTGCCATGTTCAAGGGCGGTGCACATTTTGCAGATGCCATTACTTTTGGCGCTGAAAAAGTAGACAAAAAACTTGTTGATGAATTCAGTAAAGTGCGTGGTAAAAAGGTGATTAAATATAACGCGGAATCAGATTTAACAGAGTATTTACAATTGTATTCCGACCTTGCCAGCAAATAATTTTTCGTCCTTATTTATCTACACTAATTTTACTTTCAAGTGGTTAAAACCCAATACACGTCTGCATTTACAGGAATATTGATTTTACTATTATTCGCATTTGGATGTACAAAAATTGACACTACTACTCTTGGGCAAAACCTCATTCCGGCAGTAGATAATATTCATACTTTTGACACGACATTTTCTGTAATTGCAAACAATTTTGATGACACAGAATGTGATACAATTCACAGAACCAGTTTGATTCCTTTAGGAATTATTTCAAACGATCCGTTGTTCGGTTCTTCCAAAGCTTCCATATACGTTGAATTAAAACCTGAATCTTTTCCTTTTAATTTTCCAGCCGCTGACGCCAACAGTTATATTGTAGATTCAGCAGTTTTAGTACTTCAATATTCTCATTCGTTTGGAGACACAAATGCTTTGGCAAAAGTAAATTTGTATCAACTTTCTGATAGCTTTAATGTTGCCGATATATATTCAACTTGCAAAGTTTTGGGTTACGATAATTCAGTTTTGTTAGGATCAAAAGAATATCATCCGGCTGATTTGAAAGATTCGGTTCATGCATATAATGAAGTTGCTGCAAACCAGTTAAGGATACCGGTTTCCAAACTTTTTATGCAGCATTTTATTACAGATTCAGCACAAATTTTCAGAAGCGATAAAGACTTTATTAATTACTTCAAAGGATTTGCAATAGTTCCTGATGAAGCGACAGCAGGACAGGCGCTCAATTATTTTGATTTAACTACATCTCGTTTATCTATGTATGTAAGATATACCAATTCAGGAACTGCTGATACCACTTCAGTTGATTTTGCATTAAGTGGTTCCTCCGGCTTATCCTATTCTATTGAACATGACAGAAGTTCATCAGAAATAACAAATCATCTTACTCATCCACAAACCGGGGACAGCATTCTTTATATTCAAACATCTCCGGGCACTTATGCCTTACTTAATATTCCAGGGGTGAATAATTTATCCAACCGGGTAATTAACCGTGCTGAATTAATTGTTGACCAGGTTTATTCAAACAATTCCCTAAACGATATTTTCGACCCACCGATAAATTTATATCTTGATGTAAAAGATTCGACACTGGTCAATGGAAGTTACATTCCTATACCTTGTGATTTTAGTGGTAATGAACTACAAAATGGTTTTGCCTATTTGGGCGGACAATTAAAAAGTGTTACGGATGCAGGACAAACCATCGGGGAATATCGCTTCAATATCTCAAGATATCTTCAGTCAATTGTTACCAAAGGAAAATCGAATCTCAGTTTGAGATTAAGTGCTCCGGATTATGTAAGCAATACAGCCACTTATACAGACTGGTGTGGGCAAACGATCGGGCCTTTCTCAACTGCAAGAAATAATGTTGGTGACGGAAGAGTAAAACTGAATGGAACAAATAATACTCCTACAAGAATCCGTTTGCATGTTGTTTATTCGGCTTTATAAGGTGAAGAATACCTTGTTCTGAACAATCAAAAAAAATTCAGGTTTTTAAAATAATAAGCCAAAGAAAATAGTTTTATCCAGGCAAAAATGCATTTTGCTCTGTCAGTGTGAAACTATAATTTTGCGGCTCAAAAAACAAAATAACATGCCCTATTTATTTACCTCGGAATCAGTGAGTGAAGGACATCCTGATAAAGTTGCTGACCAGATTAGCGACGCATTAATTGATAATTTTTTAGCTTTTGATCCACAAAGTAAAGTGGCATGTGAAACGCTGGTAACAACAGGCCAGGTCGTACTTGCAGGCGAAGTAAAATCAAAGGCTTACCTGGATGTACAGGAAATTGCAAGAGGGGTTATCAGGAAGATTGGCTACACAAAAAGTGAGTACATGTTTGAAGCAAATTCATGCGGAATATTTTCAGCCATTCATGAACAATCAGCAGACATTAACCAGGGAGTTGTAAGAAAGAATAAAGAAGAGCAGGGCGCCGGCGACCAGGGAATGATGTTTGGTTATGCAACCAATGAAACTGAAAATTACATGCCGCTGTCACTTGATATTGCCAACAGCCTTTTGATTGAACTTGCTGCATTAAGAAGAGAAAATAAAGAAATAAAATACTTACGTCCTGATGCCAAAAGCCAGGTTACACTTGAATACAGCGATGACAATAAACCCATCAGAATTGACGCGATTGTAATCTCGACACAGCATGATGATTTTGACAAGGAAGAAAAGATGTTGAAGAAAATTTCTGCTGATATCAAAAAGATTCTAATTCCCCGTATGAAAGAGAAATATCCCAAATATGCACATCTCTTTAATGATAAAATAAAATATCACATCAATCCAACAGGGAAATTTGTAATCGGTGGGCCACATGGTGATACAGGATTAACAGGTAGAAAAATTATCGTGGATACCTATGGTGGAAAAGGCGCTCATGGTGGTGGTGCATTCAGTGGAAAAGATCCTAGTAAAGTGGACAGAAGCGCTGCTTATGCAGTAAGGCATATTGCTAAAAACCTTGTAGCAGCAGGCGTTTGTGACGAAGTATTGGTACAGGTTTCCTATGCAATCGGAGTGGCTCAACCAACAAGTATCAACGTAAATACTTACGGTACCTCTAAAGTAAATTTGAACGATGGTGAGATTGCAAAAAAAGTAGAATCGCTTTTTGATATGCGACCATATTTTATTGAACAAAGATTGAAACTACGCAATCCGATTTACCAGGAAACTGCAGCCTATGGCCACATGGGACGTCAGAACGAAATAGTTACAAAAACCTTTAATTTACCTAATGGTTCGCCGAAAAGTGTGAAAGTGGAATTATTTACCTGGGAGAAATTAGATTACGTTCCTAAAGTGAAAAAAGCATTTGGCATAAAATAAAGAAAATCATTTAAAGTCCTTTTATAGAAAACCATAAGATTGACAACTTATGGTTTTTTTAATTTCGTATCTTTAAAATAAAAAAAATGGAAGCAATAGAAAAAATAGTACGTTTCGATGAAGATGGAAATGCTACTTTAAAATTGGGTAAACATTTTTCCATGAAAGATGCCAAAATTGTTGTCCTTATTAAAGGCGGATTGGAATATTACCTGAATCCTATCACAATAAAGTTTACGAAAAAATAAAATTGTTATTTAACCTCCAATAATCCTTACTAAACAATTGATGCCAGTATTGAAAAAATTTACCCAGCAGCACCGCCCAAAAAAAAATCTTCTGATTGGAACAATCCCTTCCGTTATTCATGCTTTGAAAAATGGCGAACAATTAGAAAGAATTTATTTGCAAAACAATATTTCATCGGAAGAAGCGGATGAATTAAAACGGGTTGCAGCAGAATTTGAAGTTCCTGTAAATAAGGTTCCTTTTGAAAAAATAAGAAACTTTAATCTTGAAAATGCGAAAGGATGTATAGCGATAAAATCGAAAATAAAATATCAGAATCTGCAGGATGTAATTTCATTCATTGTTGAAAATGGTGAAACACCCTTATTATTACTGCTTGATGGAATTACAGACATCAGAAATATTGGAGCACTG
>Ga0164242_10007147_pt1 | contig 12231 bp, 9 predicted proteins | sample OricomgcompostMG_FD_108783 | JGI IMG/M metagenome (GOLD analysis project Ga0164242, IMG submission 108783) | Miracle-Growth compost microbial communities from Emeryville, California, USA - Original compost - Miracle growth compost (MG) ... | reverse complement strand
TTACGAAACCGGAAAGAAAGAGAAACGGGAGTGGGTTGCGGGGGAATCTCAAAACCATAGCCCCCCTCCCCTTCCCCAACCCCCCCCCCCCCCAAAATGGCCATCCCCAGCCAGCAACCTCGTCAGTCGTCATCAGTACTTGCCTTTTCCCGCCTGCCAAGACAATCCATATGCGTCACGCACGCATTAGCCGCTGCCCAGCAGGCACAAACGGCAACCCGGCTCCCGAGTCCTCATCCCTTTTCCCAACGGAGCCTCGTCCTGCACCGCGCGGCCCCCTTTCTCTCGTCGGGAGCATTTCAGATGACGACTTGCTTTCCAGTCCATGTTGTCGGCTTTGAGACGGAGGGGAGAGCCTAGACCGGGCGAGAACTACACCAGGCGAGAAGAAAAAGTCGAGGCGAGAAGAAGGACAGACGAGAAAAAGAAACGAGAGACATGATTCTCGAACAGCCCCGCTGACATCGTCATCATCATAGACGTGCGTGTGTGCTAATTACTCTTGTGTCCGTTCGGTAATTTGGAATTTCGTGCATCCTTCTCCCCCGCCCTCCTGATCACTTCAACAGCCGACCAGCTAAGAAAGTTTCTTGGTGCCCTGGTTTTTTTTAGGGGTCCTCGGGCCAACATTTCCAACTTTCCGCTAGTCTCACCGCAACCATCAGCGCCTTCGGCCGACAATCCTGATTTCCCTGCCCGCCCTGGTGCAGCGCCGGAGGGGTCTAGGCCTTCTAGACTTATTCTTCGCGCAAACGCTAGTCTGCGCCAGGCGGGGCTGGTCGCCGTCCAAAGCGTTGCCTCAATCATTCGATTCTTTTGCCCGTCGGCCATCGGGTCCCAGAACCGACGACGTAACTTGTGCGTGCCGACTTTGGTTGGTTGGGTTATGTAGATCCTCTGCGCGGTCCGAACGAGCTACCGCCCGTGGAGGTCGTATTGTCTGCGTAATGTCACTCTGCCGCCCAGAACCCAGGCCAGATATGGTCAACGCCCGCACGCGTCTGTCCGTCTGTGGGATTAAGGCACGAGCTTGACTTGGGAACGACAGCCCTTGGCAAACCAGCAACACAAAGGAGTTGTGCAACCCAATCTTGAACTGTGCCTCTCTGTTACTGGTGGACATACGATGCAGTTTGCTTTGCAAGCGCATTTCTTACGAGGAAGATCCGCATAGAGAGAGGAACCGAAGTCGTCAACGTCGGCGCGCGTTGGCCAAGTGACCCGTAAGTGGGTTCGCAGGCCTTGGGAGCGGGCAACTTCAGGGGTCGATTGGGCGACAATAACCAGTTTCGACGTCAACAATGACACCTATCTTTGATCTGTTCATCTCATTAGTTTCGGCTGTTTTGAAAGCTTGGTTGGGGCGTAACCTAAGTAACTGGTGAGGGAGATGATGCTGCTGAACAGTAGAGGTTCTGCTTGCAGCGCCATGGGGCATAGTGCCTCCCGTAAACTGACAGGATCGCCCTTCATCGGCGACCTGAAAGGCCCTTCGTGTAACATTGTCTCTCTGATAGGCGGCCCGGGTTACTCGGAGCTACTTTAGACAGTGGCAAGCATAAGGGTTCTCCGTCGATGCCGGTCGATGTGCCGCTGCTCACTAAGACCGTAGAACTCGAGAGAAGCTTGAATCAGCACCGCTCGATCGGGGTCATGGGATTTAGCTTCAGCAGGGACACTTGTAGCTGAGCGTAGAACCCGTTATGAAAGGAGGCGCCCATGGGCTTAACCCCCCGAATAATCTTGCAGTAAGTTGGTGCCATCTTACCAGTACGGCACTCATAGGATTTACCTCCAAAAGGGGGCACTTGCAGCTTCGTCTTCTTCACAATCACATCACTTTCATCACCGACACCACTAAGACCCAAAGGTACAGGGTATAAACCGAACATTGGTAATCTATCAGGATAATGGTACAGTTGTTCGAGACACGGCCGTTTCAATAATTCGGGCGCCTTCCAAGGCATATAAAGCCCCAATTCCAAGGCCCGCAGCGCAAAAGAAAACCGCAAAACGGCAGATGCAGACACCCCCTCCCCCTTTCGCGGAGGAGTCTTCCTCTGCCGTACTTTGATCCTAACTCCGGGCAGAGCCGCGGCCAGTCTCGAATGGGACTCCAATGTTTTCTCGGGTATCAACTAGCCACATGCAGCATAGCATTCGCCTGAAAAGAAGAAAGCTCGTATCGGGAAGGTACGCGGAGGATTAAGAGAAAAGAAAAGGAGGTTGGAAGAAGAAGAAACAAATCCAGGCAAAACCATCATGCTCGCATCCCTTCAAAGACCAAAAGGAAAGATCAGAAAAACTTTGTCATCGCGTCGTTGGTGAGAAGATACGGCAACCATCTAGAGTCGCGTGCTGTGACTCCGTGCAAATGCAATACTTGAGGGTGTGTATGTGTCGAACGGATATGTAGAAAGGACACCGGGGGGGTATCGGTGTCGAATGGAGAGCAAAATGTACCATGGTTATTTAGTAGGCTGCATCGTGCACGCCGCCACCAGAGCGGATCATGTCGTTGATGCGACCGGCCACGTTGGCCATGTTGCTGAGGTTCTTGAGAGTCGGGTCGTTCGGGGCAAGGCGGCTGATGCGTACAACGAGGTGCTCGATGCGCGTCTTGAGGAGGCTCATGATCTTAGGAGTCACCTCCCGGACTTGGTCGTCCTGTTCGAAATAAAGGTTAGTAAGGAAAGCGTGGAAGAGCGGGACATCAGGTGAGCGCAACATACCAAGTTGTTGATCATCTGGTTGAAGGAGTAAATCACCATCTCCGTGATGGCCAGCTTCTGGGCCACGTTGGGGCCATCCAGATCAGCCGAGATGGTGGCGCCCACAGAGAGAAGTAGCAGGGGCTGCAAGTCGGTCACGAAAGTGGGGCTGTACTTGACGATAACCTGCTTGAAGAGCTCCTCCTCGTTGTTGCCGCTCTGCAGCCAGCGCATCATGGCCTCATCGTAGTTACCGTTGCGCATCAGGTTGTCCATAGTCTGGACAGCCTGCTCAAGCTCGCGGTTGCCATTCGGAAAGGCGTGCTGCGGCTGGGTATGCTGTGGCTGGGTATGCTGCGGCTGGGCGTGATGCGGCCCTGGGTGCTGCTGTCCCAAGTGCTGCGACTGGGCGTGCTGTGGGTGCTCCTGGCTGGAGGGTCCCTGCTGGTTGTACGCGACAAGCTCCCGTGACGGGTGGCCAGTGAAGCTCTGCGAGCCAACACTGCCTCGTGAGTGCGCAGGGGCCTGTGCAGGAGAACCGTGTGCTTGCGAGTCCCGATCCCGAGTCTGCTGCTTGAGCGAAATGAATTCCTTCTGGATCTGGGACTGCGAAGCAGCCATGGTCGAGATCATGGTCGAAAGGTGAGTGGTCTGGGCAACGAGCTGGTCGATCTTGGCCTGGTCAGCATGACGCTGACGCTCCAGGTGCGCAATCTCCTCTTGGAGTCGGTTGACCTCGCCACCAACGTTCTGTACGGCCTGGGCCGTGATGGTAGACAGAGTTGGGATGATATTGCTCAAAGCGCTGGATATGTGATCGCCGATGTGGTTGCTGATGTTCTGGGTGACCCGGTCCGAGATCATCCTCGTGATGTCGGGCTGCTTAAGTGCATGGCCAACCGCATCGGGCAAGGAGCCCAGAGCTTCTCGCTGGGCAGATTGACGATCCTTCACAAACTTGCGGCTCATGTCATCGACCGTCTCCCGGAACGACTTGTCGATCCCTTCGAATTTCTCTCGCAGCACCTCGTCGAGCTTCTCGTCGATATTCTCCCGCAGCATGGGTCCCAGCACGGGAATGACGGTCTCGTCGAACTGTTTCTTAATAGTGTGCTTGAGGACGGCCTCGGTATTCTCGTTGAGGACGTCTGAAACCATGTGCAGTAGCGTCTCCTGGATAGACATGAAGTTGCCCTCGCGAACCTTCTGTTGGTCATTGAGCTGGTTGACCAGCTCGGCGAGAGAGGTGTCGAGGCGCGTCGACATGCTGTGACCGAGGCGGAATTCCATACTCTTGACCAGGGCCTCGAAAGCTTCAGCAGACAAGCTGGTCGATGCCAGAGTAGTAGGTTCCATGGCGCGGCCCGCTGCCTTGGTAGTCGACGCCTTAGCCTGAGGAGCTTGGCTGTTGCTGGCGCCATTCGAGGCGACAAGGAACTCCCGCTCCTCCCGGGCGGCAGCAGCAGCTGCGAGAGCCTTCCTCTTGCGACCCTTCTTCTCTGACTTCTCGGGTTGTTGGACCGGAGTTTCCTCCTCCTTTCGCTCGCCGCCCAACTTCGCCGGTGTCGTGGACTCGGGGCCCTTCCTCTCGTCGCCTTGCGAAGACGGAGTCTTCTGAAGAGCGTCCTTAACACTGTTACGGGCAGCGAGGCGAACTTGAGAGGAGGCGGCTGGGTCAACGACAACAGCCACGTGCGACTCGGTAGGTTGTGCCGAGGGGGTAAGCTTGCCGATGCTGACAAAGCTGGCGTCGCTCGAGTCAACTGGCTGCATGACTTTGTTATCCTTGGTCCACCCGAGTTCGGAACGCTTGATAAAGAGGCATGTCACGCCCTTAGAGTGCATGGAGTAGAGCTCGAAAAGGGTCGGCTCCTCGTCGTCAGTTGAAGAGGCGGTAGTGGGATTCTGGAGAATGTCGAGGCTCCGCAAGATTCCCTTGGTAGCGAAAGAGAACTCGCGCATCCCACTAATGACGGCAGTAGACTCTGGCTGGGGGATCGAAGTATCTTGGTTCACAAGTCGCTGGATGTAGTCGACCTGCGAAAGGTTCTTCAGATTGTACTTTGGTGCGGAGAGATGCAAGAAGTAGATCGAGTTGCGCGTAGGGTGGCCGACAACGATCATGCCGGTCGCAGGGTTGTACATGACGCTGCAGACGGCATCCGATTCGTTGCTGTGTGGCAGGTTGAACTCCTGGACCGCCTTGCCCAGCGCCAGATCCCAGAGCTGGAGGGTGTGGTTCTGTTTCATGCCGACCACCATGTACCGCAAGGCCGTACGCTTCTGGTAGGGGCGAAGCTTGTCCAGCAGGAGGACCGACGTAGGCCAGGCCTTCTCGCCCTCCGGCGTGGTCGTCAGGGTCAGCATTGGGTCCTTGACCTCGACAGCGGTGTGGGCGGGCATGGGGTTGCGAGGATCGGAGTCTTCGGCAGCTGAAGTAAGGTCTCGGACGTCCCAGAACTTGACGCGGCCGGACTTGTCGAGGGAGACGACCGTCGTGTCATCCTGGCTAAAGGTGAAATCCTTACCGGCCTTACCGGTGTTGATCTTCAACGAGCACTGTTTGAACAGTTTCTCCGTGTCGACAACACGATCGTGTCCAGGCTTGAAGAGATTCTTGTCAAGGATGAAGGACGGCCAGATGATGTTGATCGACTTGCCGCGGCCAACCGCGAAGTACTCTGGGTTGGTAGACGAGGTTCGTGCTCGCGTCTTCAGCACGCCGCCAGGGGTGTCACCCTCCTGGTTGGAGACAGGGGGCAGGACGAAGCCATACTGCTCCAGATGAGCATCGTCGAGGTGGTCCTTGCCTCCGTCCTTGATGAGAACCCAGTAGACGGCGCCGCTAACGCCCGTGCCAAGAATGGCTTCCTTCGGGGTGATGTTCTGATCCGAAGGGGTAGAGGACATGGCGACATTGAAGATGCGATCGTGAGTGTCGGTGAAGAGCTTGGCGTCTAGGCCGTCGTCCTGGCGAATAACCCGGAGGCCGCCGTGCTTAGACATGCCATATACCATATAGGTCTCCGATGCGGTGATCAGGTTACGATCGATCTGGTCGAAATCTTTCTTGAGTCGGGCAATGTCCAGGGTTGCCTCGTCCCGGAAGATGGGACGGGCGCGCTCCTGGTCATCCCCGAGGGAGATAGCGATCCACGGTTTTATCGGGAAGTTGATTACCTCCACGGGAGTAGAACTCTCTTCGATGACGACAATTTGGTCGGTCTCGGCGCTCTCCCAACTATCGGCGACAGGATCGTGGGGATCTTCGGCTGTCTCGTCAATAATTTCCTTGACGGCGTCGGCGACGCCAGGGGATAGAGTGTTCTCGAGAGCAGTCTTATTCTCGTCCTTGTCCAACTCTTTCTTGATGGCTTGGGCGGCGACGTGCGCAGACTCCTCAAATTCCTCGTCGGACTTAGCGTTGAGGAGATTGTCAAGGTCCCGGGCGATCTCGGCCTGAGCCTGCTCCTCTTCAGCCCGAGTCAGAGCCTCTTGGGCCTCGTTGTTGACTTTTTGGGCGATGCTGCTGACAGCCTCCGCAACGGTACCCTTGTTCTTGTTCTTCGCGCCTTCTCGCGCGCTAGAGAGCGAAGCGGAGGTCGCGGAATGATCCGAAGGGGTCCGCTGGCTAGCGGGATGGGAGAGGGGTGACCGAATATGCTCCGTCTTCTGACCAGTTTTGTCGGTGGTATGCTCGGGGGCGTTGCGGAACTCCCCCGGGACGGGCAGGACGTAGTCCGGCGTCTCAAAAAAGTTGATTGTGGCAGCAGAATCGCCTGCGTCCAGCACACCACTCGAGGCTACTTGGGTGGTTGAGGACTTGGGAGTTCGGTTAAGCGGGGAGGTGGCGGCTAGGTCTTCGAAGGGATTGGCATAACCGAAGATGCCCGGCTTGGAAGAGGTAGAACCTTGCTGGGATCGGGGTGACGACTCGAATTTTGTCGGCGGCGAGTCGCGGTGCTTTGGCTCGGGGTCCCGCGAGGATCGCGATGCTCTAGCGGAAACCGGTGTGTTTTCGGCGGATGCACCTGCTTGGGTTATTCCAGGAGCGTTCTTCGGTTGCGAATGCTCGGAAGACGCGTCGGTCTGGCTAGGCTTGGGCCGATTGAGGAGATTGAGCAGGTACTGCTGCGTGTTGGAAGATGGAGAGGTTGTGTTGTTCCAGCTGGGGGCGGGAGCAACTGGTGGCTCCGGTTTTGCCTGCTCAGCCTGGTGGTTGCCCTTCATCAGGGCGGCAAGAAGGCCTGAGGGGTCGGCAGCTGCCGGTGCAGGCGCGTGGATTACTGCTGGCGGGGGGTGGTGTTCATCGGCATGCGACGCCGAGAGTTGCTCTCGAGGGGCTTGATGCGGGATGGGCTGCGGAGCGTACTGCGGAGCATGCTGCAGAGCGTTCTGTGGAGAGTGCTGCTGCATGTGCTGAGGCGAGTGTTGCTGGGCCGACTGTCCCTCCTGGCCGCTAAACTTCAGGAGGTTCAGCAGATGCGATCGCTGGTTGTTTCCCGGGCCACGGGTATTGCCACCCATGGCCGCCAAACCTGGCGGGAAGTGCGAGTGGCTGCCGGGTCCGTGGACCGGCGGGGTCGGAGCCGCGGGCGGAAAAGCGGAGTAGTCCATGTTGGGTGGGAAGTTGTTACCACCCATTCCAGCAGGGCCTTCAGCTGCTTCACCGTAGAACGACTGGCTGCCGTGGTTATAGGAGGTAAAGTGGGAAGGGGCCTCGGGGCCAGGATCAGGAGAGTCAGCACCCGCGCCGGATTGGCCACGGAGCTGAGCGAAGAGCGATTCGAAGTTCGAATCTGGTTCCATTTCATCCAGGCCACCAGTGCCATCGGCTCCCGGGATGTTGAAGCTCGACATGATTGATTTTCTTAATCTAGCCTAGGGAAGGCGGCTGGTGCCCAACTGGCAAACCCAGCGGATACTTCCGGGTCGACGAAAATTTGGACTTTCTAATCTCTCGAAGGTTCGGATCGGGTCGTGAAGGCTCGGATCGACAAAGGTGAGGGGGACAGTCGAGAAAAAAAGATGACAGGGTTTTCGCAGGATATGGCACAAATTCCTATTGCCGTGATCCTTCTCTTTGCTACAGCAAATAAAAGAACCTCAACAACTAGGAAAATGGTCTACGGGTTGCGACGAAGGGTCGGATTGTGATTTGTGTAGGGAAATGGGTAGAGAGGTCGGTGGTGAGGAAGAGCTTGTTGTTGGTCCGCCATGGAAATTTATTTTACGTGGTTGGGCAGCCGTTGCTCGCCGCCGCTCACCGCCCGGGTCCGTGCATCCGCCGTGGGGTAGGGCCATTAGCGTTAATCACAGTGCTATCCAGGCCTCTTTCCGCCCGCACAGTCTCTCCGAGTGACTTCAACGCCACGTCAGACCGTGTGAATCAGGATCAGAGACACGTTCCGTCCTACCAGGGGTCGCGGTCGGCGAATTGTTTTTGGCAAAAAGTAACCTCACCTCCATATTACTACTTCTTTGCCTTGGAGATCCTGCTTCACTACCGCCCCTCCTCCTCCTCCTCCTCAACCCTCGGCGCCGAGGGTTTTCACATTATTCATTCCTTCCTTCCTATATCAGCAGTGTAACCTTCACCGCCGATTAATTGCTGGCACCTAGCACCTACGTACCTGCCCTGACTTACCCTTCGCTTTACCGAGCCGCCTACCCCGGTGTCTCCAACAACGCCAGCCAGTACAGGCCGATCACCACCTCCTCGCCCTTCTGCCCTTCTGCCCGCAGATCGCGTAGCCCGGCTTGCAGCCCTCCAGTATTGGGGAATTGCACAATTATTACAGATTAAGGATCGGGAGCATTGCAGTCCAGTCGGCTTGGCTCATCCTTCGTCACTTCCTCCCGAGGCACCGTCAAGGGCAGCCGTAAGGCAACTTTCTGGTTGCATTTAAAGTCTCGGCAGGCTGTCTAGCTACTTTATACTGGTCTACTTCATTGCCCAGCATGTTCTGTCTCCGCAGGTTCGTCGCCTCATTGTCCATTTCCCCGTATAGTCTTGCTCTGTGTAGCCCATGCTAATGCCCCTTCGCAGCTGGCTCCCTCTCCTCTTCATCCCGACCAACGCCTCCCCCGCCTTCATATTCCTCTTCTTCGTCTGCACGTACTTTTTAAACCGGCCGTGCGTGTACTGCTCGTTCTTGTTGCTGATCCTCTTCGTCACGTCATGCAACTGGTCCGACCGGTGCTTCTTCGACTTTGCTAGCAACTGGTTCCTCCCCCGGCCTGTGGGCAACCTCCTCTACGGCAGCCTCCCCTCTAGCGATGCGGTGAATTTGACGACGCCGGATGATCTGAATACCACCGTCTCCGTCGCCGTTGCCGAAATGGTGAACACCACCGCCGGGGCATTGGCAAGCGTTGTCTCGGACCGCATCATGGGCGCGAAGACTGAATGGACCGGACTTGGAATGGAATGGTTGAGAAGCCTACTCGGAAAACGCGAGTGGCGGATTGACTGCCTGGATGTATACATCCGATTATAATATCCCTCGCCCTCAGCCCTAGCGTTGCTGCGATAATCACCGCCCCAGAAAGTTGATGTAATTATGGGTCATTTGCCGAGGTGAAGAAGTGAGAAAGCCAGAAACGAACGAAACTCCGTTGATAAACCGAAAACAAAGGAGACTGGCGAGGCCCAAAAAAAAAGAATCGAAAAGGCCTGAGAGGTCAAGGATATGGAATACGTCGACGAGCTCCAGAAGACAAGCAGGGATAGAGGGGCGACGACGAGGGCGACGACATGAGTTTTACGTATAACCGTTACGCCGATTCAGCTTACTCCACTGACTCGCGATTGCATCTGCCGTACGGTTCGGCAGCCTCTGTCAAGCGAGGTTAGTCAGAAAACATATCATGAGAAACGGATGGCGATGTGCTTACTGTTGCCAAGTCCTTATGAGACACCGGAGGATCGCTGGTGCGACCCGCGACGACGATGTTGATCTCCTCCTCAGTCCATGGTACGCTAGGCTAGAAGCTTGTTAGCGTGGGAACTCGCCTCTCTTATATGGTTGTCGAGTCTTACTGTGTGCGGTGCTCCAGCACGCGCCTGTCGGTTGGCTTGCGCCTGTGGGTTGGCCTGCGCCTGTCGGAGGCCCTTTTGGGTCGTTAGCTCACCATCCCTACTTGGTTTCCGTGACTACTTCGTTACTTACCGGAGCGACCGGCGATACATTGCCCGGCACAGGATTGGCCTGAGGAGCCGGTTGGGGGTGGTCAGCGGGGAGGTGACCAGCGAAACCATTACCCCCCACAAGGTTTTCAGCCTAGAGAATCGCTTAGCATGACCTGGCGTCAACAAATGCCGGTTTCATGACTTACCTGATGAGGACCAGCATTGGGGAGGTCCACCCCCATGTTAATCACATCGCCGTTGGGCGAGCGAATCACGACCGGGCGAATAACGTCTGCTTGGAAGTTGAAGCCGTTATTCTAGAAAGCCATTAGCTTACGTCGTCACAAAAATACGCGTACGCGGGTTTTTTTTTTCCTTTTGTCGGGTATACATACGGTGCGAGCTGCATCCGTTTCGGCTTGGAGTACAGTTAGATCGTTTCCACGCTGGCCCGCACTAAACTTGCAGGCGAGAGATGGGCACCAGCCCTCCGCAGGCAGATCCTCCCAGCGGGCTACCGCCGTCACCCGGCACCGCCTCTCATCTCCGAGGGCCGGAGGGTCGCAGGCGGTTACCTCGGTTCCGACAACTCTCCGGCGGTGGCAACCCGGGCAATACGTGACGTCATAGGTAACGCACATGATGGCTGATGTGTGGGCGAATGGAATGGGAACGGGTTTTTATTTTCTTCTTGTGAAGAAAGAGGGGCAGAAGGAGGGGATGGGGGGGTAGAGGAAAAAAGAGGAAGCCAGGAAGGGAGAGTGAGGGTGATCAAAACACTCGAAGTAAAATTCTTCACTCGAGAGCGATCAAGCCGCGATCATGCCTCGAACAAGCGAGTCTTCTGGGCTAGTGCGGCTGTGCATCGTGGTTCTCATCGCCAGACGACAACAACGTGGACAGCTTTGACCCATGGACCCCATGGCTGTCGAGTTCTGCATCCCACAACTCTCCTATAGCCGACAATACAGCCTACCCAGTGCGCTTCTCCTCTCTTTCTTACATTCAGTAGTGTTGAATAAAGGAGCTGAAGCCCCCGCCAGCTCAGTCCCCGAGTTGAAAGTGACTGCAGTCGAGTCGAGTCTGAAAAGGGGGTCGACGGAAGGATATTCAGAACCGAAATCGAGACCATCGCGAACTCCTCCTCCACTCAGAAATCTCCCCCTCGGGTCGGCCACCTGTCGCACCAAGACCGAGTAGAAAACCTGACTGGTTTGCTGCAAGTGACGATGCCCCCCGTGCTGCGGTGGTAGCGGAAGGGATGAGATAGTGGCATGGCAGCAGTCAGTGTAGGTGGTGCCGCAAAAGCGAACAGGATCCCCGTTCTATACTGACTAGTGGCTAGGTCTAGGAAGTTTGAAGCAAGTCCTAGGGATGCCGCGGAAGGGCACGATGGCACGGGGAACACTGGCGACGACACAATATCCCCAATTTGCCACAGGTCTTGCTCTTTCGCTCGTCATCGCTATGAGTAGGTACGGGGTCGTTTCGATGGCTTCCCTGCTACCCGTCCAGTGCTTGCAGTTGGACGGTTGGCGGTTGCTTTAGGCGTCGACAGACAAGGCGCGCCCTGTGAGGCGCAGTATCACTATCGTCATCAAGGAAATCGGAATTCAATCTTTGGCAGGAAGCCCCTTGAAGCACAGCTTAGACTTCCTCGAACATCAGACTCGTCCACCAGTGGGCACAGTAGCTGCCTCATGGCCTCGGTTATTCTCCAGGGTCTCATTTTATAGGCAAGGCCACCACGACCAATAGGATAGCATGGACGATGCTATCACGCATCCTCGTGGATGTCCCCGCTACCACGTTTGCAGAAATTTCTGCTGCGAACGCATAGAGTCAGCGGTTACATTGGCGGAACCTGAGTGAGCGGGTGTTACGGTGACATATGCAACCCCATTCACCTAGATCATTTACTCGAAGAACCAAGGTACCGCATGGGTTATAAGGAAGCCCTAGTTCTATATTAGTGAGAGCTCTGGTATAAGTCTGATGGGCCTTTTGGACGGGCGACGGACGCCTTTGGGACTAGGTACGTTACCAAACCCTATTTCAAAGGACGCGGACATTAATTAGAACATGAAGAGCTAGATAGGGAAGATGGTGACATTCTCAGTTCCACGAACAAGCTATGGAAGCAAAGCGACATTACACGCCGATAACGCCCGCCAGGAACTCTCCAGGAGACATCACGTTCACTCCCCCCTACACCCATTCCCGAGTCACTTCATACGGCCGGTGGGGGGGGGGGGGGGGGGGGGGGGGGGGGGGGGGAGAAAGAAAACGTCTCTGTTTCAAACAGACTCCTCCAGGCTGCGAGTGGCCATAGCCAGGGCACCCTCCTTCGTCTTGTGCCCACCGATGAAGCCGCTGGCGTGGACGAAG
>Ga0164242_10007146_pt1 | contig 12231 bp, 12 predicted proteins | sample OricomgcompostMG_FD_108783 | JGI IMG/M metagenome (GOLD analysis project Ga0164242, IMG submission 108783) | Miracle-Growth compost microbial communities from Emeryville, California, USA - Original compost - Miracle growth compost (MG) ... | reverse complement strand
TGGTTTCACCGTTTTTTTCTTTTAAAATAGCTTCGATTTCTGCGTACTGTTCCCTTCCGGATACAATAAGCACATCTTTAAAATTCTTTGCAGCCGCACGAATAAGAGAAATACCGCCTATATCTATTTTTTCGATAATATCTTCTTCCGAAGCTCCTTGGGCTACTGTTTCTTCAAAAGGGTAAAGGTCTACAATTACAAGATCAATTTCGGGAATAGCATATTCTTCAATCTGCTGTTGATCATTGCTATTTTCCCTTCTATTTAATATACCCCCAAATACTTTGGGATGCAGTGTTTTTACTCTTCCTCCGAGTATAGATGGATAGGTCGTTAAGTCCTCTACGGCTGTAACCGGAATTTCAAGTCCTTCGATAAATTTTTGTGTTCCTCCAGTGGAATAAAGCGTTACTCCATAAGAATGAAGTAGTTTTATGAGAGGTGCAAGATTGTCTTTATAATAAACAGAAATGAGTGCCGCTTTTATTTTTTTTATATTCATGGATTGTTAAAATTATCTGCTTTAATCAAATTTTCTATAATTACAGGAAAATGCCTATGTTCGAGCGTGTGAATTTTTTTTGCAAGCGTTTCTGCTGTATCATGTAATTCTATTGTGCATTTTGCTTGGAAAATAATTTCACCTTCATCGTATTTTTCATTCACAAAATGGATAGAAATCCCCGATTCTTTTTCTTGTGCATCTATAATAGCATTATGAATTCGCATTCCGTACATACCTTTTCCTCCATAAGCAGGGAGTAAAGCCGGGTGTATGTTTATTATTTTATTTGAAAAAGCCTTTAGCAAATTGTCCGGAATTAACCATAAAAAACCCGCAAGTATAAGCCAATCAATTTTTTTACTTTCCAGTATTTCCAGAACTTTAGGGGAGTTGAAAAATTCTTCCCGTGTAAATACAAAAGTTGGAACAGAAAATTTTTGGGCACGTTCCAATGCAAAAGCACTTGGATTGTTTGAAAAAAGGGCTTTTACTGAAATATCTTTCCGGTTTTTAAAAACCTCCATAATCCGTTCGGCATTTGAACCAGATCCGGAAGCAAAAATTGCAATATTTACGGAATGATCATTCATTAACTAATCTTTTAGCAAATATAGCCAAGATTAGATAAAAACCATGCTAAGTATTCCGCATAACATGATGAGTTTACAAAATAGACTGAGGAAAGAAAAGTCTTTTTTTGTGTCGGCGTAAAATAAGATAAGTGAAAATATAAATAAGGGTATTATGACTAGAAAAATATAGAAAATGAGCAAATTAAGTCCGGTATACCATCCAATTCCTATTAAAAGTAAAAAGAAAAGCAGCTGGATATTATAAATAATTTTTTTACTCGCTCTTATACCATGTTTTATTGGAAGGGTAAAACAACCAAAACGTTTATCTCCTTTTACATCTTCCATATCTTTTATTATTTCGCGGAGCAAAGAAATAAAGAAGGCAAAAACGCTATAAAAAAGGACAGGTAGATAGTTGGTTTTGTATAAAACAGCAACAGTAAAGACAGCCAAGGCTGTAAGAAAAGCCACTGAAAAATTCCCCCAGAAAGGCACTCTTTTAAGTTTATTGGAATATAGCCAGAGAAGGAATGCAGCAAAAAAGTGGATAACCAAAATTTGCATGCCTAAGAACTGGGCAATAAACAGCCCTGCAAAAGTCAAAACAATATGAACAAACATTGTAATCCGCCTCGACATAATCCTCCCAACGACAAGCCGGGATGGTTTATTTACGACATCTATTTTTACATCATAATAATCATTGATAACATATCCTCCGGCTGTAATTAATACAGTCGATGTAACCAGGAAAAGAAGTTTGTATTCTGTAAAAACAGCACCCCAATGAGAGGAAATACCTACCAAAAATTTAGCGGTAAAAATTTGTGTAATAGCAACAATAAGGAGGTTCGGGAAACGAATTAATTTTAAAAAACCATGAGGGTAAGCATATATAATATTTTTCATAGCTGTTGGTCAAAAAATAATCGAGCACTAGTATCAATCATTTGAAAATACAATTACTACCAATTTTCAGGTAACCATTTGCTTTGTACTTTCATCACTTGTTCAATCACATCCCTCACTGCTCCTCGACCACCATTAAACGGGCTTATGTATGCACATTGTTTCTTTACATCTTCAACTGCATCAGCCGGACAAGAGGGTATGCCGACTAATTTTAGCATTTTTAGATCGGGAATATCATCTCCCATATAAAGAATCCGAGAGGGGTCGATCTTTTTGTTTTCTGTAAACTGATGAAAGACTTCTACCTTATTTTTAACGCCCATGAAAACATCCTTGATACCCAAAAAGCGTAACCTCTTTTCAACACCTTCTTCAAAACCTCCGGTTATTATTATTATCTGGAAGCCTGCCCTGAGCGCTTTTTCAATTGCGTAACCATCTTTTATGTAAAAATTCCGTGCATGTTCTCCTGTGGCGAAGGTGATAATGCTGCCATCGGTAAGAACGCCGTCAACATCAAAAATAAAGGTGCTTATTCTACTAAAGTCGGTCATAATAAAAAGAGGAAAATCAAGTAAAAATACTATTTTTAAAGGAAGGAGCAACTACTTTTTAAGAGGAATCTGCTTTGAAATCAATTTATAAACTGCCTGTAACTCGGGTTTTGCCTCAAGCATGTGTAAATGTGTTTCTATTGTTTGAGCATCGCCCCTGGAAGCCGGGCCTGTTTGAGCTGTTTCCGGCCCTACTTCAAAAGCCTTATTGACCGATTCCAAGGTCAGTTCTTTTAGTATTTGGAATGCTGCCTTATCCTTTTCAAGTACCTGAGCGGCAAAAGCCAATAACCTATTTACAAAGTTTGAAGCAAAAACGGCAGCCAAATGCACGGTCTTTCTTTTGGGGGAATCAAAATAAAAAATGTGGCTTGTTAGTGAAAGTGCGATTTCTGTAAGTATCTTTTCTGTCGAAACGGAATAAGCTTCTATTAGGATGGGGATTTTCCGGAAAGAGTGTATTTTTTCTAAAGAGAAGGTTTGCAAAGGATAGAAAACCCCTTTTTCTGTGGCTATGATTGAGAGTGCTGATAATGGGACTGCACCTGAAGTATGTGCAACAAGAGCGTTTTCAGGAAAGGTAAAGCTGTTGGCGATTTCAGGGAGGGCATTATCTGCGACAGCAAGAAAAAAGACAAAAGATTTACTTTTTGAAAAATCCTCGGTACAAACAGGAGTAGCCTTTTTTAACTTAGTGGCAAGCTTCCGGGCTTTTTCAAAAGTCCTGGAAAAAACTTCTTGAATTTCATATCCTTCACCTTCCAGTGCTATTGCCAGATTGGTCGCCAAATTACCTGCTCCGACAATGCTAATTTTATATTTACTCATCCCAAAAACAGCTGACTTAAGTATTTAGCCAAAATCCTTTTAAAATAAATGTAGAAATTTTCTTTGTTTAAGAGAGGGGAAGGGTATCGGGTTCTTTATCACGCATTTTCTTAAACTCTGAATATCTTCTGGAAATAGCCATTAAAAGACCAAGCACAACAATAAAGGCACCTATCCATAAAAGATTAATTAAGGGTTTTTCAACTACTTTCATAATGATAAAATCTTTTTGGGTAGTGCTTTCCGAAAAGGTGAAGGTCTCCGTAGCCGGATGAATACTTAAAAAGGAAACTCGCAAGCCCAAGTCCGGCAAAACTTCCGGAATTTGTCCGAGTAATATATTTTGCCTGCCTTTTTCATCCTTTTCAATTTTTACCAGATACCTTGGGTACAAATCATACTGCCTGTTTTTACCTAATAATACAAAATGTGCTTTTATTATGCCATCATTAGGGCCAAGGGAAACACCCGGAAGAGCCGTTTCTTTTTCAACTCCTTTAAAAATAGCTATATAATCATTGATGATAAGCGTATCTCCTACCCTTGCCGTAAACTCTTTTTCAGGACTCCATTCGCGGTCTTTATCCTCAATAAAGGAGGTAATATGGGTATAGAAATCTTTATTCCAGAATCTCCTGATATCAGGAGAAACAATTTTTCCACCCATACCAGGATTTGATTGGATACGTGGGTATAGAGTAAAAGCTTCGCCTGATTTTTTATTTTTATAGGCTACTTCATAGTAAGTATTTTTGGGTTGTATATGCAAGGTATCACCTTTAGAAAAATACTTTTTACCTTTCCAATAGATATCTTCTGTTGCAATCCCTTTAAGAGGGTTTTCTGTCTGAAATACTTTTTGTTCATCTACATACCCCGGGAAATCTTTTGCCTGAAGGCGTTTCCCTTTGTAAGTGAGCTCATAAGAACCCATTTGAGCAGGGTCATTTCTCCATAAAAGCATATTTTCAGTATTAAAACTTTCATCAGCTTCTTTGGAAAATAGCAGTCCTGTTGTATTAAGAGAAATCACTTTACTATAACCGGCAGAAAACAAGACACCAAGCAACAATATGGAAAATCCTATATGAGCAACTGCACCACCGGAAAGTTTATAGTTTGTTTTTAAAAGTCCCCAAAGGATATGTGCGTTGGCAACAATTGAAAAGATAGCACAAGTCCATAAAAGAATAAACTTTAGCTTTAGAAAGAGATAGTGAGACTGGGAGTTAATGGCCGAATCTAATCCCGATAAATCAATTGCTAAAATCAAAAGTGCTGAAAGTAGAAGGCTAATTACAATAGGTTGATAAAGGGATTTTTTTAATTTTTTTGCATCCATTGTTTTCCACCAGAAGAACTGTCCGATACCGGAAAGAAGGGCAACCAACATGGCAAACCATATTTGCCACTTACCATAAAAGGCAGCCTGTTCAGCCGGGGGGGCCATATTTGAATCTATTCCAAGACTTTTTAGAATAGAGTTAAAAAAGGGTATAGAAGTAGGGATTATTATTTGAAACGCAGAAAGGCATAAAACAAGGGCACCAATAAAAACCCAAAACTCTCTTGAATAGATGTTTAATTCCTTTTTAATAGCAGGGATTTCTTTCCAAGCTTTTATTAATAGTACAAGTGCCAGGGCTACAAATGCAACCAAATAGAGGAATAGTTGATTTTTCAAACCTAAGTCTGTGAAAGAATGAACGGAAGACTCTCCAAGAACACCGCTTCTGGTAAGATACGTAGAGTACAATACCAATAGGAAGGTTGAAATTATCAAAATCATAGCCGTTTTTAAGGATGACTTAGTATTTTTATAGCTAATCATCAAATGTATACCTCCAATAAGAACCAACCAAGGTACCAAAACGGCATTTTCTACCGGATCCCAATTCCAATATCCGCCAAAATTAAGTGTTTCATACGCCCAATATCCACCCATCAGGATTCCAACTCCTAAGATAAGTGCTGAAAATAACGCCCAGGGAAGTGCAGGCCTTATCCATTCGGAATATTGCTTTTTCCATAAGCCGGCAATGCAATAGGAAAAAGGGACTAAGGTAGACGCAAAGCCAAGAAATAGGGTAGGAGGGTGTATGACCATCCAATAGTTTTGCAAAAGCAAATTTAGACCAGTTCCGTCTTTTGGTATGAAGTCAGGATTACTTAAATACACCGGTATATTTCCCATGTATTCTTTGAGTAAAATAAAAGGAGAACTTCCAATCTTAATATCAATACCGGGAATTGCCCCCCCAATAATCATAGAGACGAGAAAAGCCTGAACAAGGCTAAATACTGCCAAAAGAGGCGCTTCCCAGGTCTTATTTACCCGGATAAGTATCAAACCCAGCCAAACTTGCCAAAAAATCCAGAGGAGAAAACTTCCTTCTTGCCCTTCCCAAAAGCAAGATAGCATAAAATACCACGGGAGGTCATTGGAGGAATGGCTCCAGGCATAATGGTATTCGTAAAAATGGTGAGATATAATATAGTAAAGACAAAAAACAATCCCGAAAACGGCAAAGCTATGTACAAAGAAAACAACCCGTGAAAACCGCTTCCAACTTAAAACATCCGTAAGGGTTTTGTTCTTTTCAGTTAGATAGGCAGTGTAGGAATAACCAATTGCAGCAATTAAGGCAGCTACAAAAGAGACAACAACAAAAAGATGCCCCCAATTGCCTATAGCTTCATGAACCATTATTCTTTGATTTTTTTATCTTGATATTTGGAAGGACATTTTAAAAGAATTTCATCGGCAATAAAATTACCATTTTTTACAGACCCCACAATTACGACTTGTTCGGATTTCTCGAAATCCTGTGGTTTAGGTTTTCGGTAAATAACTTTCTTTTCCTGATTGTTATTATCTATAAGCACAAAAGTAAAAAGGTTGGGATTTACAGCAGGGTTATATTCTTCTAAGATTTTCCCGTCGGAAGTTTTTTTCAATTTCCCAACTACGTGTACTTTTGCCGCATTTCCCTCTTTTGCCATAAGTACTGCATCGCTAAAAGTTACATATTGGCTGGCATTCCCTGCTGTTGAAATAATAACGCCTATTGCAACAGCAATTACTACAATTCCAATTATATAAGAAGATTTCATAGTAGATTTTGATTAGATTTCTTTGGTTTCCTGTTCAATTTTTGAAATTTTTCTATCTAAATTTATCAGATAAAAAATCATACCGATAAATACAATAAGTACAACGGCCACAACTACATATATTTTACCATCTGCACGCATTTGGTCAGCCATTTCTACTTTCAAACTTCCTTGTGCAAAAACAGAAGCGCTTGAAATGAAAATAAAAGTTAGAAATACAATAAGTTTTTTCATTTTTTAAGAAATTCCGTATAAATTATTTTTTACCTTTCTAATTCTTATCCGCAATGAGGTAATCCATACCCCAAGCAATATAAACCCGATAACAGCCGGATAAAATACCAAGCGCATTCTATTGTCAAGGTCATAAGAGCTGAATCCTGGATTACCGCCACTGCCTGGGTGTAAAGAATCGGTCATTCTCGGAAGAATAATCAGCAAAACAACTAAAGCAGGGTAGCAAAATAAATTATACACAGAGGAAACCCTTGCTCTCTGTTGATCGTCTGAGAAGGAAGCTCTTAATACAAAATAAGCGAGATAGAGCAAAAGCCCAATAGCGGCTGCATTTTGTTTTGGATCTGAACTCCAAAATGCACCCCAGGTAAATTTTGCCCAAATCATACCGGTTATAAGGCCCAAAATGCCGAAAACAATTCCTGAATTTGCAAATTCACAAGCGGCTATATCCACTGCTGCTTTTCCTGATCTTAAATATATAATAGAATAAACAGCCGAAATAAACAGCATTGTAATCATTCCAAACCACATAGGTACATGGAAATATAGATTTCGTATGGTTTCATTGAGTATATCCAGGTGCGGTACATCAAAAAGAAGCCCGGCAATAACAACAAAGAGAAGCAGTAAAACAGTTACTAATTTCCACCAGGAAAGCCGCATAGGAAAAGCCCGATTTTTTTTAAAATTATAACAATTGCTAACACCAATAATTAAAGAGTCATGCTCTCCAAAGGTAAGGAAATAATAAATAAGAAATCATCCCGAGAAGAAGATTTACTGACACTAAAATTACAAGTTCATCTTGGCTCACACTTCTGCTTAAACCGTCCATAGAATTTTTAGAAAGTTTAATTAAAACAAGAAGCATTGGGATGAGTACCGGGAAACTTAAAATTGCCATTAAAGAAGTATTTGCTCCCGCTTTGCTGGTAATAGCAGAAATAAGGGTTAGAGAAAAAGAAAATCCCATGGCTCCAAGTGCTATAGTTATAAAAAAGTAGGTCATATCTTGTACCGGGTTTCCTAGCACGAGGGCATAGAATATAAATGCCATAATTGAAAATAGCAGCATAAGCAGAAAATTATAAAACATCTTGGACAAGATTATCTGTGCAGCAGAAGCAATGCTGTAATAATAAAGTTGCCTTCCTGATCTTTCCTGAATAAAACTTTTAGCCATCGCATTTATCGCAATGAAAAGCATAATAATCCAAAATAAGGCATTCCATGTAAAGGGAGATAACCGACCTGCTCTTACTCCAAAACTCATATAGCAAATGAAAACAGTAGCACCGGTATACAGTAAAATGCTGTTGAAGGCGATTTTCTGCCGCCACTCAAGCATAAACTCCTTTTTTAATAACTCCAGAAATTTTTCCATTTTAATTTCAAAATTACCATCTAAAATGAGATTTTAGCTTTGAAGATAAATTAAATTATTAATTTTAATTTTGAATAGTTAATATTTTAATGAAAAGGTCTTTTGAATGATTTTAGAATAAAAAAAGTAGATGCGTGGGATTAGATTTTAATAAGATTATTCAATGGAATAAAAAATACCTTCCGGTGTTTATTTGTGTGTATGAAAGATAGAATTGAAAAAGTACTTGAAGAAGTTTTAAACTTTCCTGTAAAAAATAAACAGGAACTGGAACAATTTAAGTTGAAGTTCCTCACAAAAAAAAGTGAGCTAAACGAGCTTTTCTCTTTTTTGAAAGATGTAAACCCGGAAGACCGAAAAACAATAGGGGCGCATCTAAATAAGTTGAAAAATGCCGCACAGGAAAAATTTTCAATTAAAATGGTCGAGTTGGAAGAAGTTGGAGCTAAAGGTGCGGGAGAGATGCCTGATCTTTCACTACCTGTCATCCCAAATACACTTGGAGCAAGGCATCCTCTTACCATTGTAAGAGAAAGAATCATAGAGATATTTACCCGCATGGGCTTTAATATTTCAGAAGGACCGGAAATTGAAGATGACTGGCATAATTTTTCTGCGTTAAATTTCCCTGAAAATCACCCTGCCCGGGAAATGCAGGACACTTTCTTTATAAATAAAAATCCGGATATTGCACTTCGTACGCACACATCTTCTGTGCAGATAAGGGTAATGGAAGAACAGAAACCCCCGATTAGGACGCTGGCACCGGGAAGAGTTTTTAGGAATGAAGCAATTTCAGCAAGAGCACATTGTGTGTTTCACCAAATAGAAGGTTTCTTTATAGATGAAAAAGTAAGTTTTGTGGATTTAAAACAAACCTTATATCATTTTGCTAAAGAGTTATTTGGAAAAGATACCCAAATACGTTTTCGCCCATCTTTTTTCCCTTTTACAGAACCAAGTGCCGAAATAGATGTAAGCTGCTTGCTTTGTAAAGGTGCAGGTTGTACTGTTTGTAAACATACCGGATGGGTTGAAATCGGTGGGTCGGGAATGATTGATCCAAATGTATTAAAAAACTGCAATATTGACCCCCAAAAGTATAGTGGCTTTGCCTTTGGAATGGGAATTGAAAGAATTACGATGCTGAAATACCAAATTAAGGACTTGCGCTTGTTTACGGAAAATGACGTGCGTTTCTTAAAGCAATTTAAGCATCTCTGATGCAGGTTTGCTAAAATAATGAAAAGTTTACAGGAGGCTGTGTAAAGAAAAAGTGCTTCTTCTTTTACACAGCCTTGTTTATTTCTGCTACAAAAGTTTTTGTATCATATCATCTACCGTTATTCCTTCTGCTTCTGCTTTAAAGTTTCGTACAATGCGGTGTCTGAGTATAGCAGGGGCAACAGCCCTTACATCTTCAATATCCGGTGAATATTTTCCGTTTAATAAGCCATTGCACTTTGCACCCAATACCAAATATTGAGATGCCCTGGGGCCAGCCCCCCATTCGAGATACTGATTTGCCAAAGCATCTCCTCTGGTTGTACCCGGTCTTGTTTTATGTACAAGTCCAACCGCATATTCAACCACATTATCAGAAACAGGTACTTTCCTTACCAATTCTTGGTATTGAATAATATCTTCTGCTGAAAGTATTTCATTTACAATCACTTTACCTGATTGTGTCGTGTTTTTTACAATATCTACTTCCGATTGGAAATCGGGATAATCCAGAAGAAGGTTAAACATAAAACGGTCAAGTTGGGCTTCTGGAAGTGGGTAAGTGCCTTCCTGCTCAATTGGGTTTTGGGTTGCCAAAACAAAAAAGGGGCGATCTAAAGTATACATTTGCCCTCCTATAGTTACAGAATATTCTTGCATAGACTCCAAAAGAGCAGCTTGTGTTTTTGGGGGAGTCCTGTTTATTTCATCGGCAAGAATAATATTGGAAAAAATTGGACCTTTTAAAAATTTAAAAGTACGGTTTACATCGAGTGTTTCCGATCCTAGAATATCAGAAGGCATAAGGTCGGGCGTAAACTGGATTCTTTTATAATTTAAGTTCAACGCAGAAGCTATTGTATTTATAAGTAATGTTTTTGCAAGCCCCGGCACACCTACTAGCAGGCAATGCCCTTGGCAAAATATAGCAGTAAGTAGAAGTCTCACAACACTTTCCTGTCCAATAATTACTTTGGAAATTTCTTTTGTTAACCGGTTGTAGGAATCTTTTAAAGCATCTGCTGCTTCTACCTCATTTTTAATTTTTTCCATATTTTAGGGATTCAGTAAAATATTGCAGTCCAAATAATCATCGTCTATGTGGATATAAACTTCGTCTTTAGTTTTATCAAACCATTCATTAAGCGTTGTATTTTTTTTATGTTCTAAAGCGGCAGTGTATATATCCTGATAATCTTCTTCTAAATTAGCGATATGAGGTCTTGATTTTTCTTTGAGGTAAACAATACGCATGGCTTCCTCTCCACTTGAAGTTTTAAATTTAATCGGATGGGAAATTTCGCCTACTTTCATAGTATCTATGGTAAAAAACAGGACAGGGTCTAAATCTTTTATAGATACCCTATAACTCGATTTCTCATCTGTAAAAAAGCCACCTGTAGGTTTTGTCTTCTTGTCATCGGAAAATTGGTTTGCAGCCTTAGGAAAAGAGGTACTGTCTTTTAATATGAGCGTACGAATGCTATCAAGAAAATTTTGGGCATACCCAAAATCTTTTTCGGTTGAAATAGGTTTGATAAGAATATGTCGGGTATTATAGGAATTTGATCGTCTCTCAATTAACTGAATGAGGTGAAACCCATATTCGCTTTCAATCGGTTCGGAAATTTCACCAGGTTCTAGTTTTAAGGCCGCTGCTTCGTATTCAGGAACAAGTTCTCCTCTTTTGAAAAAACCCAGTTCGCCACATGAATCTTTAGACCCCGGGTCTTGAGAATATTCTTTTGCAAGTTTACAAAAGTCGGCACCGTTTTCTATTTGTTGTCTTAGGTGTGCCAACAATGCTCTTGTTTTATTTTTTTCTGTAGTTCCAATCGTTGGTATTTTAACGATTTGTCCTACTTCTACAGTTGTAGAAAAATAAGGAAGGCTATCTTTGGGAATGGCATTAAAGAATTTTTTTACTTCTTCAGGTGTAATTGTAATACTCCCTGTTATATGCTCCTGCATTTTCTGAATGACCAATTGATCCTTCAATGATTTTTTGAGTTCATCTTTTAACTGATCTATCGGTTTTTTATAGAGTTTTTCCAGTTTTTCAGCACTTCCTGCCATTTTTATAAAATAGTCCATTCGTTTATCCAACTGACTATTTACCATTTCCGGATCAACTACTACAGAATCTATTTCTGCTTTGGCCAGCATGAGTTTATTTATAAGTAAAGATTCTAAAACCTTACACTTCAAGTCATGGGCATTATATTCCTTACTTGGAGGTATTTGACCAATGCTTTGAATAAAAGCAATATCTAATTCCGATTGGAGCAATATTTGGTTATCTACTTTTGCGATTACCTTATCTAACACCTGCGCTTTAGCAGCAACTACAAAAGTAAGTGCTATTATAAATACGATAACTATCTTTTTAATATATTTCAAATTCGCCTCTTTTTTTAGCTTCGTTAAATACGTGTTCTTCCATTTTTTTTAAAAGATCTATTTTCCTTTTATTGAGAATAAGATTTTCCACTTCTTCTTTTTTGAACTCCAAAGGTGCTAAATTTCCGGCTTTTACTGTTTTAGCAACCATAAGAATACAGGTATTTTCAGCATCTGCCTTTACTATTAACTTTCCGGGAACTATATATTCTTTTTTAGTTGAAAAATGAAAAGAAGGTTCTTGAAAAATTTCACTTGCTCTTACCCATTTATTTATGAAAAACTTTTTTGCAAATCGCACTGCAAAAGAGTGTAGTTTAAAAGTATCATTTTTTTGTACGAGTTCTTGCACATGCTCCAGCTCGGGCACATTCGAAGCAACCTTAATAAAAGTTGCTTTTATCAAATCTTCATGTGTAAAAAATAAAGAAGAATCTGCGTTATAAAAAGCTTTTAATTGCTTGGATGTTATAACGGTATCCATATTTTTTTTTA
>Ga0164242_10007145_pt1 | contig 12232 bp, 15 predicted proteins | sample OricomgcompostMG_FD_108783 | JGI IMG/M metagenome (GOLD analysis project Ga0164242, IMG submission 108783) | Miracle-Growth compost microbial communities from Emeryville, California, USA - Original compost - Miracle growth compost (MG) ... | reverse complement strand
TCTCCTGGAGTACTTCCTCATGCCCCCTGTGGTTTTCGTGCTGGCTGTCGCGGTGTTCGCGCAGGGCACATCGGAGTTCATGGTGTCGGGACTGCTGCGGCGGATCGCCGACGATGTCGGCGTCTCGCTCGGCGCCGCCGGTTTGCTGACCTCGCTGTTCGCCGCCGGAATGGTGATGGGAGCGCCGGTGATGGCGATGACCGCGGGCCGGTTGCCGGTTCGATATTCGGTCACGGCGTTTCTCGGGGTCTTCTGCGCCGCTCACGTGATCGGCGCTACCACAACGGGTTTCGCGGCGCTGGTGGTCACACGGGGTGTCGCGGCGGTCGCCGAGGCCGGATTCCTCGCGGTCGTGCCGGCCGCACTGCCGCGGTTGGCCGGTCCTGCCATGGTCGGGCGCGCCCGGCCTCCGTGGTGGTCTCCGGCGTGACCGTGGCCTGTATCGCCGGTGTGCCCGCAGGCACGATGCTGGGTGAGGTCTGGAGCTGGCGTTCGGCGTTCTGGGCCGTCGCGGTGCTCAGCGCGGCGGTGCTCATGCCGGTGTGGACGATGCTCGGCCGGCGAACACAGGCCGAGGGTGGTGCGCCGAGCGGGACCGTCCCTCCGATGCGGCGCGAATGGTCCGTGCTGACGCAGCGCCCAGTTGTGCTCGCCGTCATCGCCGGAGCCCTGGTCAACGCCGCGACCTTCGCCGCATTCACCTATCTGGGCACCCTCGGGCCGGTCGCCGCCGGTTCGACCGTCGATCACACCGGTCGCCCGGCCACCGCGTTGTGGTGCGGTGCCGCCTTCACCGCTGCCGCGCTGGGTGTCGTCCTGCCGGAACGGAATCGGCGCGAGGCGAGCCGATCGAGCAGCGATATCGCCCATCGCTGCCCGTCGCGGCGTGGCGGGTGACGGAGCGGTTGCCGGGTCCCGAATTTGCCCGCAACCTGTTCCAACTACCCGAACAGCGATAATGAGCGCGAAAGTGTTCGAAACCGAGATGGTGGGAGAGACGACTGTGAAGCTGATCGGTGTGATCGGTGGCGGAACCATGGGTGCGGGAATCGCCGAGGTATGCGCGAAGGCCGGGAGCGAGGTTCTCGTCCTGGAGACGACTCCGGACTTCGCCGAGGCGGCGCACAAGCGTATCGAATCGTCGATCTCGCGGGGAGTGACGAAGGGCAAGATCACCCAGGACGAGGCCGACGCCGTGCTCGCCCGGGTGCGGGTGACCCTCGACATCGAGGAGTTCGCCGATCGCGACCTGGTCATCGAGGCCGCTCCGGAGATCGAGTCGCTGAAGTACGAGATCTTCGGCAAGCTGGACAAGATCGTGAAGCCCGCCGGCATCCTCGCCACCAACACCTCCTCGATCCCGGTGATCAAGGTGGCCGGAGCCACGCAGCGTCCCGAGCAGGTCGTCGGCCTGCACTTCTTCAACCCGGTGCCGGTGATGCCGCTGGTGGAGGTGATCTCGACGCTGGTCACCTCGCCGGAGACGGCCGCCGCTGTCACCGACTACGCGAAGAACACCCTGCACAAGACCACCGTGCAGGCCGGTGACCGCTCCGGATTCATCGTCAACGCGCTGCTGATCCCGTACCTGTGCCAGGCGGTGCGGATGCTGGAGTCGGGCTACGCCAGCGCCGAGGACATCGACGCCGCGATGAAGGGCGGCTGCGGCTACCCGATGGGTCCGCTCACCCTCCTCGACACCGTCGGCCTCGACATCGCGCTCGCGGCCGCCGAATCGCTGTACGGCGAATTCGCCGAGCCGCACTACGCACCGCCGGCGCTGCTGCGCCGCATGGTCGACGCCGGCCGCCTGGGCCGCAAGACCGGTCGCGGGTTCTACGAGTACAACTAGCGGCGTTGGCCCGCGTTCTCGGTGATATCCGACCGGGAACGCGGGCTCGAGCCGAATCAGGTGTCGGGATCTTCGTTCTGGTCGCGGGCGGGTCCGGGCCCGGCCAGTTTGCCGGAGTGCTCCGGCGGCGTATCGACTGTGCGCTTGCCCTGGGTTTCCTGATCGTCCTGCTCGGCGTCGGCGCCTGCGTCGGTGTTCTCGGGGTGACTCATGCCGTGCGCGTACCCGTTCGGCGGCTGTCGAATCGCGAGCCCGCGCCGACGCCCCGGACTGGGCTCGACGGAACAAGACGGAACCGCCCGCAAGCAAGGTACGGGCCAGAAGTTATTACTCGTTCTTACCGGAGCTGCTCGCGGGCGCGAGATTGCCTTCTCGTCGTGCATGACGGAAGGTGAGATGTCGATGTGGCGCACTCGTCGGCCGACAGTCAATGTCACTGTCGTGGAACTCTTCTGAACTTTCGGACGCCGGATCTCGACGTGGGCGAATTCGCGCGAATCCGGCGACACTCGGCCGGTGGGAGTGATAAGTTATCTATCATTCTCTCAATAACGACACCGCGCCCCCGGGTGCGGAGGTCGCGGCAAAGCTGCCGAGTGATTCGGAGGTGTCACCTTGTCTCCGTTTGCGCGCTGGAAGTCCCTCGCGGCCGCCGGGCTGGTGGCGGCGACGTGTGGCCTGGCGCACTTCGGCGGTGGCGCCCCCGCGCACGCGTCGCCGAGTTGTCCCGGCCTGTATGTGCTGGCCGTGCCCGGCACGTGGGAAACCTCCGACGCCGATCCGCGCAAAGGGATGCTCGCGGCGAGTGTGGATGCGCTGCCGGGCGACGTCGGGGTCGGCTATATCGCATACACCGCGACCGCCTTTCCCTGGGAGGGTGAGGTCTACGGCCGCTCCAAGCGTGAAGCCGTCGACAAAGCCCGTGCCGCCGTCGCCGCGGTGGCAGGGTCGTGCACCGCGACCCGCATCGCGATCGTCGGCTACAGCCAAGGCGCCGACGCCGCGGGTGATCTCGCGACCGAGATCGGCACCGGCCACGGTGTGGTGGCGCCCGACCGAATCGCATTGGTGGGCTTGATCTCCGATCCTCGCCGCGCACCCACCGACACCCTGATCGGTCCGCCAGTCGTCGGGGCCGGCGCGGGCGGCCCGCGCCCTGGCGGATTCGGTCTGCTCGGTCCGCGGACCTACACGTTCTGTGCGTCCGGGGATCTGTACTGTGCGATGCCCGACGGCGATTTCGCCGGCCGTATCGCCGGATTCTTCGTGGAGATCTCGAATCCCGATCCCGCGATGTTCGACCGGTACTCCCGGGATGCGGGGGATCTTCTCGATTCGGCGCTGGCCGCGGGAGGTCTCGGCTTGCTGGCCGGCCAGCTCGACGCGAACGCCGTGGACGAGCGCAAGGCCCAGATCGCGGAGTTCGTGAATTCCGGTGTCCACCAGAGCTATCCGTTCTACGTCGTCGGGCCCGACGGTGAGACTGCACTGTCCTGGCTGCGCCGGCAACTGGTGGATCTGATAGGCAGGTGAGGTGGGTATGCGGGAAACGGCCGATCGTGGTGCGGTGGCGATCGTCGGTGCGGTCGGGCCGCTGGGAAGTGTGATCGATCGCGTCTGTGGGCAGCAGTCGGTGGCAGTGGTCGGCCGGGTCACTCGCAGAGGCTGGGTGATCGACGGGCCGCCCACGGTGGTCATCGACGTCGGCTCTGCCGAAAACCTGTGGGACAGTGCCGAATTCTGCCAGCGGTGGGGCAGCGCCCTGCTGTATTGCGCGGCGAACCCGGATCCCGGCGGATTCACCCGGCTGCGTGAATTGAGCGCAACCGTACCGGTCGGACTCGCCACGACCCTGGCCCGACGCGATACCGGGCTCGAGTTGCTGGCCGCGCAATTGCTCGGTGTCGCCGGGGAACTCGCGTCGGCGGTCCCCGGCTGGTATCCGATGGCGGATCGGTTCTTCGCGGCGCACTAGTCGGCGGGTGCGACGCGTTCGGATTCCAGCTGCCGCCGCAATAATTTCCCGGTCGCGTTGCGCGGCAGTTCGTCGACGAAGACGATATCGCGCGGAACCTTGTGGCGGGCCAGATTCGCCTTGACGTAGTCGCGGATCTGCTCGGCGTCCACGTCGGCTCCGCCGGCGCGAACGACGAAGGCGCGCAGCCGCTTTCCGAAGTCGTGGTCGTCCACGCCGACCACCGCGGCCTCCGCGACGTCGGCCCGGCTCACCAGCAGGTTCTCGACCTCGAGAGGGTAGACGTTCTCACCACCGGAGACGATCATGTCGTCGTCGCGGCCGTCGACGAACAGCCGGCCGTCGGCGTCGAAATGCCCGACGTCGCCGCTGCACAACAACCCGTCGACGATCTCCTTGTGCTGCCCGTCGGTATATCCGGTGAAGCTGAGGCCGCTGGAGACGAAAATCGTGCCCACCACACCGGGCGTGGTCACCGGATTGCGGTCGGAGTCGTAGATCGCGACCCGGCATCCGACCGGCGGCCGGCCGACCGTTCCCGGGGCCTCGCGCATATCCCGCGGTGTCGCCACCGCCGCCACCGCGACCTCGGTGGAGGCGTACAGGTTGTAGAGCACGTCGCCGAAGACGTCCGCGGTGCGGCGGCTCAGATCCGGTGAGATGGACGAACCGGCGGCGAAGATCACCTCGAGCGACGACGTGTCGTACTGCCGCAACACCGACTCGTCGAGATCGACGATGCGCTGCAACATCGTCGGCACCAGCACGAGGGTCGCGGCGCCGTATTCGGCCACCGCGGCGAGCGTGCGAACCGGATCGAACTTGCGCTGTCGGAAGACGATTCGATTACCCAGCGCCCAGCCCAGTGTGCACTGGGACAGCCCGGTCCCGTGAAAGATCGGCGCGGCCATCACCATCGTGGCATCGCGCGGCAGCGGTATCCGGTCGAGGAATTGGGCCGACTGCAGCGGGGAAACCTTGTCTCGCGGAGCGCCTTTCGGTGTTCCGGTGGTCCCGCTGGTGAGAATCACGAGTCCACCGGGGCGCGGTGGCGCCGGTACGGGGTCGGTGGAATGCGGCCCGGCCTGCGCATAGATGGTGGTGAGGGCGGAGGTCTCGTCGTCGTCCCAGGTGAGCAGCCGGGGGATGCCGGCCGGAACGGCGCGGGCGCGCTCGACGAATTCGCTGTCCAGGAGCAGAGCCTCGATCTTCTCGCGGGCGACGACCTCGGCGAGTTGCGGGCCCGCGGACCCGGTGTTCAGCAGCACCACCCGGGCGCCCAGCTTGCCCGCGGCCAGCAGGCTCAGAACCATGCCGCGGTGATCGCGGCACAGCACGGCGAGCACGGATCCCGGCCCGAAACCGCGCGCGGCGAGCCCGCGGGTGAGTGCGTTGGATTCTCGGTCGAGGTCGTCGAAGGTGAGGGTGCCCCGTTCGTCGACCAATGCCGGCGCCGTCGGATCGCGGCGCGCGGCGTGGGCGAGCACGGTGACGAAGGGGCCGTAGGTTCCGGCGTCGCGCGCGGTGCGCACGATATCGAGCGGATGCCACGGGTCGAACATGCCGCGCCGCCGCAACACCGACGCGGCGGCGAACGCGTCACCGACGGACCGGACCAGCTCGCTCGCAGAACTCGACAGCACCACACAGACCTCGATCCCAGCTCGGCCGGCGAACCCTTCTGTATCGTGTCGCCGAATAGACTAAGAATATACATTCACATATTGCGGGTTGCCCCGGTTTCGGGGGCATTGCCGTCGACCTTCGGATGGTGAGAAGATGAGACGTCTGATGTCTCAGTGATCCTCGGAGTGATACGTATGAATCGAGCCGCCCGAACCGCCGCCGCGGCCCCGACGCCGGATGCCGGACTCGCCCGCCGGCGGCAGTACATGGCCGGTCCCGCGGCATTGCTGGGCGGCCCGGCGAATGTCGTGATGCAACTCGGTTTGCCGCCGGTCGGCCGCGGAGTCGTCGAAAGTACCGTGGAGAGCGGCCAATACGCGCGGCATCCGCGCAAACGCGGGCGCACCACGCTGACCTATCTGGCGGTGGCCATGCTCGGAACCGAAGACGACCGTGCCGCCTACCGTGCCGCCGTGGACACCTCGCATCGGCAGGTGCGTTCGCGTCCCGGCAGCCCGGTCCGCTACAACGCCTTCGACCCGCAACTCCAGCTCTGGGTGGCCGCCTGCATCTATCGTGGCGTCGACGATTCGACCCGGTTCTTCTACGGAAGAATCGACGATAACTTGGCGGAGGAGTTCTATCGTGAGTCCGCACGCTTCGGCACCACCTTGCAGATGCCGGAACGGCTGTGGCCGCCGGACCGGGCGGCCTTCGAGGAGTACTGGAACGCCAAGCTGGGCGAGATCTCGTTCGACGACGAGGTTCGCCGCTATCTGCTGGATCAGGTCATCGGCCTGGGGCCGTACAGCCGTGTCGAGCGAATCGCCTTCGCGCGGGTCAATCGCTTCTTCACCACCGGCTTCCTTCCTCAGCGGTTCCGCGACGCGCTGGGGCTCGGATGGGGGCCGCGGCGGCAGCGCGCCTTCGAGATCGTGATGCGAACCATCGGAACGGTGCTGAAGCGCCTGCCCGAACACTGGCGCAGCTACCCGTTCGACGGGTACCTCGAGGATATGCGGCGGCGGCAGGCGCTCGGAAAATCGTTGGTGTAGAAGACGGTCAGGTCGGTCCGCCGTCCCCGCGAGAGGGATACCGTGGTTGTCATGCCTTTCCGCGTATACACGACAGCGAGTGGGCCGGACCGAGAACAGTCTTTCCCCGACCCGGAGGACAATTTCAAGTTCCTCGAGGGGGGAGTGCTGGCGGTCTACACGGCGGCGAAGTACACGTATTTCGCCCCCGGCTACTGGACACACCTCGAAGAACACAAGCCCTGAACGTTCCCGGTCGGCGGACTCGGGTGCGTAGTCGAGGGCGGCCGGGCTGCTACCGCGCCGACAGCGCGGTGCGCAGTTTGGTGAGGAACCGGCTCAGGTGGGGGTCGGATTCGGGGATGGCGTCGTCATCGATGTCCCACCATCGCCCGCCGGCGAATTCTCGTGGGTCGGGTGCGAAGGGGCGTTCGCGGTCGCCGCGCATGACGTACCACAGCGAGACGTCGCGGTGTGGATGCGCTCCGACGGTCCGGGTGATGGTCAGAAACAGGGGGCGTTCGCCGACAACGGTGAACTCGGCCTGCGTTCCGAGTTCCTCGGCGGCCTCGCGTCGCGCTGTGTGCAAGGGGTTTTCGGCGGGGTCCACGTGACCGCCCATCGGCAGGTGCAGTCCGGACTTGCGATGCGCGCCGAGCAGTACCGCGCGGGCATCCGGATCGACGACCACCACATACGAAACGAGGTGCTGCGGCGGTGTGGCGGGAGGTTCCCGCCGGAAGATGTCGTCGGTGTCGTCCAGCCAGGACAGCGTCTGGTCGATGTGCTCCTGCTCCACGGGGTCCAGCGGCGTGATCGCCGCGACGATGTCCGCGACGACTGCGGTGGCCGGGTGCATATGCGGACGATAGCGGCGGGTACCGACAACCGGCCGGAGTCGATCGGGGCTAGTGCGGGCGGAGGAGCAGTTGTGCGATGAGCGCCTTGTGATCGGCGCCGGGCAGGCGGAACGCGTCGACGGTGTCCGCGCGGCCGTCGGCGACCAGGATGTGGTCGATGCCGACCAGTGGTGGCCAGCGCTTGTCGGTGGGATACGTGACGAGGTGGCCGGCGCCCTCCTGTTCGGCCGCGTCGTGGAACCGGCCCGAGAGCATCGCGCGGAATTGGGCATGGTCGAAGGTGGCGTTGAAATCGCCGCCGACGATCACCGGCCGATCCGCGGGCGAGCGGTCGAGAATGGTTCGCAGCCGGGACAATTCGTCGGCCCACAGGTGTGTTCCGGAGATCGGGGGCACCGGATGGAAGGCATAGACGGTGACCGGTCCGGCTCCCGGGACGGTCGCGGTCGCGGAGAGCTGGTTCAGGACGAATCCGTCGTATTCCACCGTGTCCGAGAGGGGATGGGCGCTCCAGATCCCGGTACCGGTGGCGGTCCGCCCGGGTGACAGATACCGATGCGGCAGCAACCGGTCCAGGCCCACACCCTCGAGTGCGCGCACCGCGGCCGGAGTCAGTTCCTCGACGGTGAGGATGTCGACCTTGCGTTCGCGCACCTGCTCGATCAGCGCCTGCGGATCGGCGCCGTCGAACAGCAGATTGGCCTGCATCACCGTCACCGGCGTGCCGTGATCGCCGGGAGAGTGGCCGACATACAGCGGAGCTTGCGTCCAGATCGCCACGCCCGCAACGGCAATGGCGACCGCGACCCCGGCCCACCGCTTCGCGGCAGCGAACAGCGCCACTCCGGCCAGTGCGGCACACATCAGATACGGCGCGCCCGACGCCGCCAGAACCAGCCACCGGGACTCGGTTCGATTGAAATGCAGAGCCACACCGGCGGCGCCCACCACGGTCGCGACCGCGGCAAGCGATTCGAGCGCGATCCGCCCCCACGCCGCCCTCACGCGCCCGACCTCCGCACCCCGGATCCGGCGATCGCCCGCCGCGCGGCCTCGATCGTCGTCGGCGCATGCCGCAGGCGGAACGCGGAGGGGTAAGGCCGTTCGGCCGTCGTCCGCGGAAGATCGTCGTGCTCGTCGCCGACTGTGGGCGTCCCGTGCGCGTACGGCTCGGGCGGGGGGAACGGCACGGCACTCCCATCGATCGATCGGCTCGCGGACGTGGTGAGTGTATTCATGCCTCGCGGACGGGTTTTCGGTCGTCGGCCGACGTAGCCGTGCCGTGCAGGACGTTGGCGACCAGGGTGGTGGCGAAGTGCTCGCCGAGAGGCAGGTTCGGCAGCAGCAGGCGGTGGTAGCAGGCGCCCCACAGCTGGTCCACGAGGATCTCCGGGTCGACATCGGCACGCAGTTGCCCGCGCTCCTGTGCGCGGCGCATGGCCTCCACGGCCAGCCGGCGGCGCGGTCCGGAATAGCGTTCCAGCAGGGCGGCGGACAGGTCCGGATCGGTTTGGGCCTGGCCGATGAGTTCGGCGATCACCCGCCCGGCGCGGGTGCGCGTGAGGACGTGGACGAACGAGCGGAGCTGCGCGGTCAGATCGGCCTCGATATCGCCGGTGTCGGGAAAGGTCAGGGCGGATTCGACGGCGTGGAAGTATCCGTCGAGTGCGAGCGCGCCCTTCGACGGCCACCACTTGTACAGCGTCGTCTTGCTGACGCCGGCCTTCTCCGCGACCGCCTCGATGGTGAACGCGCCCATCCCCGACTCGAGCAGCAGCGCGCCGGCGGCGTCGAGCGCCTCGGCGCGCACTTCGGCGGCCGGACGGCGGCCACGGCCTCGTCGCGGGCGTGCCACGTCGTCTTGTTCCGGCATCCGCACCCTCCTTTTCCGAACGTTCTCAGCGTGACATATGGACGCAGCGTCCACAATCTGTTTATATGGACGCGGAGTTCATAAGTTTCGAGGAGGCATCATGGCCGAACACACGCGCGTCGCACTGGTGACGGGAGCCTCGGGCGGCATCGGTCGCGCCGTCGCCCGGCGCCTCGCCGCCGACGGGATGGCCGTCGGCGTGCACTACGCCGGCAACAAGGCCGCGGCCGACGAACTCGTGACCGAACTCGAAGGGCGCGGCGGCCGAGCCCTCGCGGTGGGCGGCGACGTGGCCGACGAACACGCGATGGCCGCCGCGTTCGACGCCGTCGAGGCCGCCTTCGGCGGGATCGATGTGGTCGTCGACACGGCCGGGATCATGACGCTGGGGCCGGTCGCAGACTTCGATCTCGACGCCCTGGATCGCATGCACCGCATCAACATTCGCGGCACCTTCGTGGTCGCCCAGCAGGCCGCGCGGCGCGTGCGCGCGGGTGGCGCCGTCATCACCTTCTCCACCTCGGTGACCCGCCTGGCACCTCCCGGGTACGCCGCCTACGCCGCGAGCAAGGGGGCGGTCGAGGCGATGACCCTGATCCTGGCCCGCGAACTGCGAGGCCGCGACATCACCGTGAACGCGGTCGCCCCGGGCCCGACCGCCACGCCCCTGTTCCTCGACGGAAAGGATCAGGAGGCCGTCGACCGCCTCGCCGCGCAGTCTCCGCTGGAACGACTCGGCACGCCCGAGGACATAGCCGAAGCGGTCGCCTTCCTCGCGGGCCCCGGCCGCTGGATCAACGGCCAGGTCCTCTTCGCCAACGGCGCCATCGCCTGAGGCCCACCCAGCGGGAGGATTCGCCGGAAGGACCCGGCGTGCCGCCACACTCTTGCCATTCTGAGCGGAGGACTCGCCGGAGTGGAGGTGGGCGAATGGACGAGCCGGGTGCCGAGGCGCCGAGACTGCTCGAACTCGGTGCGGACCCGGACGCCGTGCTGCGGCTGATCCGATACTTCGACGGTTTCGACGAATCCGACGCCAACGCGGATGCGGTGGTCCGCGCCGCGGCGCTACTGGCCGAATGTCCGGCGGGGGCGAGGTGGCCGTCCGGCACCACGATTCGCTACGACGCGGCGGGGCGTGCGCTGCCGGCGGTGATGCCGCCGCCGGAGGTGATCGGCGAGCCGGCGGTGTGGCTGGAGCGGGCCGGCGCCGCGCACGCCCTCGACGCGGTCCTGGTGGATCGGCTGCGGCACTGTCTGCGGGTGGTGGCGGTGCGCGGTTCGGTGGCGGGGCCGACGGGTCTGGACGATCCCGCGCTGCTGGAGGTGGTGTTGTCGGAGAAGCAGCGGCGCGAGGATCGCGTGCGGGCCATGCGCCTGCTCGGCATCGACCCGGCGCAGCCGATGCGGGTGCTCGCGGTATCGGGACCCGGTGCGGTGGAAGCGGTCCGGATCATCGGCGCCCGGGTGCGGCTGGTGCGTTCGGCGCCGATCGGCGCGACCACCGCGGTGCTGATCCAGGACCGGGAAGGCTGCCGGGAGCTGTCGGATGTGTTGAATTCGGCTGTGGTGCACAAATTTCCGGCGTCGCGCCGGGGCGCGTGTGGGCCGTGGGTGGGGATGGGGGAGCGGTTGCCGGCCTACGCGGCCGCCACGTCGTGGGAGCAGGCGCGGCGGGTGTTGCGTTTCGCCTCCTCGACCTGGCACGGGCGCCGAGTTGTCGCGTACGAACGGCTCGGGTCGCTGGTCCTGCTCGGTGAGCTTCCGGTACAGCGACTGCTGGGCATCTCGGATGTGTTGCGGGTCAACGAGTTCGCCGCCACCGAGGCCGGTGCGCTCGCCGTCGACACGCTCGAGGCGTTCTGTGTCTTCGGATCGCTGCGCCGCACCGCCGCGGAACTGCATCTGCATCACAGCACCGTGGCCGCGCGCATCGCGCAGGTCGAGGCGGTGATGGGCTGGGATGTCGACGAGGCGCTCGACCGCTTCATGGCCACGCTGGCGCTGATGGTGCGACGCATCGCCTTGTCCTCGGCCGAACTCGCCGCGGATCCGGAAGCGGCCGGGCGTGCCGATCCGACGCGTGTCGGATGAATGCGGCCCATCCGGCGACGGGCGGCGGGTGATCCGGATCACTCGGTTCGGCCATGATCGGCAGCGACAGAAGGAGTTTCGACATGGCAGTCACCGGGCGCGTACGCCGCGCAGATCGGCATCCCCGTCGACGACACCGCGGCCGACTATCTGGTCGTCTTCCGGCAGCTACTGCTGTGGCCCGTCGACGCGGAAGGACGGATGGTCGGTGAGGACTCGTATCACTCGGGTCCGGTCGAGATCCGCAAACTGAGTTTCGACGAATTGCCGGGCGAATACATCGAACTCGTGCACTCGAAGGCGTGAAACAGCCAGACTCGGCTGATGGAAGGCGATACGGAAATGACTGAACTCTCCCATGCGACCGCGGACGTGCGCCGCACGGATATCGCGACCATGCTGCTCGACCGGCTCGGAGACGAGCGGCTCGGACTGCGCACCCGCGATCGGGATTGGACCTGGGACGCGGTGGTCCGGGAATCGGCCGCCCGTGCGGAGCTGGCGCGCTCCCTGCGCCACGACGGGCCCTTCCATATCGGGGTGCTGCTGGACAATGTTCCCGACTTCGTGTTCTGGCTGGGTGCGGCGGCCTTGGCGGGCGCCACGGTCGCCGGCCTGAATCCCACCCGCGGAGACGCTCAGCTGGCCTCGGATATCCGATACGTCGATTGCCAGTTGATCGTCACCGACGCGGCCGGGATGGCGCGACTGCGCGAACTGGATCTCGACCTTCCCGGCGACCGGTATCTGCAGGTCGACGACCCCGGTTATGCCGCGCTCGTCGGCGCCCATCGCGGCGAACCGGTGGCCGCGGGCGGCCCGGACGCGCTGATGCTGTTGCTGTTCACCTCCGGCACCACCGGAACCTCGAAAGCGGTGAAATGCAGTCAGCGCCGCCTGGCCATGATCGCGTACGCG
>Ga0164242_10007144_pt1 | contig 12233 bp, 14 predicted proteins | sample OricomgcompostMG_FD_108783 | JGI IMG/M metagenome (GOLD analysis project Ga0164242, IMG submission 108783) | Miracle-Growth compost microbial communities from Emeryville, California, USA - Original compost - Miracle growth compost (MG) ... | reverse complement strand
GCCAGGCCGTCGTCCCGTTTGGCGAGCGTCTGCGAGAAGACCGTGACCTCCGCGCCCAGCGCTGCGGCGATCTTCACGCCCATGTGGCCGAGCCCGCCGAAGCCGACGATCGCGACCTTCTTGCCGGAGCCGGCCGCCCAGTGGCGGAGCGGGGAGTAGAGCGTGATGCCCGCACAGAGCAGCGGCGCGGCCACATCGAGGTCGAGGGCGTCCGGGATCCGCAGCGCGAAGGCCTCGTCGACGATGATGTGCGACGAGTAGCCACCGGCGGTCGGAAGCCCGTCCTTGCCGATGGCGTTGTAGGTGCCGATGTTGCCTGGCACGCAGTACTGCTCCTCGCCGATCGCGCAGTTCTCGCACTCGCGGCAGGAGTCGACCATGCAGCCGACGCCGACCCGGTCACCGACCGCGTAGCGGGTGACGTCGGCGCCGACCTCCTCGACGATGCCGGTGATCTCGTGGCCCGGCACCAGCGGAAACATTGCCGGACCCCACTCGTTGCGCGCCGTGTGGATGTCGGAGTGGCAGATCCCGGCGTACGCGATCTTGATGACGATGTCGTTCGGTCCGGGGTCGCGCCGCTCGATCGTGGTTCGCTCGAAGGGCGCCTTCGGGCCAGCGGTCGCCCGAGCGGTGAAGGTGCGCATGGATCGTTACGCTACGCCGCGTGGTGAAGGCGGGGAACAAGCCCTTCGACGGCGTCCGCGTCGTCGAGGTCGCGGCCTGGACGTTCGTCCCGGGTGCCGGCGCGATCATGGCGGACCTGGGTGCCGACGTCATCAAGATCGAGCCGCCGACCGGCGATCCGCAGCGCGGGCTGATGAACCTGCTCAGCCAGTCCGAGGGCGGACCCAACCCGTTCATCGAGATTCCGAACCACGGCAAGCGCAGCGTCACCCTCGACCTGAAGTCCGACGGCGGCCACGACCTGCTGCTGCGACTGATCGAGACCGCGGATGTGTTCCTGACCAGCTACCTGCCGAAGTTGCGCGAGCGGATGCGGATCGACGTCGACGACCTGTGCGCGGTGAATCGGCGCCTTGTCTATGTGCGCGGGTCGGGCTGGGGGAGCGCCGGCCCGAAGGTCGACGTCGGCGGGTACGACGCCGCGGCCGCGTGGGCCGGCGGCGGCGCGATGTACAAGCTGACCGAGCCCGGCACCGAGAGCCCAGCGATGCAACCGGCCGCGTTCTACGACCTGCAAGGTTCGAGCTACATCGCAGGTGCCGTCGCGATGGCGTTGTTCCGTCGCGAGCGCACCGGCGAGGGTGGCGTCGTCGACGTGTCGTTGCTCAACGCCGGGATGTGGAGCATGAGTCCCGACATCGTCGCGGCGCCCTACACCGGACAGCTGTTCCGCGCGGATCGCAAGAACGCCGGCAACCCGATCGCGAGCTTCTACCGAACCTCCGACGACCGGTGGATCTCGCTGGTCTGCCTGCAGTCCGATCGATTCTGGCCGGAGCTGTGCGGGTTGATGGGACGCCCCGAGCTGGCAGACGATGCGCGGTACGTCGACCAGGTTGCCCGCTACAAGAACCGGCGAGCGTGCGTCGCCGAGCTGGATGCGATCTTCGCGGCGAAGACCCTCGACGAGTGGCGGCAGATCCTGGCCGGGTTCAGCGGCGTCTGGTCGGCGGCACAGAGCTTCACCGAGCTGCACGAGGACGAGCAGGTCGCCGCCAACCACTACCTGAGCGACGTGACCCGCGGTGACGGGAGCTCGTTCCGGCTCGTCGCGCCGCCGTACCAGTTCGACGGTGAGCCGACGTCGTCAGGCCGAGCCGCGCCGGAACTCGGGCAGCACACCGAGGAGGTCCTGCTCGAGCTCGGGATGGAGTGGAACGAGGTGACGACACATCGCGAGTCCGGCGCGCTGGGTTAGCGGTGCGCCGCACTAGTGTCGGCTGGTGCCTGCAGGGGTTCGTCTGGTTGTCACTGCGCTCGTTGCCGGCACCGCGGTCACGTTGCCAACGGGTGGTCCGCTGAGCGCGACGTCGCCCCAGCGGGCTGTCGCGCAAGCTCACGGCGTACAGCTCGTCAAGGTGGAGCGACAGGGGTCCCGGGTCGTCGAGCTGACGCTTCGTACACCGGCCTTCACCACGCCCACCAAGGTCGACGTGGACCTGCCGGTCGGCTACCACGCGCACCCGCACAAGCGCTGGCCCGTGACCTACTTCCTCGCCGGCATCATGAACACCTACGCGTCTTTGAATCATGTGGTCGACGGCGTGAAGCTGACTCGGCGCTTTCCTGCGATCGCGGTGTCGCCGAATGGTGACAGCGGGTGGTGGAGCGACTGGTACAACGGCGGCGCGAAGGGTGCGCCCGCTTACGAGACCTTTGTCATCGACCAGCTGATCCCGCTGATCGACCGTCGGTTCCGCACGATTCCGACGCGCGCCGAGCGGGCCGTGATCGGCGTCTCCATGGGCGGGTACGGCGCGATGATGCTCGCCGCCCGTCACCCCGATCTGTTCGGCGAGGCCGCCACGTTGTCCGGTGCGGTCGATACCAACTTCCAGCCGATCGCCGCGGTTCTGAGCGCTAGCCCGACCTTTCAGGGCGGGGCGGTCGATGCGATCTACGGGTCCCAGGCAACGCAGGGCGTTCGCTGGCACGGCCACAACCCGACTGACCTCGCGGCGAACCTGAGACGAACACGGGTGCAGGTACGTACGGCGAACGGCTTTCCCAACCCGGGCATCGGCGAGCACCTCCTGTCGGCGGACAGCCCGTCCTGCGTCATCGAGGCCGGGGTTCATCAGGGCAGCCTCAACTTCACTCGCAAGCTCAACGCGTTGCACATCCCGCATCTCTGGGAGGACTACGGTCCTGGCTGTCACACCCCGCCGAACTTCAAACGAGAGATCACGGACACCCTGCGCGTGCTGGCTCGACAATTCGCACATCCGGCTACCGACCCACGCTCGTTCAGCTACCGATCGATCGAGCCACGGTTTCGCAGCTATGGCTGGCGCGTTGCCGCGGACTCGCGGCGGGCCCTCGAGTTCCTTGTGTTGCGTGTCGTGGGGGACCGAAGAGTGACTGTCACTGGGTCGGGCCTGACGACCGTCACGACGCCGCCGCTGTTCGGCAAGCTCCATCGCGTGGAGCTTCGCGGGGCGACTCGACGGGAGGTACGCGTTGACGCTCGCGGCCGGATCAAGTTCAGCGTCGATCTCGGCCCGCCTGACCGCCAGCAGCAGTACACGCTCGGCGCATCGACCTCAACGGTTCGTCGAGCCGTGACCTTCGACCCGCCGGCGGGCTGATCCCGCGAACCGATGAGCTGTCGCGCACGTCCAAGGAGCATGCGGCTTTCCTACCGTCTAGGTCGACTCGCCGTCGCCGCGGCGGCCGTGGCCGTTGTGGCCGGCTGCAGCAGCGACGGGGGAGGCAGTCATTCGGCCGGCCCGCGCGGGATTCGCGGCACCGAGCTATCCGCTTTCGCCTGCAACGCGAAAGCGGCCGGCAAGGCGGTGCGGCTGCCGCCTTCCGACGTTCTCGAGCTCCGGGTGTGTCCAGTCTCGGCACCCGAGCCGTTCAACCGCCCGGACCGCCCCGTCTCACTGGTTCGAGGCAGTACCCGCTTCCAGAGCTTCCTGGCGGCGTTGTCGCTTCCGGACGAGGCCGCCAAGGGCCAGCAGGCCTGCCCGGCGTACGCCGAACTTCTCCCGACCGTGATCGCGAGAACGAAGACGGTGGCGCTGATCGCGCACCTGCCGGTCGATGCCTGCGGGCACACCCTGGGCCCGGTGAGCGCGGCGTTGGCGTCGGTCATCGGCACTCCGAGCGCAACTTCCTAGATCGCGGAAAGGCCGCCTTCCGGTCACTATGGGCGTCTCGGCAACTACTGGCTCAGGTTCCGGCCTGGGCGGGTCGTCCGGATCGACGCGATCTACACGCCGTAAGGCCGTCCGGTCAGGTGATCGCGTCGAGGAGTGGCCGCAGGGTCGCTACCAGCGCCTCCGGTTGGTCGCACATCGCGTGGTGTCCGGCCTTCGGGAGTGTGACGATGTTGACGCCGTGTCGATGCAGCTCGGAGATTCGTTCGACCATCGGGTCCTCGACCATGCCGCGTTCGCAGCGGATGAGGGTGAGCGGCGCTTCGAGGCGGGGAAGCAGGTTGCGTACCCAACCGCGCTGTCCGAAGATCCCCGGGTCGAACTTCCAGGTCCAGCCGCCCTCGACTCGGCGGAGCGACTCGACCGCGATGTGGTGGGAGACGTAGTCAAGGTTGCCGTCCTGTGGCGGCACGGTGCGGAAGCGCGCGATGGCGTCGTCCAGGGACGCGTAGACCTTCGTCGGTGGCCGGCGGGCGGCGATCGGCTCCTCCTCCGGCGGCACCTCGGTGAACGGCGAGTCGATGGCGACGATCTCCCGTACGGCGGACGGCTCGACGACCCCGGCGAACACCGACACCCAGCCACCCATGCTGTGGCCGACGAAGACCGCCGGATCGAGTCCCTCGGCGCGCACCGCGGCGACCACCTCGCGCGCCCACTGCGACCGGTCGTACTCCGGCTTCCACTCGCTGTCGCCGTGCCCGCTCAGGTCGACGGCCATCACGCGTCGCTTGCCGGCAAGCTGTGGCGCTATGTGATCCCACCATCCGGAGTGAGCCGCGCCGCCATGGAGCAGGACCACGCCGGGGAGGTCGCCCTTCTCGCCCCAGGCTCGGTAGTGGATGCGCACGCCGTCGACCTCGATGTCGTGGTGGGTCGGCACCTTTGCAATGGCGGCTTCGAACCACGCCGGGGCGGCAGGAGCACTCATGAGGGTGGGTTGGTCGCGCGGTGCTAGTCGCTCGACGGCAGTGGCTTCGACTCCTTGGTGACCAGCGGCACGCCGTTGCCGGCGAGGGTGCCGTCGCCGCCCTTCGTCACCAGCAGCTCGAGGGTGCCGTCGGCATCATCCGTCGTGTACCGCTTGCCGAGCAGCGTGCCCTCGTCGAGCCCGGCCGCCGGCGTACCGCCCTCGGCGACGTCCGTGCCCAGCTCGACCATCGGCGCACCGCCGCAGGAGAGCGTGATGTCGTCCGCCGGGACCCGCACGACGATGACCTCCGTGGTGCAGACCTGGCTGCGCAGCCGCTGCCCTGACTTCAGTGGCACGCCCGCTCCTTTCCTGTCGCCGCGGACCTGGCAGGTACTTCGGCGTCGTAGTGATCTGTATGTGATGATGCCATTCGATGACTACCACCGACACCGCCACCCGGATCCCGCTCGTCGACTACCTGGCGCTCGAGCCCGAGCCGCACCTGGTTGCGCAAGAATGCACCGTCTGCAGCGCTCGCTACTTCGACCACCGTGACGCGTGCGCGAGCTGCTTCGAGGCCGTCTTCCGCTCGGTCGATGTGCCGACCGAGGGAGAGGTCACCTCGTTCACGATCGTCGCCTACGCGCCGCCTGGTGTGGATGCGCCGTTCGTTGCCGCCGTCATTGACTGCGGCGGTACGCCGGTGCGCGGCAACCTCATCGATGTGACGCCGGACCCCGAGCACGTGAAGCTCGGAATGAAGGTGCGCCTCACGACGTACTCCCTTGGAACCGACAGCGCTGGAACCGAGGCCATCGGCTTCGGGTTCGCGCCCGCGTAAGGAGAAGGCAATGGCTAGCGGCGACGTCTGGATCCTCGGGATCACGATGACGAAGTTCGGCAAGCACCCCGAGATCGACTCGGTCGGGCTTGCCGCGCAGGCAGCGCGCGGAGCGCTCGCCGACGGCGGCGTGTCGATGCGCGACATCGGCATTCTCGCGGCAGGCAACCTGATGGGCGGCGGCGCGCTCGGTCAGCAGCTGCAAAAGCAGATCGGCCAGACCGGCATCCCGGTCTACAACGTCGCCAACGCCTGCGCGACCGGTGCGACTGCATTGCGCACCGTGGTCATGGCGATCAAGTCAGGCGAGGTCGACATGGGTCTCGCGGTCGGTGTCGAGAAGCTCTCCGGCGCCGGTCTGCTCGGCGTCGGTGGCCCGAAGAAGCAGGGCGACACCTGGGAGCCGTCCGGCAGGCAGGGCGCGATCATGGGCCTCGACGGGCGGGTCGGCACGGAGAACATGCCGGGCACGTTCGCCCAGATCGGCATGGAGTACGGCCACAAGTACGGCGGGGTCAGCTTCGAGCTGTTTGCCCGGATCAGCGAGAAGAACCACATGCACTCGACGCTGAACCCGCTGGCGGCCTACACCAAGGCGATGTCTGTCGAGCAGATCATGGGCGACATGATGATCGCCTACCCGAACACGCGGCCGATGTGCTCGGCGAACTGTGATGGCGCGGCCGCGGCCGTCCTCGTGAGCGACGAGAAGCTGAAGACGCTGTCGGATGACCAGCGCAAGCGAGCGATCCGGATTGCGGCCTCCGTCCTCACCACCGATCCGTACGAGGCCGGCTGCCAGATCCTCCCGAACGTCAACACGCTCACCCGCAACGCGGCCAAGCAGGCTTACGAGAAGGCGGGCGTTGGGCCGGAAGACCTCGACCTCGTCGAGCTGCACGACTGCTTCGCGACCGCAGAGCTCGTGCACTACGACAACTTGATGCTGTGCAGCGAGGGGAACGCCGTCGACTTCTTCGAGTCGGGTGCCGCGCATCGCACCGGGAGCACGCCGGTCAACGTGTCGGGCGGGCTCCAGTCCAAGGGACACCCGATCGCCGCGACGGGCATCGCCAACGTGTGGGAGGTCTGCCACCACCTGCGCGGTGAGGCGGGCGACCGACAGATCGAGGGCGCCAAGCTCGGCCTCGCACACGTCATCGGTCTCGGCTCGGCGTGCGGCGTTCACATCCTCGAGAAGACCGCCGCTTAGCAGTTCCGTCTCTCTCACCAGATGGAGCTCGCCCTCGCGCCGGCGGACCTGGCCTTTCGGCAGGCGGCGCGGGAGTGGCTGCGCGCGAACTACCCCGGTGAGCCGCGACCCAACGACGGCCCGGCGATGCGGGAGTTCGACCTCGAGTGGCAACGACGGCAGTGGGCCGGCGGCTGGGCGGGGGTGTCCTGGCCGAAGGAGTACGACGGACTCGGGCTGCCCGTCCTGCAGCAGCTGATCTGGCTCGAGGAGTGCGCACTGATCGGCGCCCCGGACATCGACAGCCGGTTCGTCGCGGTTAATCACGCCGGCCCGACGCTGATCGCCAATGGCACCGAGGATCAGAAGGCGTTTCACCTGCCGAGGATCCTGCGCGGTGAGGCGCTGTGGTGCCAGGGATTCTCTGAACCACAGGCCGGCTCCGACCTGGCCTCGCTGCGCACGACTGGCGTGGTCGACGGCGACGCCCTGGTCGTCACCGGGCAGAAGCTCTGGACCAGCTTCGCCGACCTGGCGGACTATCAGGAGCTGCTCCTGCGCACCGATCCGAGCGTCCCCAAGCACAAGGGCCTCACCTGGGTGATCTGCGACATGCGGCTGCCCGGCATCACGATCCGCCCGATCAAGACCCTTGACGGGCTCAGCCACTTCTGCGAGGTCTTCTACGACGAGGTCCGGATCCCACTCGCCAACGTCGTCGGCGCGATCAACGATGGTTGGCGGGTCGCGATGTCGACGCTGTCGTTCGAGCGAGGCACGGCGTTCACCCACGGGCAGGTGCAGCTCGCCGCGATCGCCGAGCGGCTGGCCGGCTATCTGCAGCAGACCGACGCGGCGGCGTACCGGCCCGAGCTGATCGAGCGGCTCGCAACCGCACGTGCCGAGATCGCCGCGCTGCGAGCGCTGACCTACACCAACGCGATGCGCAACTCGGATCTCGCGGTGCCAGGCCCGGAGGGGTCGCTGGTCAAGCTGGCCTACACGGAGCTCCGGCAGCGTCTGATGCGGCTTGCGCTGGAGATCGTCGGTCCCGGCTCTGATCTGCCGGGCATCACCACCGCCACCTGGGACGAGGACTACCTGTTCTCCTACACGGAGACGATCGCAGGTGGGACGTCGGACATCCAGCGCAACATCATCGGTGAGCGCGTGCTCGGATTGCCGCGGTAGCCGCGCCATGGATCTGCTGCTTTCCGACGACCAGCGGTCGATCGTCGCGGCGGTCACCGAGCTGCTCGATGACCTGATGCCGATCGAGGCCGTCCGTAGGGTTCTCGACGGCGACAACGCGCCGCTCGACGCGCTGTGGCGTTCGGCCGGCGAGCTCGGCTGGTTCGGGCTCGGCCTGGCGGAGGAGCACGGTGGCACTGGCTTCGACCTGATCGACGAAGCCCTGCTCTTCGTCGAGCTTGGCCGCCGCATCGTGCCAGGGCCGTTCCTCGCAACGATTCTTGCGGCGCGCATCGCCGCCCTAGGCGGAGCCGCCGACGCGGCTATGGCGTTGCTGGCAGGGCAGGCTCGTGCCGGCCTCGCCGCCCGGCCGGACAACGGGCCGGCGGTCCTGTACGACGCGGCTGACGCGACGTACCTCGTGGTGTTCGGATCGCAGGAGGTCGAGCTCTTGCCCGCGGCGATGGCGTCGGGCAGAACCGATCAGCCCGGGCTGGACCCGCTGACGCGACGCGAGACCGCCAACCTGTTCGGCGAGCCGATCGTCTCGGCGCCGCGAGAGGAACCGATCGTGGCCCGCGGCTCGGTGCTCGTTAGCGCGATGCTGACCGGGATCGCGGCTGCGACACGAGACCTGTCGGTGGACTACGCGAAGACCCGCGAGCAGTTCGGCTCCGCGATCGGCGCCTTCCAGGCAATCAAGCACCGGTGCGCGGACATGGCGGTCGGGGCCGCTCTGGCTGAGGCCCAGCTCACGTTCGCGGCCCTCAGCGTGACCGAAGGCACCGAGGACGCTCGGTTCCAGGCAGCCGCCGCGCGTGTGGTCGCCGAGCACGCAGCGCTGTCGAATGCGCGCGAGGCGATTCAGATCTACGGCGGGATCGGCGTCACCTGGGAGTGCGACGCTCATCTGTATCTCAAGCGAGTCCATGCCCTCCGCGAGCTGTTCGGCGGAGAAGCCGCCCACCGTCCGGCATTGCTCGACCGTCACCCGCGCGACTGATCGCTAGTAGCGGAGATCGGCAAGTACGCCGTAGTGGTCTGAGGCGGGCGGTCCTGGCGGTTCCGGACGCCCCACGATCTGCGCATTGACCGGATGCCCGCGGCCGCCGCCTCGCGGCCACGCCGAGAACACGTAGTCGAAGCGTCGGTCTGGGAACAGGCTTGCGGCGGCCAACGGGTTGTCTCGTGCGAACGTGATGCCAGGTCCGCCGTCGCCGGCGACTTCCCATGCGTCGTAGAAGACGAGGCCGCCCGGCCCGGCCGACCGCCCCGTCAGGACGCGGATCTCGTCACTGTCCGGTGGGGCATTGAAATCACCGCAGAGGACGGTGATCGCTCGGCGATCGATCGATCCCGCCACGACGTCGAGCATCTGCTGCACCTGATGGAGGCGGCCCGCGGTTGCACCGAGCGGGTAGTCGAGCATCACGCCGAAGACCTGGATCCGCCCGCGGGGACCATCGACCTCGACGTGCCCGAGCAACCCGCGCACTTCACCGTCGCGCGTGGTCAAGTCGTGATGCGAGTGTGCGGCGATCGGCCATCGTGACGTGATCGCAATACCCGATGACCACTCCGCTTCCTCGGATCTGGCTCCAAGGAAGCGGGAGTCGCTGTGGCCGAGTTGGTCCGCGACCACCGAAGCCTGGTCTGTCGTCGACCCGGCCCAGGCTTCCGTGAGGCAGACGATGTCCGGTTGATGCGCGGTAAGTTCATCCTCGAGTTGCCGTTGGCGCGCGTCGGCGTTGCCGAACCGTGCCCACACGTTCCATGTGATGAGGCGCAGAGTCGAGTCGACCAAGGCCCCGTACGGCTCGTACGGGTCGAACTCCACGCTCCCATCCTGCCGTGCGCGTCTTGTCAGACCAGTTGGGAGGCCGGCTTGTTGATCGGGCTGGTCAGCGTGGCTGGAGCGACACTGAGACCGAAGACAGCCCGGTAGCCATCCGTGACCTCTCGGTGGACGACTCGATCGGCGGTCTCGACACGGGTGCCCGGCTCGCAGACGAACTCTTCCGCGCCGTCCTCGAACTGGATGCGCAGTGTGCCCTCGAGGATGTAGATCAGCGCTTCGAAGTCGTGCCAGTGCCATTCCGACACTTCGGCGGGGGCCGGGAAGGTCACCGCGTGCCACCCTCGGGCTTCGATCTCGCGAACCGCGGCCGTCTCATCATCGAAGGCGGCGGGGGTACAGGTGAAGGACATGTCTCCCTCTCAGGAAGCGCGTACGACGACCGTACCTCTCGCGTGCTGCATACAAGCCACTACCAGGCAGACGGTCACCGGCAACACGAAGATCCCGATCGAGAGCAACGCGAGGACGTTGAAGGTGGCCAGCAATCCGGTCGCGGTCCACGCGACCGGCCCGGCATTCGGCGCCGCACTCCGGCGGTTCAGGACAGCCGCGACGACGACGGAGACGACGAGCGGGATGATCACGACGCCGATCACGCCGGCGCCGTTCTCGCCGACCAACGTGGCTGACCCGCTACCCGCCGGTCCGTCGGAGGAATAGACCGGTACGACGCACGCACCGACGATCAGTGCGGCGCTCCAACCGAGCGCGCCAACGAGCGCGATCGATCGAACGGTGCCCATCTCGTGGGCCTTGCGCACCAACCAGGCCACGTACCGAGTATCCCTCGCGGTCAGCCGTGCATGTCGAAGACGAGTTGCCAGGTGACGCCGTACTTGTCGGCGACCCAGCAGAACCACTCGCTGAAGCCGTAGTTGCCGGGTGGCATCAGGAACCCCCCGCCTTCTTGCAGCTTCTTCGCGGTGGCATCGAGCTCTTCGCGGGAGGAGCACTCGATCCACAGCGAGATCGCGGGTGTGAAGGCGAACTTGTGCGGCGCGGCGCTGTCGATCGCCATGAGCTCGGAGCCGCAGATCTCGACTCGCGCATGCCGAACCGTCCCTTCGGGCTCCGGTCCTTCGGCGCCGTACCGCTCGATGGCGATCACTCGCGAGTCGTCGAAGATCGAGCAGTACCGGTTGATGGCCTCCTCGGCGCGGCCGTGCTGCTCGCCACAGAACATGAGAAACGGAATCGGCGCCTTCATGCCGTCATCTTCTCGTCCGAAGCAGCAGACAACGTCGCCCGCCCGATGTCATTCGTCCCCAGGTGACCGATCTCGGGGACAGCGCGCGAGGTGTTTGTGCTCCTTCGGGGTGGGGCTCGGACGAGGCCGCATCCCTGAGGGGATCAGCCGCCCTGCGTCGTCGCGATCACCACGAGGTACTCCCAGTCCATAGTCAGCCCCGCGGCGCCGCGATTGCCGGCGCGCGCCAACCCGTCGAGCGCCGCGTCGAGCTCGGCAGCACGGCCGGGGGAGTCTGCCAGTCCCCGGTACGCCGCCGCAGTCGGTCCGTAATAGGCCTTGAAGTACTCCCGGAACTCAGCCGGGCTGCCGAACCGGTCGACGGTGACCATCTGGCGGCTCGTGGTGAGGGCGGTGACGCGGCTGCCGAAGAGTGAGCGGATGTGTCCTTCGTCGCCCCACATCGTCGGCGGCTGGGCGCCGGATGGGGGTGGCGCGACGAACGGCCGCATGGCCGCGAGCATCTGGCCGACGAACCCTTCCGGTGTCCAGCTGATCAGCCCGATCGTCCCGCCCGCACGGCAGACCCGGACCAGCTCGTCGGCGGCGGCTTGGTGATGCGGCGCGAACATCACGCCGACGCAGGACAGCACGACGTCGAACTCGCCGTCGGCGAAGGGGAGAGCTTCCGCATCGCCTTCGCGCCAGTCCACCTCGGCACCCCGTTGCGCCGCCTGCTTCGCGCCGGCGTCGAACATCTCGGGAGTCAGGTCGCAGGCGACGACGCGCCCGCCGGCGAGCGCCGCCGGTATCGCCACGTTCCCTGAGCCGGCCGCGACGTCCAGCACCCGGTCGCCGGGCCGGACTCCCGCCGCGTCGACCAACCCGGCGCCGAGGTCAGGGATGACGTCGAGCGCGACCTGGGGGTAGTCACCCAGCGCCCACATCGCGCGGTGCCTCGTCTTCAGCGCCTGGCCCTCGACGCCGAGCCCGTCGATGGTGCTCATCTGCCGCCTCCTTCGCTGCGTTGACGCAAAGCGTAGGAAGGGGCGGTCGTGTCACCTAGTACGAGATCTGTACCACCGGGTGGTGGCGCGCCTAACGTAGGCCCGGTGAGCGCGTCGTACGGGCAGTTCTGTCCGGTGGCCAAGGCGATGGAGCTGCTCGGCGAGCGCTGGACCTTGCTGGTGGTGCGCGAGCTGCT
>Ga0164242_10007143_pt1 | contig 12233 bp, 9 predicted proteins | sample OricomgcompostMG_FD_108783 | JGI IMG/M metagenome (GOLD analysis project Ga0164242, IMG submission 108783) | Miracle-Growth compost microbial communities from Emeryville, California, USA - Original compost - Miracle growth compost (MG) ... | reverse complement strand
TAAAAACATTTACTGCTCGTGCCAAGTCACCAAAGCCTCATTTACCTCAAGTTTTCGACATGAGTCAAGCTTGTCCCATTACCATGCGATCTTAGCAATCGGTCCCTTGGGGAAGAGCCTAACCACCAACTTGCGTATCTCATCCATCGAAAGGATGCCAAGGGCTAGTGGCAGAGGGATGACCCAGAAGACTATGGGAACAGATGATGTAACGAAGAGATTCTGTATGGCGGGAACCTCTGTAACGAAAATAGCGATGGCAAGACTGATAACCATGCTGAGAAGTAGCCAGGGGTTACGGCGCTTTTTTGTGAAGGGGTCCGCATGGACAATGCTGAGGCGTCGATTGCGAACCGCGAGAATGTTTCCCCACTGTAGAATGACGAGGGTTACAAAGTAGACACACTGGCCTGTCGTGTTGAATCGGGTCAACTCCTCGGCGGAGTAGCCGTGGAAGCCCTCGGAATAGCCTTCAAAGAGGAAGAATAGGTCTCGTATTGGAATCCCGGCGTGCTTCCAAAGGTAGAGGAAGAACATGGCATGGGCAGTACAGGTTTCCATGAAACCCGTGAAGAGATAAGCCTGGATGTAGATCTTGAGGGTGATGAGGTGGTCTCGCTTGTGGTTGCGCGGGGGAAGTGAGAGCAGGTCGAACTCCTCTTTCTCCATGATGAGTGACAAGGAGAGGAACAGGTCGGTGAAGACGCAAATGATGATCATGAGGAAAGTGCTGAGAGGGAGCGGCACGCCGAAGAAAACGTTCATTAGCACCGGCCAAATCTCGGACCAACTGCCCGCTGGAAGTAGGTATGCGATGACCTTTTGTAGATTCTGGAAGACGAGCCGCCCCAGGCGGATTGCCTCGACGATAGAGTCAAAGCGGTCTAGGAGAACGAGATCGGCCGCGTCGATAGCCACATCGCTACCGCTGACAACGGCCACGCCGACGTCGGCAGCGCGCAGGGCGGGGGCGTCGTTCACACCGTCGCCTGTCACGGCGACAACGTTGTCTCGGCTGCGGAATTCGTTGACGATGCGCAGCTTCTGCTCGGGTGTGGTCCGCGAGAATACGATTTCCTCGTACTCGCACACAAGGTCCCAGTCCTCCTCCGACAGGCGGGAGATATTCTGGCCTTCCAGCATGAGGCTGCGCCCGTCACCCTGCAGTCGTGACGTCCTCATTGCTTCGTGCGTCAAGTGGGAGGGCCCTCCAAGCGATTCAAACGTATCCGGCTCCGCGTGGCCCAAAAATATGCCGATATTTCGTGAGATGGCAGCTGCGGTCAGACCATAATCACCCGTGACCATGAAGAATCTCACGCCCGCACGACGGCAAGATGCTACCGTGGATTGGGCTTCTGGGCGCGGGGGGTCGGTTATACCGAAGATACCAACGATCGTCAGTCCGTGAAGGACATTCGCCGCAACCTCGTCGCTGAAGGCGTTGGTGTCTGGAAGGCTGACTGGTGATATGAGCTTCTCGCACAAGACGATGACACGCTCTGCGTTGCGAGATAGCTTGTCTTGGTATGTTTTAAACTCTTGTCGCATGGTGGCATCCATAGCTTGAACTGAGTCGGTGGTCCTGGACCAGAAGTGGGTGCAGGCGGGGAGGAGGACATCCGGGGCACCTTTAACGTAGGCATGGTAAACGTTTGCTTTGCGCTCCTCTGAAGCGGGAGTCCTGAACATGCTCAACATCCACTTAGTTTTTGAATTGAACGGGATATCGAAGCGGGTAGGTTGTTCCCTTCGGAAGGCTTCAGCCTCGTGTCCGGGGTCGGCGAATCGTAGAATGGCAGCATCAGTCGCGTTGCCATGTATTGTCCTGTCGCTTGGTAGTAGGTGGGCTGTGGTTGGGTCGAAGCTGGCCTCGTTGCATAGGATTGCTGCCCGCTTCAGCGCGGTGACACACTGCTTCGTCGGCTTTTGCTCCAGCTCGGACAACACCTCATAGGGAGAGAGGGACTGATGGTCGAGGTAGGCGACAGAGCTGACACTCATCTGGTTTTGTGTGAGCGTGCCAGTCTTGTCGGAGCATATAACGTTGACACAACCCAGAGTCTCCACGGTGGAGAGACCTTTCGGAAGAATATTGGACGCCTTCATGCGGCCGGCAATCCTCATCAGCGTCAATGCAACTGCGACGGGCATGCCTTCGGGGATGAAAGCCACAACACATCCCATTACGTTGTTGAGCATTGCGACGACGTTCATATAGGTTGGATGGTCAACCCTCAGCCAGCCAACCCAGGTGAACAAGATCAATAAGGCCAAGACGATGGTGAGCAAAATGATGATGCGGACAAAGCGCCAGATCTCGCGTTGGATGAGTGTCGACCGTTCCCCTGCGCCTGCGGTGGCCTGAGCTATGCGACCGATCACGGAGCGGGCTCCTGTGAGGACCACCACGCCGACTCCATTACCGTTAAGAACCATTGTGCCCATGAGTGCGATGTTTCGGCTTTCGAGGAAGTTGGGTTCGGTAGGGTCGACCGCGCCCTCGATCTCGTCTGCTTCACCGGTGAGAACAGAGCGGTCGAATCTTATGTTTCCCGAGTGGGTGAGGAGTCGAATGTCTGCCGGAATCTTGTTGCCCGTCTGGAGGTGGACGATATCGCCGGCGACGAGCTCTGTCGCCCGGAGTCGCTTCAGTCCGCCGTCCCGCATAATAAGAGCCTCTGAGGGAAGGAGATCGACGATGGATTTCATGGTCTTCGCCGTGGACCAGTCCTGGAACGCAGAGAAACCAGCCTGAAGGAAGATTACGATGAGGACAAGGATTGCTAGAGCGAGGTTCGTTATGGAGGGTGGGTTGCTCAGGGGCCGCCAACAGAGGAAGAAGACGATGACGCCGACCCACAGGACCGAACAGAAGCCACCAAAGACATATCCGAGAATCTTTTTGCCGTAGTTCGCCTTGGCTTTCGGGAGAGTGTTTAAACCATTTCTCTCGAGGCGAATCTTCGCAGCGGACTCGGAGAGGCCTTCCCCTTTGGAAACGTTGAAGCGGCGGCATACCTCGTCGGTGCTAAGCTCGTGAAAATCTAGATTGGAGAAATAGTCTTCCCCAGCGACAAGGGGCGCTTTGATATCCGGTTGATGGGCATCGACGTTACGCGACTCTGCGACCTGGATGGAAAGCGTGCGATATTCGATCTGGACACCCGAATACGGCGACGGTGGCGGGAGGCGTTTGCGATTAGAACTTGAGGTGCTGCCCCGACTAGCCGACCGGTGATGGGATATTGATCGAGAACCGCCAGCGCGGTCTGGATCATCTGCCGCACCGCGCTCCTGGTCGTTTTGCCCTGGATGGTCACGGAAGGTAATGCGACGACCGCGGGCTTCCCCCGGGTCGAGATTTCCGGCTATAGGGGGTTCGTCTACCATGGCAACTTAAAAAAAATTGATAGTTCTACGATAAAGAGGCAAATGATAGGGAGGAATTGGATAGAATTCGGATTCTGCTTCTACACAACACTGGGAGAGCCCTAACGGCAAACCCCTTTATATCGACATTCTCGGTCCCCAAGCCACTTTCCTTTCCCGGCTTGCACGAGGCAGTTTGTGATAAGCCGATTAGCTTCAAGTCCCCATATCCATCTACCGGGTCATGCTACATGAGGAACCAGAAAACAAAATGCCTCATATCGAAATGGTTGGGTTGGTGATAATTACCTCACAGCAAGCTAAGATAGGTTTGTTTGTTTGTAGGGAGAGAAAAAAACATTACGTGGTGATTTCCTCGACTGGTTAGCTCCCGTGAACTCGATCCTAGTCCCATCTCTAACCCGCTAACAGAATATGCCGCATATATTCACGAGAAATGGTTGTGCACGATGACTCTTGGATTAATTCCCGCCACTGGGTCGAGCCCGCGCAATACGGAGAACACCCCCAACACCCGCAAGGAGGCCTCCTGACTCATTCGTGAGTCTATTCTAAGGAGGTGCCGTTTTGGCTAGGTCTTATTCGGGAGGGTGACGACAGCATTTCTGGGCGGCCAGGGAGGACAAGCATGCCAGCTAAATTAGCAGCTCACCGCAGCAGATCTGCACGGCTTCCCTCAATTCGGTCATCCGAGTTGGAAGCTATCTTGTTGCCGGTCATCTCTTATGAGCCATTTCATGCGACCACAAGCTCGCAAAAGCTATCTTTGGCGGTATCGCATTTCGAATCGGCACAGTGCCGGCCTTGTTCGTTTTGTCATGTTTTTCGGGAGGAAGCTCAAGAGCTTCCCTGCGGATGCCCTAAAATCCCAACTCCAGTTTGCCCAAATCCCCGTAACTGGCATGACTTACATCATTACATGTGAGACTGCGCACATGCTCTGCTCCCGCGCACAAGTCCGTAGTCTTGCACCGTAGCGTCTTCGCCCGCAGCTTCCTCCCCCCCCCTCCCTTGCGTGTACGCACCTTTTTCTATCGGTTGTACAAAAAAGGTCGAAAGCTAATTTGTACAGATAGCAATCTGTGGAATACAAACTGCGTCCTAGGGCAAAGGTACAGGAACTCAGGTTTCCTCACTATCTAAGTACTCAACCACCTTCTTACACACGCACTACAGTTTCATTTAATATAGCTATTGTAGTTCCTCCCTCGGAGGCATTTAAGGCCTATACCGAGAACTTGCTCCAGGAACCTACGTTAGGAGACTACCCTACAATGGCTTGTGCTACACGACTTCTGCTGCGCCAGGCGACTAATTGTATAGTACTGAATCTGCAAAAGTAGAATAGACTACTTACGCTGGAAAATTGTATTCAAAAAAGGCTCTCTAGTGGAACCTTGTGGCCAGAAAATAGGAGTGCGTCCACGGGGTGGAAAAGGTGCGTATACCTAGGTAGGTAGAGTGGAGCTCTGACAAAATTGCGAAGGGACCCCTCTCGCCGACGGCTGACCTCGTCTTCTAGACGCTACAGCCAACTGACGCATCTTCGGGGGTCTGGACTCAGAAATAAACCGGTTCTTCACCTGCAGTCACCCCGAATTCCTGCCTTCCCCTAGAGCAGCCCCTGGAGGGTTGGGCTGGCTCCGCATGGGCACTGGCTCATTCCTCCCTCTCGCCCTGGGGGGAGAAAAGGCCGCAAGCGTACAACTATGGCAGGGGTCAATTTGGCACAAGACATTCTCTCCCTTCTAGGGAACGCAAATACCCCAAATATTCATCAGTATGGAGGCCCGCATACGACTTTATGGAGCATCTTTACTAGTCCTTGCCCATTCAGACATTCTCCCACCTCCTTCGGGGGGAAGGGGTCTATGAGCGCCAAGGCCCTGGAGCGGCGAGCCTATAACCACCAACTTTCGAGGCAATCGTCCGGGGCCAATTATTCGGGCTTGTCGCCCTTGGACCTCAAGGATGGTGGGTTTGCAAAAAGTTGTTGAGATCGACAAGTGGAAGGAGCGCCACCCGGTTCCGGGAGGGAACAAGGACACTCTCCTGCCCCTATTTTAGGAAAGTAGAAAAATTCAGCTCCGCAACAATGCCCCGGTTACCGCTGCCATAATACTGCGTGTACGAGATCCCGTGCCGCAAACACCGCGTTAAATACCCAGGTAGCCTGAAGAAATACCCTGTCTGCATAATTGGAGCCTCAGACACGGTAGGGTGTGTCACTCCCTCGCAATCTAGGCCAAACAGCGTTTACGTTCGAGGCCCCTGGACAGTTGCCTGAGTCAAGATGGCGAGCGGGTAAGCGCTAGGAGGCTGCGCAACCATATTACCATGCAGTTGAGGAGCAGCCCAGTCCAAAGTTCCTCCGAAGGACTTCAAGCGTGTTATATGAGCGACAATGATTCTTCTGTGGGGGGCGTTGTGCAACTACTTAAGAGTCGCCGCGGTCAGGTGTTTCTTGCTTCAATTGGGAGCTGACCTCGTACAGACTTTGCAACTATAGCCATCCTAGACTGTTCCTGGCTGATGACTACTACTGCTCCGATAGGGCCGCTGACTCTTGCCTTGGTCATCCTGGCCTATCTCAAGTCGCCCTTGCGGTTCAGTTCCCTCCCAGACTACAAGCCTGCGACCACAGGCTCCCTGGTCACAGAGGTGAGCCAAGTCTGCTAGTCGGAGGCATCCTCTAGATGCGGGTCATTTGACAACTTCAAACCATCGCTTACCCAGTCCAAATCTCCCGGGGGGGCCTTCTCCCTAGCTCTGCAGACCTGAGTTCAGTGTCGGTATAAAAGAGACTAGGATGGGTGCCTGAGCAAATGGTGATAGTTGTTTAATACCTCCAAGGCGCGCTGGCCCGTGGAAAACGCTCTGAGGGTATTGTTAAGGAAAGAAAGTCTGCCCTTGCTGCTGGGAAAAGCCAACCCGCGCCATCTCCAGAGGGCACCCATCCTGCAAACCCTAATGAAAACGCCCTACGGTTGTTGTCCTTGCATTGCAGTAAGTAGGATCAGGCCGGGGCGGGAAAGGCGGTCCTGGTTGGGTGCCAGGGACGTTGCCAGGCGTCCTGCCCTTGTCCTGGCCCGGTTGCTAGAGCCGCGTCAGCTGCATCGAGGTTGGTGGAAGTAAGACGGTAAACTCGGTTGATTCCTCAACGAAAGCGGGAAAAATTAGCTTCAATTTCGTCCCCAAGCGCGTACAATGGCCCAGTCCGTCATGCGGTCACTGTGTCCAAGTTCGCACCCCCTAGTACAGAAATTGTCTGTGCGGCGCAGGTCTCCCGATTTTTCAGCGTTGAAGAAGAAGCGGCCTGGTGGCCTTCCTTCCTATCTTGGAGTAGTACAGCGGTATTCTACCCGTGTCTGGCATACAAAAGAGCCGCTCTCTAATCCGTATGCAAGTCTTGATTGGACCGCTCGCAAAACAGACTTAAAGGAGTTAAGGTGACACCTCAAGTATTTCTTCACAAGCTAGCAACCTTAGTTTCTCTCTCTAAGATCATTTTTACTGCGCAAGATAACTCCTTGTCCACGATCCCACGTTATTTTTTTATTAATGGAATTTTTTTATTTTTTTTTCAAATCTGCCGCTGTTTTGACCTATGTCAGTCTAGAAGCTAAAGTACCTACCCTACCTAAGGTATTTTGTAGGTTGTGGGTTGGTTCCTCGGGCCGCCCTCGGGTGACCACGTCTAAGGGGTGTTGCGCCTTCGTCGTGCGCTCAAAAACCTCTCCTCGCAGGAGGGTCTTCCCGATTCAGCAGTAGTACGTGGCATCCTACTGTTGCGCTGTTCCTGAATCCCCGTTCCTTCGTCGTCAGTCCACAGATCTAAGCTCGTGGAAAGCCCGCTCCCCGTATAGGGGCCGGGTTCGCTTACAGGGTGGGTTCCCCTACCCTCTATTTATATGTTCGCCCCCAATCCCCACTAATCTCTCGCAGCTAGGTTGGCCCTCCTCCTCCCCTCGGGTCTCCCTCGAATCCTTTGTCGATGTGGGGCGGCTTCAGCCCCGAAGGTCCCCTCACGGGACCGGTTGGCACAGTACCTTATTAAGAAGCAAGTGATGGCAGTTCCTTTCAATATTGTAAAATTGTATGGTGTGCACCTTAGCGAGTAGGATAGTCCTGCATAATCTTGTTCGCGCCCTTCCGGATTCCCGACCACGCGCTGTAGTGGCTAGCGCGTCCTCGCATCATAGGTGGAAAACTTGGGTACCAAGACGTTCTTTGTCTCCCAACAACGTATTTACAATAAGGCTTCCAACACCCTGCAACCAGCTGCGCTAGAGTCCTCCAGGAGGCTTGCACCTCCTTATTGCAACCCCATGCGCTCCCGGTAGTTCACCGTCTGTCCCGATAGATGAGACAGTCAGGATGTTCGTCTCAAAGCTTCCCTGGCTCTCCGCCACGGCAGAATGTGTTGTCCAAAACACCATGTCCGCACAGGCGCGTGCTATCGTTGCAACAGGCAGTCTGGCAGTCGCAACTGTCGAAGCACTGCGAGCCTAGGGCTCCCTTACAGGGGCAGCTGCCCCCGTTGCAGTCTCGTTTGAAGATGTCGTTCATCGGGTCAGCCGGGCTGGCTGCGGCGAGAGCGACAAGGCTTGCGAGCCAGATATAGACGGCCTTCATGTTGGATGGATTCGGAGAAGGGAATAAGATATAGAGGGTTCTTTGATAGTTGAACGTGTAGTTGTGGCTGAACTGGATAACTAGAGGCTTGGATGCTGAGATGTCGATAAGCGGAAGTCGAAGGGCGATGTGAGCTATGCTTATATACTTCTCCAGTAAGGCAATCCCAGGACTCATTGCTATCGATCGTTAAACCCTACGCAAGGGTATTACATCGCCGACCTCGCCGACCACCAAACCCGTCGTAACTTGCTCACGATGCCCATGCCAAAGTGCTCATGGTAATACTGGATATCTTAATGCCTCTCCACAACCTCGCCCCTATCTTATGTCAGAACACCGGATCAGACGGCACGACTGCATATGATGCTACGGCTTTTCTTGGGAAGCCTACTTGCTCATTGATAATATTGGTATCCATTTCTGGATACAGTTCAATAACGGGGAAGGCGGCGATGTATCACTACGCTTTGCCGCGTAACGCTACAGAGGCCATATGCGGCACAGTCCAATCACCAATATCAACCACAAGTTCAAAAGACTGGGAAGTTTCAAAACGCTGGGGTGAAAATACTACCCAATTGACCAGTATGCCTTGGATGCAGCCTATAAGGTACCTAGGCAATTGCTGTGCTTACCTGCAGCTATTCCTTCCGGCGCGGTCCAATCATCGGATGTTGGCCGACCGCTTACGGCGTGTGCACGCCCCTGATAACCACGTAAACATTATCGGCGAAATGGTGGAAAATGGCATATCTTGATAGCTATGTTCGACTGATCAAATTTGCGTAAATATCGCCAGCATAAAAAGTAAGCAAACAAAGTTGTGGCTGTTAATCAATCTCGAACGCGAGTTGATAACGTCTCCTCTTAAGAAACCATTAATTAACCCTCTAGCTTTCCTGGCCTGGAAGCTTAGTCAACCCTGCAACGAATTAGTATTGAGACCATGAATGTTAGGATGTTCGAGAACTCACATCCTAGAGTCTCCTCGCCGACAAAGTCCTTGACGGTACACTTGTTGGCGATGTTCATGGTTTGCTTCTTGATGGATCCACACCCATCGTAGAAGCACTCGGATTGATTCATAGCGCGCTGGAGCGAATCACCCTTCCAGCCGAACATGTAATCGGCGTGGGTACCGTATCCACTGCTGCCCTCGAAGCTCCACACGAAGGGGTTAGGGGTACCTGCGGGCCACATGCTGTTGAACTTGGTAGTGTCCCAGACAGTCTCGTAGGTTACTTGTGGCATACGGACGGGGTGGGTCGCTGGGCAGGGGGGAGCGTTGGTAAAGCCGTCGCGGGTGATGGTGTTGAACATATGAGATTGATGGTCAGGGCTATCCAGGTTTACACCATCCCAGCATCTAGGTGCAGTTAGCATAGGCTTATTTCTCAAGGCAAATGGGCTACTAACGCAGGGAAGTGGTGGACAGCAAAGATACCGCCTTCGCATGGCCTGTCAGGGAAATCAACCATTTCTGGGCCTCTGTTAAGGGTAGTCTTCAGGCAGTTATAGCGCAGGCCGATGTGGCCCTTGGCCTCAGCAAGACTGCTTGTAGTCGGGCTGCCGACCGTCATACGGAATCCCTAAAAAGTATTAGAGCCGGGAACATCAATGTAACAGCAGGGGAACCTTACTGGCGGAAAAGCCCTGATAGGTTGCTGCTTCAGACCATCCGTAGTAAAGTCGTGCTGAGTGTAGTAGATGGTCATGCCACCAGTGGTACCCGCAGCAAGGGCAGCGTTGTTGACGACCGGCACGCGATGGTAGGAACCATTAGTAGGGTGCTTGAAGTACAGAACTGCAGTCCAGTAGTTGGAAAAGTCCTCCGCCATCTCGCAGGTGGTACAGGTTCCCCTCTCGCCAACATCTCCCGTCATCTCGGGGGCAAAGGCATTTCCGCCAACAATGTGGTGAACGTGCGCCGATGGGCTCTTGCCAGGCTCAACGACAGGGTCAAGGCGTTGGGTGGTCAACGAAGAACAGGCAAAGCGAAGGCCCGCCTGGACAGGTGCGATGAGCGCGAGTGCGACAGAGACTGACTTCATCGTGGCGGCGGGTAAGTCTTGGCGACAGAGATGTGTAGAAGTAGGAGAGGCATGATGCGCTCTCCGGTGCTACTCGACTCTTATAAGTGCGATTCTATCCGTACAGAGTTGGTGAATTTCATGGTATAGCCACTTCTAACTGCCCCTGGACATGACTACAAAGTTTATATCCCTTACATATTAATTTAACATGGCAGTGGCGAGCGGACCCCTAAAAGGCGACGAGGGTATAGACCTACGCTTTAGGCAAATCAGCTCGCATCGCATTACTACTATGTAGAATTACGTTCCGGCGCGGCGGGCGGCCTAAGATCAGCCGCCCTCTACTTCATCGCGGCAAATATACGGGGATTGTTGGACCGTCGGCAAATAGGTACTTGGCACGCCCCGCTATTACCTCAACCCTCGTGTGTACCTGAGTGGAGTGCTCCCATCATCATGCAGGGAGCGAGTCTAGAATCACGCTCCCAACTATTATTATTAACAACCTCTCCTCTTATTATTATGAAAGAGCTTGTTAGTCATTTTCCAAGTAGTAGTAGATTGGAGAATGAGCTTCACAGAGTTGCTCTTGGTAACGTTCGTGGTAGCTCCTTGTCCTGCGAGGTCTCTCCTTGTTTGACGGCCAGTTTTCTCCAAAAAATTTACCGAAACTTCGCAAGTGCCGGAACACATTCAAGAAAAAGGGGTCATTGAATGTTTCCGTGAACGCCACTGTCTCTACCTGATGTCGGCTCCAATAGGTTCGTTGGTATGTACCTGGCATGTATCCTAATCTCGCATTGACAATTGATCATCTTCCATCAACCTATAATGCGGTCGTAGTCGACGGGAACGATGTTGTTTCCTCCTGCTTCTGCTACCAAGGTTGTTAGATCCTCTACGGCCAGGGTGCGAGATGGGCAACTAACTCTCGGCTTCTCCTTATCTCTCTTCCGCTTCCTCATATAAACGGCGATGATAGCGGCCGACACAAATAACGACACTCCAGCTGCAGGCTAATTTAGCTCCGGGTTTCGTGGAAAACGGCAGTGAGGTATCTCACCAAGTGCCCCAAGAACTATGAGTAGTACAGCTCCTTGCCTCGATACTATATTCGTTGGCGGTTGCCCGGATCCCGCATCTGGTACCGCGCTCAATCCTACGTCTTGTCCAGTCGAAACACTGGCGACGCCTGTAGTCTCTATTGTAGTCACAGAAGGCGCAGCAAGGGTTGCATCTGGCGTCACGGTGACGGTTGCTATGCTGACTGTAGTGATGAAAGCTGTAGGCGTCTGTATCTTCGTACTGGTGGAGGAGGAGGTAGGCGTTAATAGTCGAGCAAGCGGTGTCGTCGGCGACGTTGTTACAGTCGGCGTCAACGGGACCAATGTCACCACCGGGGTACGACGAGGTGTGCTTGGCCGAGGGCGAGACAGAAGTGTTGTAGTCTGCGAAGGCGTTGTAGAAGGTGTGAACGTTGGAGTGACGAATTGTCGTTCTTCGACCTCCCTCGCATCGCCATTCTCTTCAGGCGCTCGGAGTTCGAGCTTCGGCGGAGGTGCTCTCCTCTTGCCTCGAGAAAGGCCGACCATCGTGTACATCGAGAACCGATTTAATGCTGGAGCCAGAACGATACAAGTAGACGGTTTCCAAGCTGGGAAAGGAATTGGACATGGAAGGACTGTTCTGGAACACTCACTTCCTCCCTAATCCCTAGGGGACGCGGCCACGCCACCTAGTATTCTTTTGGGTCCTTGCCGGACGATCCCGTTCAACCATGACAGCAACATCTGCAAACTACGGATAGAACTACCCAGTTACAGAGGCTTCCAAAATTCTTCGTCGCGGAATCTATCTGCCCGGCCAAACAGAAAGCGCAACTAATTTTGGATCGCGGATTTTGTTTCACTGGCTTCGCCCCAGGCGCGCCCGACCTCCGAATGTTTCACCTGCCGCAAGTAACATCCATACCTCGGCGATATCGGGTCACACCTCGGAATTACATTCTGGGCTTGGATTTTATTGTAGGAGTAAGTGCTAAGGTCCCCTTTTCTAGGCTCGGCCAGCAATGCTATATCAACTACTCTGCGTTGTGTCGGTCAGCCTAGGTGAAGAGCACACACAACATGGAGCGTCAGTCTTGGGTGGTACGCGCTCGGCGTGTATCCG
>Ga0164242_10007142_pt1 | contig 12233 bp, 9 predicted proteins | sample OricomgcompostMG_FD_108783 | JGI IMG/M metagenome (GOLD analysis project Ga0164242, IMG submission 108783) | Miracle-Growth compost microbial communities from Emeryville, California, USA - Original compost - Miracle growth compost (MG) ... | reverse complement strand
CCTGAAATAATTGAAGACTGCAAAATAAAAAGATGGAAATTGCTTAGATAGATTTAATGTTTAAACATTAAATCTATCTAAGCAATTTCCATCTTTTTATTTTGCAGTCTTCAATTATTTCAGGAGGAAGTTTTTCTAGAAGTTCCTGTTGAGTTATTTTTTCAGTATCAATGACTTTTTTAACTGCGAATAAGCAGAGATTAAATAAACTACTTTCTGCATAACCAGGCTTTTCTACCTTATATTCTGGAAATATCATATTAACAATAAAATTCATTCTCCAGCTTAACTTATTCAGGCTAAGATCGAGTTTTTGCAAGTATATGTTTTCTAGCAAGAACCAAGCCCCCTCATCATCAATCTGGTTATATCTCAAGTCAAGCTCGGTAATAGAGGGAGGTAAATTAGCTAATTTAGCAGCGCCTATCTTGCCAATAGCATTATTGCTGAAATCAATCCTGAAAAGGTTAGTATTTTCAGGTATATGTTCAACTAATGTTATGACTTCTTGATCGGTTAATTCATTAAATATAATTACAAGTTCAGATAGAAAATATCCATTGGCTGTTTTATCAATATTCATTAGGGTTTGTTGGTCATAACTTCCCATTATGCACTTTATCTCAGGAGGTGTTTTCTTTTTTGTTAGGTTCTTTTTATTTTTTATTTTAAAAAATGGCATATTAACTTCTTCTTATTATTATTGTATTAAAATTATACTCAAAGTGCTCCGGTCTTTGGTCTCCTTGCAATGACATAAAAGCGCAAATAAAAAACAGAAAAACCATCAATTAACAGCATAATTCTCTTGCTGCGAATTACGCCGTACACGCCAGCTCAACCACAACAAAAATACGCCCGTAAATTTAGATAATAGCATTAATGTGAAATCAATCGGCCGTAGCATATTCATCATGTATAAAAATATAAAACTATCAATCGGCACACTAATTAAGGCAGACCATAATAAGCGTTGTGATAAGGGTTTTTTAGTAAGGGTGTAAATTAACCAATCAATGGTTTCACCGACTGAAAATGCAAGTACACTGGCTATCGCGACGCTTTTACTGGCCATTAAATAGCTTAAAATACCACCCGCTATCATCGCTACTATGACATAGTGTTTGATTTCCCGCTGCGCCAGATCGCGCAATAGATAGACCCCACCCACTACTACATCGCCGATAGAAAAAGTGATATTGCCGTTAAAAACGATATTAGGTACGTAAGTAAAAAGCGTATTACATAAAACGATAAAGGCAATATAAAGTGAGGTATATAAATAACGCATGACGAAAAGGTTAAGCCGATTTGCCGGGTATTTTACCCTACCCGGCTGGCTTTTGCATCCTGCAACTTACGCTCTAATATAACCAAAAACTGATTGAAGTCATCATAGCTTATTATTTCCTGACAAATAAGCGCTACCGATGACGATACAGCTGCGGTGGTTTTATGAATAGCCAGTATAGGGGTTCCAGCACTATGAGCCCAGCCTAGTTCAATACCAAGCCCCGTCGAAATCAAAGATACTTCTGCCAAAAGTAAATCACAGCTTTCAATTAATGCCTTGCTATTAAAAGGTTTATCACTGGCAAGATGCGGCAAATACCACTCATGCACCTGCCATAACGATGATTGCATCAATGGTTTATAGAGCTCATTGCGATAGTCGCCTTGACTGGCATGTCCAACATAAATTTTCATAAAGTTGCCTCAGGGACATGTGCTGAATAACATCCCAAACTAAGTTCCAGTATGAAGAACATCATCTGGTTAATACTATTATCGATGAACTTTCTGCTACCACAACTAATGACTATTCTTATTATGGCATTCTAAAAAAGGTTACGTTCTGTTGTTCAGGCAGACCTCCACCTATTGCTTGCTTCGATGAAGGATTTTGAGCCGATAGGTGCTTATCCTGCTGCTCCAGCTTGGCCATTAATTGCTGTATCGCTTGCTGCTGCTGTTGCATCACCTGTTGCTGTGCTTGCATTGATTGCTGCTGCTGTTGCACCACCTGTTGCAGCACTTGTATTGATTGCCTTAATTCATCAATAGTTCCAGTTTGTTCCATTATAGTTTTTAGTGATTGCGCTACTCCAGACAACTGATCGTTATTTTTGTTTTCGAAAGTCTGGAACCTATTAGTTAATTTAGTGACCGTATTATAAACTTGTTTCTGAAGAATAATTGAGTAACTTATTATTCTTTCATATACTTCAGGATTAGTACCTTGATAATAATTAACAAATACGGCCATAGTGTCACCAGGCAATAATGAGACAAAATCCATCTCTGATATTTTTTCATCCAAACTGTTCTTACCGGTTAATTTACACATTATTTCCATTTTTAATCGTTTAACTTCAGGATTGTCACTTGCTTTTACATATTCATAAGCTGGAATATATCTATTTAAAATATCCCAATAATGCTTTTCGGGATCATCTGTTTTAGATTCGATATAAATATTGAACCTGGCAATTAATTCTTTTTTACTAGATTGTAGATCACATTCAATTTTGCCAGTTATAAACAGATTAGCGATCTCTAAATTAGCTTTGTCTTGAATAGTTTCGCTTAATTTACCTGGGCTACTCTTTGCTTGTGCAATAGCTTCTTTATAACTCTGAAAAGCCGCCAAATAGTCATGCATGTTCCGCCTATAAATTTCACCTCTTAAGAATGGATCTGCCGCCGCATTCCTACTCTGTTTTGTGGCCTCCTCCGCTAGTTTAATTAAAAGCTGATCGTTTTGTTGCGACGACGTTAACATTTCAATTAAGTTATAAATATACATTTCATACAGATTAAATAACTTTATAGATATTTCATCAGATGTTTCATCATCAGTTAGATTTATCTCAGCAAGCATATAATCTATCGCATTTTCATATTTGCGATTTTCTGCTAAATAATCAACATGCCGTAATTTTATTTGTTCATTTGTAAATGGTTTATCTTGATCAGAAGCTTTACCATTTACTGACAAGGCATCAGCTACTTTACCATCTTGAAGATGTTTGCTTATCCAAAGCTCATAAAGTCTTTTCAGCTCATATGGTCTATTAGCAGGTATCAATCGTGTAGAAAAAATGTTAACAGCATCCTCATAAGCTTTATGTTCATTAAGGTTAACTAAATAGTGGAACCATTCTATATGAAATTGATCACGACTAATTAGCATCGCTTCCTCTGGGAATATCTTATAAAGTGCATCAATATCTTTAAACCGATTCTCTTGTTTGAGATCTTTTAGATGTGCGGTCAAAGCATCCCTAGCAATTTGCCGTCTAGGTTCTTCATCCGTTGCTATATAAGTACGTATTGCTTCATAACTTTCTTTTTTTATACAATAGCTAATTTGTTCAGGATAAATAATTAATCTAAATGCATCCGGAAGCGCAAATTCATTATTTTGTTGCTTCGCAATGAAATCTAATGCATCATTATATCTGTATTGGCTTAATAACCATTCAAAATACAAATTTTTCAAAATCAATAGACCATCTACTGCAGCATTAAATTCCAGTTCTTTCTGAGTAAAGAAATCATTAAAACCAAAATTCTCAATTGCCAGCCATTGCTCATTCATAGCATTTTTAAGATCATTAATATAACTAAGCTTTAAATTAATACTCCAACCTATAGGATTATCGCCTGTGATAATTTTTTGGATTTTGAAATTACAAAAATATACACTTATACTATCTATAATACCTTGAATTTCTGATATTAACGCAGGCTCTATTAATGCCCCCAGCATTTTCAACATAATAAATTGATTACAATAAGGGATTGATTTTAAAATCTTTAAAAAAAAGGTTTTTTCATCCAATGAAATAGTTGACAAATTATTAAGCTCGTCTTTTGTGTAATAATCATTTTCCTCTTGTATCATCATTATGAACATTTTTATATAATCAGATGAGACTATCTGGATGACCGAAAACAGGGTTAAATAGCCATGGTTTTTACAAGCAGCATGTAATGCTTTAAATTGGCGTTTTGCAAAATTTATCTCAGTATTAGTAAATCTGAAATCGCGCAATACTCTCTGCAAAACTTCAGGATTATTAATTAATTCAGCAAATAAATCCATATCTAAAAGCCGAACAGCAATCCAAGGACAATCTATAACATGCTGCTTGATCAACTGATAGTTTTTAGGTAAAACCACCCAATTCCCCGACTCTATAAAAACATTACGAAAAAACTCCTCATCTTTCATACATCGTGAGAATATTATGTCGAAATCAGTCGAATATAAACTGCTTATACTTTTAAAAAGCCCTTTATTTTCACCTATATTTTTAGCAGAAGTTTTATCTCTGCCTAATCTCAACAATAAATTACTCATGTCGACGATACTATTTTTTGGAATAGTACTTAATTCACTTGAGTTAAGTATATTAGGATGATTTTTTAGCAAATTAATAAGCTCATCAGTTTTATACCGATTTAAATTAATCAACGTTATCCAATTTGTATTTTCCAGAATACGCTGCTGATCATCTTCTGCTTCTTGAAAAAAATCAGTTAAATAAGTTTCATCTAGTTCTGATTGTTTAAGCTCATATTTATAAAGTGGTAAATAATGTTTCATATTTTTCTCCATTAAATACATTAATAAAATAGTTATTGTAGCAACTTAACTTATAGAATGCTCACTATATTTAATTATGAAAATACCATTTTCGGTAATAAATTGTAATTAACTTTTAAAGCCATCAGGTATAAGATATATGATAAAAAAGTGCAATCTATAGGCATTGCTCACGACTATATACCAAAACAAAAAAGGCGCTTGATTAAAGCGCCTTTTTATACTAAGTCTATTATTTAGACCTTCCAGCCAGTCACTTCGGCAAGCGCTTTGCCCATGTCGGCTGGCGATTTTACTGTACGCACACCGGCTGCTTCCAGGGCCGCAAATTTTTCAGCCGCTGTACCTTTGCCACCCGAAATAATAGCGCCCGCGTGGCCCATGCGCTTACCGGACGGCGCGGTAACGCCTGCAATATAAGAAACAACCGGTTTAGTAACATGGTGTTTAATAAAATCGGCTGCTTCTTCTTCAGCAGAACCACCGATCTCGCCTACCATAATAATGGCTTCTGTTTTAGGATCATCCTGGAACAGACGCAAAATATCGATAAAGTTACTGCCCGGAATAGGATCGCCACCAATACCTACACAAGTACTTTGGCCAAAACCCGCATCGGTAGTTTGTTTAACGGCTTCATACGTTAATGTGCCTGAACGTGAAACAATACCAACACGGCCTGGTTTATGAATATAGCCTGGCATAATACCGATCTTGCATTCGCCTGGTGTAATCACACCGGGGCAATTAGGACCAATCATACGGGCATCCGTATTATTTTCTAAATACACTTTGACATCTAACATATCTAATGCAGGGATACCTTCGGTAATACATACAATTAATTTAATACCCGCATCAGCAGCTTCAATAATAGAATCTTTACAAAATGGCGCAGGCACATAAATAACCGTCGCATCTGCACCGGTTGCTTTTACAGCTTCCACCACCGTATCAAAAACCGGCAAGCCTAAATGACTTTCACCACCTTTGCCCGGTGTTACGCCACCTACCATTTTCGTACCATATTCAATCGCTTGCTGTGAATGAAAAGTACCTTGTTTACCAGTAAATCCCTGGCAGATTACTTTGGTGTTTTTATCAATTAATATACTCATTGTGATCTCTTCTATTAAATTTGTTTATATTTAAACTTTATATTCCTTCCCCCTTCCAGGGGGAAGGTTAGGATGGGGGTAATTTAAAATATTAATTATATTACCCCCACCTTAATCCTCCCCCTGGAAGGGGGAGGAAATAAAAGCTTTAACTCTTTACGGCTTTAACAATCTGCTGCGCTGCATCGGTTAAGCTTTTTGCGGGAATAATATTTAAACCGCTTTCGCTTAATTTCTTGGCGCCTAAATCAGCGTTGTTACCTTCTAAGCGTACTACCACAGGTATTTTCACGCCCACTTCAGCAACAGCACCGATAATACCATCAGCGATCATATCGCAACGTACAATACCACCGAATATATTAACTAAAATGCCTTTGACATTTTTATCCGATAAAATAATTTTAAATGCTTCCGTCACACGTTCTTGCGTAGCGCCACCACCAACATCTAAGAAATTAGCTGGTTGGCCGCCATGTAATTTAATAATATCCATGGTCGCCATCGCCAAGCCTGCGCCGTTGACCATACAGCCAATATCGCCCTCTAAAGCAACATAATTTAATTCCCAGTCACGCGCACGATTTTCGCGTTCATCTTCCTGCGAAGGATCGCGCATGGCGCGGATTTCCGGCTGACGGTATAGTGCGTTATCATCAACAACCACTTTACCATCCAGGCAAATTAATTTATTGGATTTATCAATAATTAATGGATTAATTTCTACTAAGCTTAAATCACACTCTTTAAACATTTTGCCTAAACCAATTAAGATATTGGTAAATTCGCGGATTTGCTCAGCGCTTAATCCTAAAGCAAAACCAAATTCTCTGGCTTGATAAGGCATAACACCGACTAACGGGTCCACAATAATTTTAAGTATTTTCTCTGGCGTCTTTTCAGCAACCTGTTCAATTTCAACACCACCTTCGGTCGATGCCATAATAACAACACGGCGGGTTGCGCGATCTAATACTGCGCCTAAATATAATTCGCGTACGATATCACAAGGCTGTGCAATTAATACTTGATTAACCGGCTGACCCTGCGCATCCGTTTGATAAGTCACTAAACGCTTACCTAATAAATCTTGCGCCACTTTAACTAATTCATCACGGCTACGCACAAAACGCACACCACCGGCTTTACCACGGCCACCGGCATGTACCTGCGCTTTTACCATCCAGTTTTCACCACCTAAATGATGTGCAATCGATAAGGCTTCATCTACATTAGAAGCTGGTTCCCCCGGTGGAATTGGCATTCCATATTTACTAAATAAATATTTAGCTTGATATTCATGTAAGTTCATTTTATATATTTTCTCCGAATGATATTTACTTGGCTTTTAATCCCTTCTCCCCTTGAGGGGAGAAGGTTAGGATGAGGGGTGATATTTAAGACCACCCTCACCCTAGCCCTCTCCCTTCAAAGGGAGAGGGAAATTAAATAGTTAAACTTCTAATAATAAACGCGCAGGATCTTCCAGTAATTCTTTAATTGTCACCAGAAACCCTACCGACTCCTTTCCATCAATAATGCGATGGTCATACGATAATGCCACATACATCATAGGACGAATCACTACTTGCCCATTTTCTGCAATAGGCCGCTCTTCAATTTTGTGCATACCTAAAATTGCGCTTTGCGGTGGATTAATAATAGGCGTTGATAATAATGAACCGAACACGCCACCATTAGTAATGGTAAAAGTACCACCGGTCATTTCTTCAATCGTTAACTGACCATCACGCGCTTTTTTACCATAATCACCAATCGCGCGCTCAATATCAGCAAATCCCATTTTTTCTGCATTACGTAATACAGGCACCACTAAACCACGCTCGGTTGATACGGCTATACCAATATCACAATAACCATGATAAACAATATCATTACCATCCAAATAAGCATTAACGGCAGGATAACGTTTAAGTGCTTCTATGGCAGCGCGCGTGAAAAATGACATAAAACCTAATTTCACGCTGTGTTTTTTCTCAAAATTATCTTTATAGCGATTGCGTAAATCCATTACCGCTTTTAAATTAATTTCATTGAAAGTCGTTAACAGAGCAGCATTTTGTTGCACGCTTACTAAACGTTCTGCAATTTTTGCGCGCAGACGTGTCATCGGTACCCGTTGTTCAGGACGATCACCTACTGAAGTGATTGCAGTTGCCAGCGTGGATATACCCGTACTTTTACTGGTTTGAGTCATTACATCTTCACGCATTACGCGGCCTCCTTTGCCTGAACCTGATACCTGTTGAATATTAATTTCATTTTCAGCCGCTGCACGACGCGCTGATGGGCCTGCTGCAGTATCTGCACCTTTAGCCGCTGGCGCAGCCGGTTGGGGTTTTGCGGGCGCTGTTTCGGCTGCCGGTTTAGCAGCCGTTGTGCTGGCAGCCTGTCCTGCTTCGATTAAGGCTAATAATTCTTCTGATTTAACCACAGCGCCTTTATCTTTCTTAATTTCTTTTAAAATACCATCAACGGGTGCTGGTACTTCTAATACGACTTTATCCGTTTCTAAATCAACCAGATTTTCATCGCGTTTAACTGCATCGCCTGGTTTTTTATGCCAGGTTACAATGGTTGCATCCGCAACCGATTCTGGTAAGGAAGGAACTTTTACTTCAATGGCCATTGTTGTTTCCTAATGTTTATTAAATTCTACACTTTAAATTTCCTCCCCCTTTCAGGGGGAGGATTAAGGTGGGGGTGATCTTAATATTACCCCCATCCTAACCTTCCCCCTGAGAGGGGGAAGGAAAAAAGGCTTAACCCAAAGCTTGATCAATTATTTCTTTTTGCTGTTTAGCGTGTACATATTTAGAACCTACCGCAGTTGCCGCCGCCGCAGGGCGACCGGCATAACGCAAGGTTTGTCCTTTAGCTAAACATTCTGTTAGTGTATAGACAGTGCTGTACCAGGCGCCTTGATTTTTAGGTTCTTCCTGGCACCAGATAATATCTTTAGCTTTTTTATATTTTTCTAATTCTTTGGTTATCTCAGCGGTAGGATAAGGATATAATTGTTCAACGCGAATAATCGCTATATCTTGCCTATTTTGTGCACGACGCTGTTCTAATAAATCATAATAAATTTTACCGCTGCACAAAATAACACGTTGTACATCAGCGGCTTTAATAGCATCGATTTCAGGAATCATTAATTGATACTGTCCTTGCGTTAAATCTTGCAAACTTGAAACCGCTAATTTATGGCGTAGTACGCTTTTAGGTGTTAATACGATTAAAGGTTTGCGTAATGGCCGTATAACCTGACGGCGTATTAAATGAAAAATCTGTGCTGGTGTAGTTGGCACACACACTTGCATATTATCTTCTGCACACAGTTGTAAAAATCTTTCTAAACGCGCGGAAGAATGTTCCGGGCCTGCCCCTTCATAACCATGTGGTAAATATAAAGTAACCGCATTCAAGCGGCCCCACTTCTGTTCACTGCAATTGATAAATTGATCGATGACCGCTTGCGCACCATTAACAAAATCGCCATATTGCGCTTCCCAAATCACTAATGATTCGGGGCTGGAATATGAATAACCATATTCAAATGCTAATACAGCTTCTTCAGACAGTATGGAATCAATAATAGTTAATGTGGCAGGTGCTTTAATAACTTTTTCTAAAGGCGTATAAACAGTATCATTCGTTTGATCGTGCAATACCGCGTGCCGGTGTGCAAAAGTTCCACGTTGGCAGTCTTCGCCGGACATGCGAATAAAGTGACCTTCATTTAATAAAGTTGCATAAGCGAGTGTTTCTGCATATCCCCAGTTTATGGGTAATTCACCCGCAGTCATTTTACGGCGGTCTTCCATCATTTTGGCAACTTGCGCTTGCAAAGTAAAACCTTCTGGTAAGGTTTCAATGGCTTGTGCTAATGATTTTAATTTATCGAGTGGTACACCGGTTGTTACTTCTGTGGTTTTTGGTTTGAGATAAGGTTGCCAATTCACTAAATATTTATCATCGTTTTTAACTAAATTAACCAGAGGTTCTTTTTTATCTAATTTATCGCGATAGGCACTTATTAATTTACTCGCATCCTCTTCTGTGATCACGCCTTCGGCTATTAATTTATCGGCATATAATTTGCGTATGCCAGGCCGCTGCCTGATAACCTGATACATGAGTGGTTGCGTAGCAGCCGGTTCATCACCTTCATTATGACCATAGCGGCGATAGCATACTAAATCAATCACTACATCTTTTTTAAACTGCATACGAAAATCCAGCGCCAGCTGACTGACAAAAATCACCGCTTCTGGATCATCCGCATTCACATGAAAAATCGGCGCATCAACCATTTTAGCAATATCAGAACAATACCAGCTGGAGCGCGCGTCATTTTGATTGCTAATGGTAAAACCAATTTGGTTGTTTGAAATAACATGAAGTGTTCCACCCGTGTTATAACCGCGTGTTTGCGAAAAAGCCAGGGTTTCCATGACCACGCCTTGCCCTGCAAACGCAGCATCACCATGCAGTAAAATAGGTAATACTTGTGTGCGTTGATTATCCTGGCGACGTTGTTGACGCGCCCGCACAGAACCTTCAATCACAGGATCGATAATTTCTAAATGCGAAGGATTTGGCACTAAGGCTAAATGTACAACATCACCATTAGCAGTTTGCACATCAGACGAACCACCTAAATGATATTTCACATCACCCGAACCTGGTTCTGGTAATTTGCCTTCAAAAGACAAACATAAATCCTGAATAGTCATGCCAAACAAATTAACTAATATATTCAGACGACCACGATGCGCCATCCCCATTACAATTTCTTTGACTTGCTGCGAACCAGCACGTTGAATAATTTCATCAAGCAGCGGCATTAAAGTATCGCCGCCTTCGATAGAAAAACGGGTCTGCCCTACATATTTTGCGCCTAAAAACTTTTCTAAACCTTCAGCAGTTGTCAATGAGTTTAAAATTCTTTTTTTAGCATCAGCAGAAATTGTTGGTCTTTTACCTTCAATTCTTTCCTGCAACCATTTTACCTGCGCAAGATTATTGATATATTGATATTCAAATCCGATGGTATTGCAGTAAATATTTTTATAAGTTTGATAAATTTCTTTTAAAGTAGCTGACTGGCTGGTTGTACCATTAATAATATTAAACTTAGTATTCAAATCTGCATTGCTAAAACCATAATTAGCTAATTCAAGCTCTGGCCTGCTTTGTTTTGCCGCAAGATTTAACGGGTCTAATTGTGCCTGATAATGGCCGTAACGTCTAAAAGCATCCAATAATTTAGCGACTTGTACTTGTTGACGCTCATGTTGAATATCACCGGAAACAGGCTGTGCCGCTGTACGGCTAATCGCACTGCCACTGACTAATTGTTCGAAATGCGCACGTATATCAGCATGAGAAATTTCACTGCCATTAGGTGATAAGCCTGCAAAATAATTACGCCATTTAGGATCAACTGATTGCGGATCTTTTAAATATTGTTCGTATAAATCTTCGATATATCCTGCATTGCCGCCGGATAAATAAGAACTTGTCTGCCAGGTTTGGATGTTTGTTTCTTTCACAATTTGATCTCAAATTAATTGTTTTGAATATATTCATTCTATTTCCTCCCCCTTCCAGGGGGAGGATTAAGGTGGGGGTAATATAATTTAATATTTTAAATCACCCCCATCCTAACCTTCCCCCTGGAAGGGGGAAGGAACTAATTCTTAAACCGACTTTTCAATTTCCATTTTACGAATCTTACTAATTGCCTCTGCAGGATTTAAACCTTTAGGGCACACACTGGTACAATTCATAATGGTACGGCAGCGATACAGGCTGAATAAATCATTTAACTCTGCTAAGCGTTCATGCTTGGCTTCATCGCGGCTATCCACTAAAAAGCGACATAACCATAATAAAGCCGCTGGTCCCAGAAACTCTTCGGGGTTCCACCAGTATGATGGGCAAGAGCTGGTGCAGCAAGCACACAAAATACACTCATAAAGCCCATCGAGCTTAGCGCGCTCAGCCGGTGTTTGTAACCGTTCTTTAACCGGCGCTTCTGTTTTTGTAATCAGATAAGGTTTCGCCTTTTCATACTGATCAAAAAACGGTTCCATATCCACAACCAGGTCACGGATCACTGGCAATCCCGGCAAAGGCCTAACCATAATTTTATCACCCAAACCCGATAGATGGGTAATACACGCTAATATATTTTTGCCATTGACATTCAAACCATCAGAGCCACAGACACCTTCATGGCAGGAATGGCGGAAACTTAAGGTTTCATCCTGTTCTTTTAAGAGGATTAATGCCTGGACTAGCATCATGTCTTTGTTGCGCGGTAGCTGGAGTTTATAGTCCTGCATATAGGGTTTGGCGTCTTTTTCAGGATTATAACGATAAATCGAAAATTGCACCGTCCGCAATTCAGAAGCATCTGCCCCTACAGGCATTTCCGGGATATTTGCCATACACACCTCTACTTAGTTTGTACT
>Ga0164242_10007141_pt1 | contig 12234 bp, 12 predicted proteins | sample OricomgcompostMG_FD_108783 | JGI IMG/M metagenome (GOLD analysis project Ga0164242, IMG submission 108783) | Miracle-Growth compost microbial communities from Emeryville, California, USA - Original compost - Miracle growth compost (MG) ... | reverse complement strand
CGTCGATCGACACGGCGCACACGGTCCCGCCGTAGATCCCGCCCTGGCTGTTGCCGTCGTAATAGACTCCGTCGTGCAGGTCGACGAAGGTCTTTCCGCCGCGCTTGAACGCGCTGCTCGAGGCGAAGCCCCACGGATGAATCAGCAGTCGCGCGAGATAGAGGAAGTTGAGCTCGCCCTGCAGCGTCCGGTCGGCCAGGATCGGGAACAGCGAGAGGTTGGACAGCGCGAGGATCGCATTGGGAACGTCGGCGTTCGCGAACCCGAACCAGTTGACCGCGCAGTAGAGCATGCCCTCGCGGTTCGCCATCTCGCGCTGCGGTGAGGAGCCGACCTCGCCCCGGCCACCGAACAAGCCGTGGCCATATTCCACTGGGCGATACATCCGGCCCGAGTGGAACCCGGTCTGGCCGACGTTGCAGGTGAAGGCGGCGTCGTAGGTCTGTCCGCCCGGCGCCTGGATCGGCTCGGAGTCCGGATCGGTCGGGTCCTTGTAGGCGAAGACGCCCGGCGACGGGCAGTCGTCGAACGGACTCTCGGGAATCTGCTCACACTTCACCGGCACCGAACAGGTCGGCGTGATGTAGCACGGCACGGTGAAGGTGCCGTGGATCTCGCGCGCGATCTCCGGGTTCTGCTTCCGTGTGTAGTTCTTGACCGATGTGATCTTGAATGACGGCGCCCGGCCGGTGACCTTGCCCGCGTCGATCTCCGCCTTGGTCATTCCGAGCTGCTCGAACGCATCGTCGCGAATCGACAGCAGCCGCCCTGCAACACTCTGCGAAGAGGCAGTCGTGAAGTCCCACGCGAGGAACAGGTCCTTCGGGCTGTTGCTGATCTTCCAGCCGGCTTGCTTCAGGTTGGCGAGGACACCGTTCATGTGTGCCGCGTGCGGGTCGCCTCCCGTCGTGTGGTGCAGGTAGCCCTGCACGTACTTCGAGAACCCGGCGGACTGCTTCGCGAGGCTGCCGTTGTTGGTGACCAGGTGGCGCAACCCGACGATGTAACGATGGCCGTCCAGGAGGTTCATGGCAGGGTGGATCATCAGGTCCTGCTGGACCGGGCTCGTCGTGCCGGCCGGCAGCAGCCCGGCCTCCGTCGTGTAGTGGTCGATCTCCGCCCACACCGGCCACTTGCGGCCGGTGGTCGCGTCGAACAGGACGACGCCGAGGTTGGGCTTGTCGTTGACGGCCAGGTCGACGTCGGTCGGCAACCGGGACTTTGCGAGGTCGGCGTTCCGCGTCATCCCGGGGACGACCGTGAGCAGCTCGGAGCCGGCGCTGAAGCCGTCGCTCTTGTTCCACTCGGCCGGGAGGATCGGCAGGCCGGTGACGCCGCGAGGCATCGCGAGCGCATTCAGGTTCAGCCGGCGGCCGGTCGCGCTCGCCGGATCGCTCTTGGTGAACCAGTCATTGGGGTACGGCAGCATGCACTGCGCCGGATCGATCGGGTCGCAGCCCTGCGGGTTCGTCAGCGCGTCGGTGACGCTCTGCCCGGCCGCGCCGCCCCACGCGTCACGGTCGTGGTTCACCCAGTGCTTGGCCGCCGGCTTCGCTTGCGCCGCTGGCGCGGCGGTCGCGACGTACAGCGGGAGGGCGACTGCAACAGCGGTACAGAGCGATAGTGCGCGGCGCATGGGTAGTCGACTTCGGCGTTCCCTTGCGCGACTCCTGCCGGCTAGAGGTAGAGGCCGGGCGCGGCTTCGGTGTCCTCGAGCCGCTCGGCGGCCACGGCGTGGATGTCGCGCTCGCGAAGAAGGACGTAGCCGGAGCCGTGCAGCTCAACCTCAGCGCGCTCCTCGGGGTCGAAGAGGACCCGATCGCCGACCTCCATCGTGCGCACCGATCGGCCGATCGCGACGACCTCGGCCCACGCGAGCCGGTGCCCCATCTTGGCGGTAGCCGGGATCACGATGCCGCCGGTCGACCGCCGCTCGCCTTCGGATGCGTCAAGGCTGACCAGGACCCGGTCATGGAGCATCTTGATCCGCAACTTGTCGTTCGACACCGTACGACGCTACCCGGACCACGAGCACGCCGGACAGCGCTGCGGTTCCCGACAGTGCAAACGTCCACCGCGCTCCGATGCCCTCCACCGAGAGGCCGCCCAGCGCAGCCCCGAGCGACGACCCGACCTGCAGGCCGACCGCGAGCCACCCGAAGGACTCGGTGGCCGAGGCCGACGGCGCCACCGCGCCCAGCCGCGTGTAGAGCCGGGCAAGGGCAGGCGCTATGGCCGCCCCGCTCCCGAACAGGATGACGGCCAGGCCGACCTTGCCCGGGGCGGCGGTCGCGATCCAGAGGCCGGCTCCCGCGATGGCGACCCAGAGCGCCAACCCGCGGTCGGTGACCTGAGCCGCCCCGGCGCCGAACGCGAGACCTCCGATGAGTGAGCCGACACTCCAGATCGCGAGGACCGCACCTGAGGCAGCCGAGGCGTGCCGGCCGCCGACGAAGGCCACGGTTGCGATCTCCGTCATCGAGAAGCCGATCGTCAGGGCTACTCCGACGACCGAGTAGGTGAGGACTCTGGTCCGCAGGAGCGAGGCCCGTGCCTCGAAGTCGTGACGGCTGCGAGTCGTCTCCCGGAAGGTCGGCGCGGTCACGAAGCCGATGACGCCGAGCAGCCCGAGCACGCCGCTGGTGACGATCGCCGCCCGCGGTCCGGCCAGGCCGGCGATCAGCGCGACGCCCGCCGGTCCCACGATGAAGACGAGCTCCTGGGCCGTCGCCTCGAGGCCGTACAGCACCTGCGCCCGTTCCTCGCCCAGCAACGACGGCCACATGCCCCGCGACACCGAGGAGATGGGCGCCGAGGCGAGCCCCAACACCCCGCAGAGCCCGAGTGCCGGGGCGTATCCGCGGTTGGAGACGTCGGCCAGCGCTATCGCGAACACGGCGTACGCCGTCGCCGCCGGGAGCAGCGTCGTACGCACACCGAACCCGTCGACGGCCCGCGCCAAGACGATGTTCGCGACTCCCGCCGTCGCGACGCTCAACCCGCTTGCCACCCCCGCCTTGGCGTAGCCGACCGACGGGGTCAGGAGCAAGAGGATGGCGAGCCCGGACATGCCCTGCGGCAGGCGGCCTACGAGCGCGGTGAACAGCAGTCGTGCGACGTGCGGTTCGCGGAGAACCTCGCGGTAGCGAGCAAGCACCCGCAGCGCTCAGCCCTTGGTCAGGGCGGCGAGGCGCTGCTCGTCGGCACGCTGCTTGGCCTGGGCCTTGTCGACAAGCGCGTCGAGCTGCGCGGCAGGCCAGACCACCACGCCGTCGGCATCGGCGACGACGAGATCACCGTCATTGACCCTCACCCCGGCAATATCGACCTCTCCACCTACCCGGCCGGGGCCGTTCTTGGCCGACGCGGTCGGAGTCGTGCCCTTCGCCCAGACGGCCAACCCCAGCTCAGCCACGGCTTGCGAGTCTCGAATCGGTCCGTCCGTCACGACCGCGATGACGCCGGCAGCAAGCAGCTCCCTCGCCACGAGGTCGCCGAGGACCGCTGTCCTCGAGCCGGCTGCACCGCCGACCACCAGCACAGTCCCAGGTGCGGGGACAGCGGCCGGCACTTCCTTCATCGCGAGGTTGTCGTTGCGCGACAGCTCCACGACCAGCGCCGGCCCGACGGCGGTTCGCGCCGGCGAGATCGGGCGGATCTGCTCGCCGAGGACGCCCTCGCCGCCCGTCGCGTCGGAGGCAACCGTGCTCGACAACCACTCGGGAATGGTGACCACGGTCCTATCCTGCCGGAGTGGTCGGGAGCTGTACGGCGTGCGGCGACTGCTGCGACCCGATCTGGTACCCGCTCGGTCCTGCTGACATCCGGCAGTCGGCCGGAACGACCCGGTCTGACGACCTCGCTTTCGCGGCGGCTCATTGGACTGCTACGGGTGAGCGAAGTGGCGGGATGCACGCCTACCAGTGCGACCGGTTCGACCCGGCCAGCCGGCTGTGCACCGCGCACGACGACCGACCACCGATCTGCCGCGCCTACCCGATCGCGCTCAACGTGCTCCCGGACCGCTGCACGGTCCGCTAGCCGCCGTGGCGGCGCAGCCACTCGTACATGGCGATCCCGCTGGCAACGCCCGCATTGATCGAACGGGTCGAGCCGTGTTGCGGGATGTGCAGCACCGCGGAGCATGCCTCCCGCGCGGCTCGCGACAGACCCGGTCCCTCTTGACCGAACAGCAGGACGGAGCGCCGTGGCAGCTCGGCCCCGACGATGCTCACCGAACCCGGTAGCAGGTCGATGCCGATCAGCGCCAGCTCCGCCTCAGCAGCCCACGACGTCAGCGCGCCGATCGTCGGGTGATGCCGTACGTCGACGTACCGGTCGGTGACCATCGCGCCGCGGCGGTTCCAGCGCCGGTTTCCGACGATGTGGACAGCCGCAGCCTGGAAGGCATTCGCGTTACGCACGATCGTCCCGATGTTGAAGTCGTGCTGCCAGTTCTCGATCGCGACATGGAAAGCGCGGCGATGTAACGCCAGATCGGCGGCGATCGCTTCATTCGACCAGTAGCGGTAGCGGTCGACCACGTTGCGACGGTCGCCGTGGCGGAGCAGCTCGACGTCGTACTTCGGGTCCTCCGGCCACGGCCTCGGATGCGGGCCGACACCGACCTCGGGATCGGAGACGTCGTCCATGTCGACATACGGTAGGTGGCCTATGGCCCCCCGCAGACTCGTTGTGCTCCTCGCAGCCGCGGTCGCGTCCGGCGTACTCGGCGGGACGCCTGAGCTCGCCGCCGCGCCCACACCGTCGCCGTCGACGTCTCCCACCGCCTCGGCGTCGGCATCGCCGACCTCGAGCCCTTCACCGAGCGCAGGTGAGGCGCTGCAGCGAATCGCCGCCCGGGTTCACAGGGCTCTGCGCGGAAGCACTGCGGCACACCATCACTACAAGATCACCATCGCCGGCCTGGGCGACATCGCGTCTCACCCGAACCGAGCAAGCGCCCCGGCAAGCAACGAGAAGATCCTCACGGCCATGACCCTGGTCTCGATGGTCGGCCCCAGCTACCACTACGTCACACGGGTGATGAGCGCGACCACCCCTGTCGACGGTGTGCTCGCCGGCGACCTGAACCTCATCGGCTCCGGTGATCCGACACTCACCACGCACAACCTCGCCCGGCTCGCCCACCGGCTGCACGCAAGCGGGCTTCGCAGCGTCACCGGCCGCCTGGTCGTCGACGACTCCCGGTACTCCCACGGCACACTCGCGCCAGGCTGGAAGCACTCGTTCCTGCCCGGCGAGTCCGGCGCGGTCGATGCCTTCAGCGTCAACAACGACAACTGGCGATCGAGCCGGCCGTTCCTCGCGAACCCGAGCCACGCCAACGCGCGCTTGTGGCGCACCGCGCTCAAGAAGGCCGGCATTCACATCACCGGGGGCACCCACGTCGGCCCTGCCACCGGCTCCGCCTTCGAGCTCGCACGGCACGCGTCGCGGCCGCTGTCGGCAATCGTGAAGATGACGCTCAGCGAGTCGATCAACTACTACGCGGAGATGATGCTGCGCGAGATCGGCTACCAGGACTCAGGTCATGGCAGCCGCCAGAGCGGCATCGCCGGGATCCGCGGCTTCGCTCGCCGCAACGGTCTACCGGTCGGCCGACTCGAGGACGGCTCCGGGCTGTCCTACGCGAACCGCGAGACGCCCGGCACCTTCGTCGCGTGGCTGGCGAAGCTTCCCTCGATGCCGTTGACGTACAAGGTCGTGTACGACGGTCTCGCTACCTCGTGCAAGGCCGGTGGCACCCTGCGCTACCGGATGTGCGGACCGCGCGTGAAGCACAAGGTGCACGCCAAGACCGGCACGTTGACGCACATCACGAGCCTGTCCGGCTACACCGAGACGGCAGGCGACCGGTTCGTGATCTTCTCGTTCGAGTTCAGCAGGGTTCGCAGCATCACGACAGCCAACAAGCACATCGACGCCGCTCTCAAGGCGATCGTCCGCTCACCCGGCTAGGCCGGCTGAACCGTCCCGCGGACTTCACCCAGATCGAGCCGGCCGCCCTGCCCGTCCGGCGCGGATGCGGTGATCACCGCCTCGTCGCCATCGGCGAGGAACGGCTGACCCGGAAGCTCGATCAGGGAGCCCACCTCGTCGTCGCCCGGCCCGCTGACCGTCCCCGAGGCGAACAAGTCGCCGGTACGCAGCGACGCCCCGTTCGACGTGAGATGCGCAAGCATCTGCGCCGGGGTCCAGGACATCGACCGGTACGGCGGACGCGACAGCAGCTGCCCGTTCACGCGCAGCTCCAGCTGGATGTCGAAGCCGGACGGCTCGAGGGCCGCCAGCGGCGTCACCCACGATGAGACCGATGTCTGGAAGGACTTCCCGAGGAACGGCCCGAGGGGAACGGTCTCGAACGCCTGGATGTCACGCGCCGACCAGTCGTTGACGAGCACGGCGCCGAAGACGTGTTCGGCGAACCTCTCCCCCGGCACACTCGTGCCGAGCACCGACGGAACACCGACGACAAACCCGACCTCGGCCTCGACATCGAGGCGTTGTGTCGGACCTGTCACGACGTCGCCGTTCGCAGTGCGGAACCGACCGCGCGGACGACGTACCGGTGTGCCCGAGACGACGACCGTCCCGGAGCGGCCGTGGTAGCCCAGCGGTTGGTCTCGCCAGGCCGGCGGAAGCGGATCCTGACCGGGCCGGAAGAGGCGGCCCAGCCGAGCGGCGTGGTGCTCGCTGGCGTAGAAGTCGACGTAGTCCGCGACGTCGAACGGCAGGTGCAGCCTGACCTCGGACAGCGGGTACGTCGGACCGTCGAGCTGCGGGACGACCTCGCGAAGCTCGGCCCAGACTTGCGGGCCGGCCGCCAACAGCGGGTTCAGCGTCTGGGCGGCTGCCTCCGCCGCCCATGAGACGCCGTGCCGCTTCGCCGCATCGGCGAGGTCCAAGACCCCGTCCGCTGCGCGCACTCCGATCCGCTTCGCGCCGCCGTCTCGGCTGTAGACGCCCAGCGGGTGGCATTCGCTCAGCGGGCCCAGCTCCAGGCGTAGGTGGCGTCTTCACACGCGGATGCGCCCGGCCCCATCTCAAGCGGGCGGAAGGTGTCGACCATCACGGCGAGCTCGTCGAACGACTCGACGCCGAGGCTGCGCTCCACGGCGCCCGGTTGCGGTCCGTGCGTGAAGCCGCCCGGGTGCAGCGAGACGGACCCGAGCCCGATGCCCGACCCTTTGCGTGCCTCGTAGTCGCCGCCGCAGTAGAACATCACTTCATCGCTGTCGACGTTCGAGTGGTAGTAGGGCACCGGGATCGCATCCGGGTGGTAGTCGACCTTGCGGGGCACGAAGTTGCAGACCACGAGGTTCGTGGCCTCGAAGACCTGGTGGACCGGCGGCGGCTGATGGATCCGGCCGGTGATCGGTTCGAAATCGGCGACGTTGAACGTGTAGGGATACATGCAGCCGTCCCACCCGGCGACGTCGAACGGATGGGTCTGCTGCGTGTAGACCGTGCCGCCGACGCCGGCGCCCGCCCGGTGCTTCACGTACACCTCGACGTCGGCTCCGTCCGCAAGCAGCGGCTCGCTGGGTGCAGTCAGGTCGCGCTCGCAGTACGGCGAGTGCTCGAGGAACTGCCCGTTGCGCGACAAGTAACGGCGCGGCGCACCGATGTGGCTCGCCGCCTCGATCGCGTAGACGCGCAACGGCTCGCCATCGACCGGAAGCCAGCGGTGCGTCGTACCCCGCGGGATCACCGCGTAGTCACCGGGTCGCGCGTCGAGCCGGCCGAAGACCGTCTCGACGGTGGCGCGGCCCGACTCGACGAAGACACACTCGTCACCGATCGCGTTGCGGTAGTACGGCGAAGCCGCCCCGGCCACCGCGTAGCGAATCCTTACGTCGGCGTTTCCGAGGACGAGCTGCCTGCCCGTCACCGGGTCGCGCTGCTCCCAACCGCCAGCCAGGTCATGCAGCCGGAAGTGCCGCGGCAGCAGTGGGCGGTTCGGGGCAAGCTCCTCACCGCTCAGCACCCACGGGCGGGCGGCCGTGATCGCAGACGGCACCCCTCGGTGGTAGAGCAGCGAAGAGTCGTGGCTGAACCCCTCCTCCCCCATCAGCTCCTCGGCGTACAGGCTTCCCGTCGCGTCGCGATGCTGCGTGTGACGCTTCGCCGGAACCTCTCCCACGCGGCGATAACTCGGCACAACCGAACCGTACGCCTACGATTTCTGCGTGCCTACGCGTCGAACCGCGGCCACGCCGCCGCCACTCAGCGACGACGACGTCTCGTCCCTGCGCGAGAAGGTGAAGGCAGGCGAGAAGCCGCGCGTCGTGATCCGATCGGCGTCCGCCGCGGTCGCGGCGGGCACCCGCGGCAATGTGATCAAGGTGGGCAACCCGAAGGAAGGGGAGTACATCGTCGTCCGCCTCGGCAAGGACGAGGTCCCGTTCGCACCCAACGAGCTCGGTCTTCCCGGGGCTCGCCCGGTGGCTGCAGCGAGGCCTCCGGCGTCGCCGAAACCCGCTTCTGCGCCTGGCGGGCGTGCGGTTCAGCGAACCGCCGCACGCAAGCCGGCGGCTCGCTCGACGAAGCGGGTGCCACCGCTGGCCGTGACACTGCGGTTCAAGGACGGCGGCTGGACGATCGAAGCGCAGCGCGGCGCCCGGCGGCTGGGCAGGCCGACACCGATTCGGCCCGGCGCGGTCAGCGCTCTCGCCGAGCACCTCGACGATGACGCGCTGAGATCGGCCCTGACCGAGACCGTTGAGTCGTCCCGCTCGGTCGTCGAAGCCGAGCGCGCGGCGCTGCGGGCGAAGCTCGATGCCGCCGAGGCGGCGTTGCGCGACTACGACGCGCGCCCGCGTCGTCGATAATCGGGCACGATGCCAGCCGACGACCTGCTGCTGCCTGAAGGCTCGGTGCTCCTGCACATCGGGCCGTTCAAGACCGGCACCACTGCGATCCAGACCGCGATCCGTGAAGCCGCACCGGCACTGAAGGAACACGGCGTGACGGTGATCGGCCCGAACCGACGCAACGTTCGGCGTGCCGTGTTGTCCCTCACCAACAACCGTGGCCTGAGCGGTGACGCTCCGCCGAGCGCCGAGCTGTGGCGAAAGCTCGTACGGCAGATCAACCGGGTGAAGACGCCGCGCGCGGTGCTGAGCAGCGAGTTTCTCTGCGACGCGAGCCCGGCAGCCATTGCTCAGGTGGTCGAGGCGATCGGGCGGGATCGGGTGCACGTCGTCGTGACGGTTCGCCCGCTGGCGAAGATCCTGCCGTCCGCGTGGCAGCAGTACGTCCGCAACATGCTCAAGATGCCGTACGACGACTGGCTCGACTCGATGTTCAACCGAGCTCCGTACCAGCAGCCCACCCCGTCGTTCTGGCGTCGGCACCGGCACGGGAAGCTCGTGGCGAGGTGGGTGGACGAGGTCGGCGCGGACCGGGTCTCCGTGGTCATCGCTGACGATCAGGAGCGCGAGGGGTTGAGCCGCGCCTTCGAGGGCCTCCTAGGCCTGCCCGAGGGCATGCTCGCTGCACCACCGACCATCGCCGGCACGAACCGCTCGCTGACCGCTGCGGAGATCGAGCTGGTCCGCCAGCTGAACCTGCAGTTCGCGGAGCACGACTGGCCGGCCGAGGTGTATCACAAGTTCGTCCGCAACAGTGTCGTCGCGCGGCTGCTCCGGCGGACCCCGGAACCCGACGAGCCGAGGATCGTCACTCCGCTGTGGGCCCAGGAGCAGGCCGCGGCCGCGGCCCAACGATCGGTCGCGCGTTTCAACCACCTCGGGGTCCGCGTCATCGGCAACCCCGATTCGCTTGCGCTGATCGAACCGCCTCCGGCCGACACCGGTCGCCGTGCCGACCTTCCGGTCTCCGCGACCGTCGGAATCATCGTGGCGCTGTTGTACCGGTCCGGCCTGATCGTCCCGCCCACTGAGATCGTCGCCGAGATCGACGACGTCGACGAGACCGACGTCGGCACGGCGGAACGGCGGGCCAGACAGCTGGTCCGGCGTTGGCGGCGTTGGCGCACCGGGCGCCGTGCGCTCAAGTCGGCGAGCAAGCAGTCGAGCAAGGTCATGCCCGAGCCGGGCGAGACGACCTAGGAAGAGCGCCGAAGCCGACCGATGAGGCGGCTCTTTCCGGTGGCGGTGTGCCGGCCTCCAGCGGCGGCCTTCAGGACCTTGGCACCCTTCGCCTGCTCTCGTCGCATCGCGTTGATCGCCGCGACGACGGCTTCGGCAGCGAGCCCGGCCGGCAGCGTGGGCGGGGCAGTGGAGGTCGCGCCGCCGGACTGACGGGCCCGGAGCGCGTCGAGATCCCCCACGATGCGGATGCCGAGCGCCCCGATCCCGTCGGCGATCTCGTTGCCGAGCTCCGCGGCCCGGTCCAACGCCCAGTCCGGAGTGGGAATCGACTGCAGGTCCGAAGCCGCGGGACGGCTCAGCGCGAGCCGGTTGACCACCCCGTTGCGAATCGCCTCGCGGTAGAGACGGTCCGGCCACTTCCGCTTCTTGAACTCGGTGTTGACCAAGCGAAGCATCTCGGCCTCGCCCCAGCTCAGCGACCGGTTGTCCCGTTCGGTCGGGCCAGGGACGAGCATCCCGTCCGGTAGGCCGAGCAGCTCCTCGAACTGGCGCAGCAGCAGGTCGTGGTCACGCGAGTCGACGACCAGCGCCGTCACATGATCGGTGCCGGCCGCCTTCGCCCAGCGAGCGAGAATCAGGTCGTGGCGGTGCCGCTTCCAGAACGTGGGTGTCGGCTTGTCGTAGGGCGCGTCCAGCAACATGCCGCGCAGCCAGGTGTCGTAGTCGACGCGCACGCCGTTCTGCAGGTACTGCTGCCACGCCGACGGCAGGATCTTCGCGAGCGGCCGGAGTGTCGCGAGGATGTGGACACGGTCGCCACCGAGATCGTCGACGACCCGTTGCGCCTGCTCGTCGGTGGCTTGGCTGAGCCACTCACTGCTGACGATCACCCGACGGCCCGGGTCGCGCCGCACCTCGTCGGCCAGCTCCACCCAGTCGGCATCCGTGGCCGGCCGATCGCCGAGCCGCCCGGGCGCCTGGGTGATCGCGATGCCCGGCATCTTGTGGTAGCGGTCGGTGCCCGGGTAGGACACCCCCGCGGCGCGCATCTGGTCACGAGCCTGGTGCAGGGCGCGCTGGATCGACGTCGTGCCGGTCTTCGGGAAGCCGATGTGCACTAGGCAAGCGTGCTCCGGAATGAGCAGCTCGGACCCATTTGGCATGTGGATCAGCCTAGTTGAGACGCAACTCCTCGCCGGGTCACCCGGCGAGCACGCTCACCAGGGCGCCGAGCTCGTCGCCGACCGATCCGGGGACGATGTAGCCGTCCTGCTTCTCGATCTGGTCGAGGTTGTCCAGGACGTCCTCTGCGGTGGGAACATGACCCTTGCCGCCGTACCAGCCCGGGGCAAGGCCGACGAACACCCGCGCGTAGCGCCCACCCGCCGCCGAGAAGATCTCGTGGGTGCGATCGCACGCCTCGGAAGCGAGGAAGGTCACGAGGGGCGTGACGAGCTCCGGCTCGAGCTGTGAGGCGAAGTCGCCGAGCAGCTCCATCGTCATGCGCGTCGCAGCGACCGGACAAAGAACGTTGGACTTGATGCCGGACTTCTCACCCTCGATCGCGATGATGTTGGAGAGCCCGACCAGACCCATCTTGGCGGCGCCGTAGTTCGTCTGGCCGAAGTTGCCGAAGACGCCGGCGTTGGACGCCGTAAAGACGAACCGGCCGTAGCCGTTCTCCTTCATGACCTTGAACGCGGGCTGCGAGACGTAGAACGCACCCTTGAGGTGCACATCGAGCACCGCGTCGAGGTCGTCCCAAGTCAGCTTCGCGAAGGACTTGTCGCGCAGGATGCCGGCGTTGTTGATGACGACGTCGACCTTGCCGAACGAGTCGACCGCGGTCTTGACGATGTTCTCGCCACCCTCGGGCGTGGACACCGAGTCGTAGCTCGGCACCGCCTCGCCACCGGCCGCCGTGATCTCATCCACGACCTTCTGCGCGGCTGTGTGCTCGCCGCCGGTGCCGTCCACTGAGCCACCGAGGTCGTTCACGACGACCTTCGCGCCTCGCCGTGCCAACTCGAGTGCGTAGGTCCGGCCCAGGCCGCCGCCTGCGCCCGTCACGATCGCTACCCGTCCGTCAAAGGTGATCTCAGCCATTTGGTCAGGATATCCAGGCGGTGAAAGACTGCGAACCGTGCCTTCCACT
>Ga0164242_10007140_pt1 | contig 12235 bp, 1 predicted proteins | sample OricomgcompostMG_FD_108783 | JGI IMG/M metagenome (GOLD analysis project Ga0164242, IMG submission 108783) | Miracle-Growth compost microbial communities from Emeryville, California, USA - Original compost - Miracle growth compost (MG) ... | reverse complement strand
GCCTCAAACGCCAGTGGAAAATCGGGATTGGCATCCGACCCCAACTCCGTCCACAGGTTGCTCCCGCGAACAGGGCGGGTTGATTCCCTTTGGAATGAAAACAGGGTATCGAACAATGGTTTCCCAGCAGAGCACCATTTTTGTATGTCTCTAAGAGGAACATGCTGGAAAGGCAGAATGTTGACATTAAAGTTGTGACACCTTTCGATCAATGAGGACCAGGTTTCCTGAGTCGAGACGGAAGTCCGAAAGGGAAGAGTGTTGAAGAGTGGTCCAATAATGTTATCTGAGCCCTCTAGGTCGATCGATCGACCGGAAGTGATGAGCCCAATGCACCCTGTATTAGACAGGATCTGCTGTATAACGGAAACCCAAAGTCCCTGGATCAAAGCCTGGTGCGTTACTCCGAGGGAGATCCGGACACGATCCAGCCCCTGGAAAGGAATACATCTTGAGTAGGTTACTGCTTGGGAAGTCGGACAGTCAGAAATTCGCGGGAATGGCTGAGGCAAGACTCCGTTTAGATGGTCAATCCAGAAACTCTTGCATGTCGAGGAATTCCTTAGCGGACCGAGGACGAGTCCGTCAAGGAAGGCAGGCCCGTACTCGATTTGTTGCACGTCGTGATATTCGTCAATCACTCGGTCCATTATTAGCTCGAGACTATGTGCATCGTATAACCCATGGAAAATGTGAATAGCGAGGAATTTCTTATCTCGCGTGTCGATGGAGAAGATATGCAACGGCTGGTTGATGTTATGTTGGTTCGCATCAACCCATGACGTTCTATGCTCCCTAAGCAGCTCGTCCATATCCTCATCAGCTGCTACTTTGATATCTGTCCAAGGAAAAGGAGCCGGATCTAAAGAGACTTGAACGCTCCCGTCCGTTGTGTCAACGAAGCGAGTTCGCAGGATGGAACACGCTTCGAACACCTTGCGCCAAGCCATCTGAAGGCGAGAAACGGATATTCCCTTAGATAGTTCAAACCGGAACTCGTTGAAGTAGGCACCCTCCATGCCCAGAATTCTTGAGCGCGATATCATTCCTTCCTGGAGCGGTGAACACGGGGCGATGTATTCAATTTGGCTCGGCTTAACCGCCAGTTGCTTTAGAACGTGGGTCTTTTGTCGGTGATTGCAGGCTTGGATGAGCTGCCTAGCCGCCGATTCCAAACCTGACGAAGAAGATGTTGTCTGCGAGTCTAGGACATTGGCCAGATCGCCTAACCGAGGGTGCCTCAGGATAAGGGCAGGGGTTGACGCCGCCAGGCCTTCTCGTCTCAATGCCGTAGAGAATTGCATGACGGAAATCGAATCAATCCCTAATTCGTAGATGCTTGTATTTGGACCGGCCTGCGGTACGTCTATAGACTCCATCAGGGCAAGAACCTTAAGAATTCTCTCTCCGGTATTGCTCAATCGACTACCCAAAGCAGCCGGGGTGGATCCAGGTGAGATGAGTTGCGTTGGGTCCAGAGCATTGAACAAATTCCTTAACTCTTTGACTTCGGCTTTGTTGTTTGCTGACAATGGGATGTAAGGCAGCTGCAGCACGTACGTAGGAACCATATAACCAGGAAGTCTCTCCCGGCAGCAGTCCTGGACCCGCTTGCCGAGTTCGACAGCCTCCGTATCAGCAATGACACGAAGACTCTTCTCTTTTTGGCGATTATCCGCAACGACAAATGACACAAGAAGGTCTTTTCGCTGCTCATGATTCCGAGCCACGACGGTGGCCACATCTGTAACGCCTGCCACACGGGATCGAATCGTATGGTTGATCTCGCCGATTTCCAGCCGCTGCCCACGGAGTTTAACCTGGTCATCGGCGCGGCCCAGGAAATCGAAACAGCCGTCATGGAACATGCGAACCAAATCGCCAGTACGATAGGCTCGCTCTCCGAATTGGGCCAAGCTTGGAAACCTTTCGGCAGTAAGGTCCGCTCGGTTGAGATACCCCTTCCCCACCAATTTTCCAGATACACATAACTCGCCCACAGCCCCTTTGAGTACGGGGATCTCAGTGCCTGGTTTAAAAACGTATGATCCAACATTGGCAAACTGCCTTCCGATATTGGAGGATCGGCCATTCTTGGGGACACGAGGGTACATAGTGACGCCGATGGTTGCTTCTGTAGGGCCATATGCATTGTAAATGACACCTTTAGGACCCCATTTGTCGAGAATCTCCTGTTTTAGCTGCTCCCCGCCAGTGATAAAGACGCCTTTGCAAAGACTAGGAACTTCGTCTGGGTCGACAAGGCGAGCTAGGCTAGGTGTGAGGTCGATGTGCGTAATTTGAAGTCTAGATATCACCCCAGCAAGGTCGCCCAAAATCAAGTCGCGTGGAGCGGCTACCAGAGTGATCCCGACCGACCAACTCCAGTACTGCTCAAGAACTGCAACATCGAAATGGAACGAAGCAAACTGGAGCCAGTTGGACGTAGCATCCCAGTGACCCGCAAACAATTGCTGGAACGCCAAAATTGCCTGTACTGCATTTTCATGCGTGATCTCACAACCTTTCGGGGTGCCGGTAGTACCTGAGGTATAAAGGCAGTAGCAGACGTCGCTTTGCAATACCTCCCGCTTCAGGACAACTGGAGCGCAGGGCTCTGTTTGGAGGGTCTGCTCAGCGATACGGATTACCGGAACGCTAACAATCCAGTCCATATTGCACCTAGAAGTCGCGGATGTTAAAAGAACCGACGCACCCGAGTCCTTGAGGATGAACTCTTTCCTAGCTGCCGGGGCATCCGGGTCCAAGGCGACAAAGGCGCAGCCGGACTTCAGCGTACCCAGTATGGCAAAGAACGCTTCAGAGCATTTATCAAAATGGACGGCCACAATGTCTCCTACTTCAACATGTGTAAGAAGCAGTTGTGCCACCCTATTGCCGTTCTTGTCGAGATCGTCGTAGGACCACGTCGTCTGCAACGGTTGAAACCCCTCTAGGCTCTGAACAAAACTCAAAGCTGTTTTATGCGGTGATTTTCGGGCTTGGGATTCGACAAACTGATGCAAGAATCTTACGTCGCACGGTATACTGCGTTCCCGGGCTGGTGTGACTGAAAACAACCTGGGCGCAGACATGGCCAAGTCGTTCTCGTAGCCATCTGGGTGTTCTAATAGAAAGCATACGGTCGCATCGAATTGTTCAAGGAGAAGCTGTGCTTGTTGCCTGGGTAAGATATCGCTAAAAAAGGTGATTCGGTACTCAAGCCTGTCCTTCTGCACTGGCTCAACCTCGATAGAGACGGGGTAATCGATGTTAGCCAAGTCATCCACAATCCTCCACGACGGAGCTCTCCCAGTATTTGCACCGAATCTTTGGTAGACCAGCAACGTGTCAAATAATCGCACGTCGGAGTTCCCAAGCCAATGTTGCACACGGGTCAGGGGTACATGCTGTTGTTTGTAGAGACCGGCATTAAACCTTAGCATGCTGTTCAAAAGTGCTCGGTTAGAAGGGTCATTCTGTCCAATAACGGGTAGTGTCGTGATGCATGGGAATACCACGTCACTTGTCGCTTCCGAGTTTCTGCCAGAGAGCACAGTCCCGAAGGTCACACAGCCCTCTCCCAGATATGACGCTAATATCCGCGTCCAGGCGGCTTGGATGGTAGCTTGCATCGTTAAACCCAAGGCCTTAATCGACGCCTCATGGTCGGAGAAAGTAAGGCAACTTGTCATAGTCTCGACCAACGTGGTCCTGCCTTCCTCTCTCAGCGGCGTCAAGATTGGAAACTTATTGATGACAATCTTCCCCGCCTGCTCCTTCCAGAAATTCTCCTGGTCCTGTGCCTTAGACCGCATTTGTTCAAGAATGTCAAGCACCACGGTTTCGGTTCGTTGAGTGCTGGTCAAAGGGTTCCCCTGGCATGATCGTGCGAGATCATCGAGCAAGCGACGTAGAGATTGTGCGTCGTAAAGAGCGTGGTGGATGGCCAGATGCACCGTTAGACCATCTTCGCCGTACATATATACAGCCTGCCATGGAGGATCTTGCAGCCGCCCCATGCAGGCTGCTGCCGCGTCTAGTCGCCACTTCTCGACATTAAATCCCCTAGGGTGCTTAACATCGATAGCGAGCGCTGGAGGAGTTTTAAATTCAGCACTATACTGCAACATAGCAAACGGGGCGTCTCTACGGCTCGTGGGGATGAAGCCTGTCCGCAGAATTGGATGAGTGCGAGCAAGGGTGACCCAAGCATCGGCGAGCTGGTCAGAGCAAACGCGGTCATTAAGGCGAAGCTCGAGGAAATTGAAATAGTCCTGGCCCTTTGACCGGATGAACTGCACAAGCATGCCTGCCTGGAGGGAGGTGCAAGGTAAAACAACTTCAACTGCATCGGATGGAATGTCGAATTTTATCAGGTCCGATTTGACCTCATCCTGGAAGCCGGTTAGGTCGTAATCCCGCCGCGGAGATTTCTGCTTCGTGGCGGCGTGCGATGCAAGCTGTTCCGTAGTATTATGCTCAATCACATCACTAGCGGTGATTGCTAGTCCTTCTTGTCGGAGACGAGATGCAATTTGGACTGCATTAATGCTGTCCAGGCCTAGTTGATATATCGTTGTCTGGCGGCGGATGCTAGCCTCCGGCACCGAGCTCAAGTTTGACAGCACAGATCTGACGTGCAGCTCGGCGTCAGACCAGGCCCCTCCCTCGTTACTCTGTGTCGATTTCAAGTCCGCCCATACCGAGCGATCTAGGTCAAGTTCAGATAATCGCGAGCTGAGTGAAGCGGGAATATTTGGTAAAACCGGCACGTGCGACGCTGGGAAGTTGAGACACAACTTGACGGAGTGCCGGAGAAGATCAGATATTAGTATTATCATTGTATTTGATATGTTACATCTAGGGCACGTTAGACTAACAAATCTAGTCTCAGGAGTAATAGACTTACGTTTCGTAGTGAAGCTTTATCGAGATATTATCCGTGCCAGTATCGGGGATGAACTCGCAAACAAGTGGTACCTGTTCGTGTTAGCAACGTCAATGCTAGCCGAGATCAATGTAGAAGGTGGCAAGCTTACATCCATCTCCCCGTCATCTCTCTCTAGCGTCCAGATATTCTCATCTAACGGTCTAGACGGTTGCTGCAAAAGTAAACCGGTATCGAACAAAGGACGGCCTCGACGCTGCGAAACGAGTGGCTGGATGAGCCTCAGTGGGGTAAATTGATGCCCCAATATCATTGGATGCAGCTTTTGAAAAGCCCTCATAAGGTCAATATTTCGCTTGGCTTCTGACAGCTTAATGCGGATGGGGAGAGTATTAAAGCAAGGGGCGACGAGGTCGTTAATGCCATCGATCGGAACGGCTCGACCGCTGACCACGTTACCAAAACAGATGTCATCCCGGTGGAGAAGGGTTCCTAAGACAGAAGCCCAGGAAGCTTGACAAAGGGACAGTAGTGAAAATCCCACTTCTCTCGACCTCTCGGTGACCTCACTCAGAGGAATATCGATTTGGCCAGACCAAATTCCCCGTGCGTTATCAGCAGTACCGCTTTTCATCCGTGGAAGTTGGACCGGGTCAAATCCATCCAGCTCCCGCGTCCAGAATTCGACGGTAGTTGAAGGCAATGTAAGGACTTCATTCAAGAACTGCTCCATCAATGGAGCTGGAGGAAGACTGCGACCGTGGACAAGCTCTTCCGTCTCAAATAATAGACGCGCAACCGCCATGGCATCATACAGAGCATGGTGGCAGATGAAGGATAGGTAGGTTTCATCTTCTCGTGTGATGATCGCAAATGAGACTGGGGGTTCCAGTGAATCGATGGCTTCCCCGATACCCTCGGCATGGCGGGACACGCAGTCATCCAGTGTTCCCTGCGAGCAGTCCATCGACAACCACCGTGGCTGCCACCCTTCCAGTACGACTTGGGCAATAGCGTAACGGGTATTATTTGTCGACACAAAGCATGTCCGCATGATCCCATGCCTCTCACATATTAATCCCCAGCATCGCTTGGTTGCCTCCTGGTCTGAGCGAAGACGAAACAACATCCTATTAAGGTAAGACCGTCGATTTGATGAAGACGCCAGCATTCCTTCCTGGAGTGGCGTGCAAGGAAGAATGCGTTCAACTCGCTTGCCGTGGTTATGACACCTCGACCGAATGTCATTTTCAAACTCGTCAGAGAATACCTTCAAGCTAGTGCTAGAAGGTCCTTGGAGAGAACCGCGGGTATTTTCCATGGCTGCCGCTAGTCGAGCAATACACGAATTCTGAAGAATTACCGAAACTGTGATGCGCTTGTGGAGATGGTGTTGGAGTTGACGAGAAAGGCCAATCGCTGAAATTGAGTCGAGGCCAAGGCTGATGAATGGTGTCCATCTTCGAAGGTCGCCTATTCGCACGGAAAGGCTTGAGCATACGACATCCGCGATTTTCCGCTCATATTCCGTCCATTGCCCATCATCATGGGCCAACTCGAGAGAAGACGATGCTGTTTCGAGGTATGACTGCCCGAGGCTCTGAAATGTTTCCCGGAGCCAGGCCCTATCTAACTTGCCTGCCGGTGTGAGCGGTAACCGAGAAATAGGAATCAAGTAAGATGGGACCATGTATGGAGGGACTTTAGAGAAGAGGCTTTGGAATAATTGGGCGTGGACGATCTTCAGCTTATCATCTAGTTGGAGAGGTTCTACCTCCAAGAGTTCCTTTTGACCCTTGTCGGCGACGTAAAAAGAGGCAAGTTGATCAGGCAACGACTTTCCACGATTAACGGTGAGTGTGGCACAGTCTAGGACCCCACTTGTGAGCGTAATAACGTTGTTGATCTCATTGAGCTCGATCCGTTGTCCACGAAGCTTGATTTGATCGTCAACTCTACCAATGATCATTAGAGATCCATCCGGCAGCATTCTCCCAAGGTCACCGGACCGATACAGCCGGCCAAGTTTGGGGTGATGGATGAACTTCGACGATGTGAGGTCGGGCATTTCAAGATACCCCTGAGCGACTTGATCGCCACCAAAACAAAACTCGCCAGCGCTGCCGTACGGAACGATATCTTCACCATCTTTGTACAGAACGACGGCGGATGTGTTCTCAAAGGACCACCCCAAATGCTGGATTATGTCGTCCTGTCCCATCTTTTTCACTGTGCAGATATTTGTTGTCTCGGAAGGCCCGTAACCTTGGTAAAGCAGTTTGGCCCATCTTTTTGCCACGAGTTCCGTCATAGGTTCTCCTGAGGTGACAAGGAACTCGACGGCGGGAACGTTTGTAGGATCAACCAAGGACGCGACCGTAGGTGTCATGCTTAGGTGCGTTACCCCTAGGATCCTAATTGAAGACTCCAAGTCCTCGAACAAGGTGTCGTTCGTGGCGGAGCAAAGGCACATGCCTTGGGTCCAGGCGAAGAATATCTCAAAGACAGACACATCAAACGCCTGTGAGCAAGATTGCAGGAGCCTTGAATGTTTTGATACCGGGTATATTCTGGAGAGCACATCAAGATTACTGATGATGTTGAGTTGCGTGATGCAGACGCCTTTTGGGACCCCTGTGCTGCCCGAAGTGTAGATGATATTTGCAATGCGGGACGGGTCGGCAGGGATATCGAGGTTGGAATCATCGTAATCTCGAAAGTCTGCTACTTCGATATCTATTACCTGCAAGACCGGAACGTAGCGCTTCGTCATCGGGTATGATGCCGTGTCAGTAAGACACAAGCCAACTCCAGCCTGGGAAAATATTGTATCCACTCTTGCAGATGGTGTGCTCGGCAGTAAAGGGAGGTAAGAGCATCCAGCCTTAACTATACCGAGAATACCAGCGTAAAGCAGGACCGACTTCTCCATGATAATGGCGACTACGCTACCGAGTGATGCGCCGCCGTCCTGAAGACGCCTGGCGATCTGGTTCCCGAGGCTATTGAGCTGTTGAAACGAAACCGCTTCTGAATCCATCAGGCCATTATTGATTGCTCGAGCGAAGCATATAGCCGCTTTGTCCGGATTGCAGAGAGCTTGGGCTTCTATTGCCTTTGCCAGGTCCGGAATTCCACGTAGGGTTCTAGGATTCGTATTAAACTGAGAAAGCAGACTCGTGGGGACCGCGGGTCGGATCGAGGACAGTTCTTGGTCCAAATTATCGACAAGGTGCTGCACCACGAATTGCAATTGTTGTAGAAGCATCCCGGCTTGTTCGTCCGGGAATACATCGAGATGATACGTCAGTCGGCAGATAGCAGATCCTTCTCTTGGCTCTACTTCAACTAGAAGCTTCGTTTCAATGGCATCATAATGATTGACTTCGCGAATAGCCTGTTCCTGTCTGCCCTGGCTCCACAGAGATTCCTGGTAGACGAACAGCACATCGTAGAGCGGCTGGCCAGGCAAAATCCCACACGCCTTTTGGATCTCCGATAGGGGAAGTACGCTATGCGTCAGCGCAGCTCTGTTTGCCTCATGTATCGTCGCAAGGATATCCATAATCGTCCGCACGCGCGAGATATCGGCGCGCAACGGTACTGACGCGATGCATGGTCCCATGATTTCTTCAACCAGCGTCACTGGAATCGTTCTTCCCGAAGTAACGGTACCGATGACAATATCTTCATTCCCCACAAGCGAACTCCATAGCCATATGAGCGCTGCCTGGAAAAGAACTTGTGGACCAAATTCGAACTCCCGAAAGATTTTCTTTGTCCGTACTGGGTCCACGTTAATGACCGCTTCTTTGGATGCGGTAAGCCCTGACTCTAGCTTTGTAGCCGTCAACTTGGGGAAAGGAGGTGGCTGGTATCCGGCGAGATTCTCTGCCCAGAATCCCCTAGCAATGTCGCACTTTCCTAGGTAATCGGCCGAACCAACATAGGTGAGTACTTCCTTGAACTGTGGCCTTTGGTAGAGTTCCTCGTTCCTCGAGAGCTTGTTGAGATCTGCCAGCAACATATCAACCGTCCAACCATCGTAAAGTGCGTGGTGAACGTGGAGTAACAAGCCCCGTCCATCACTCTCCAATGGAGAAATCTGGACGCGGAAGGGACGAAGAAGATCCTTTTCTGCTCTGACCGTAAAGTCTCGATCAAGCTGGTCCACAATCGAGATCTGGTTTGATTCGAGCTCCTTCCAGAGCACCTGGAGAAACTGACCGCCGGAATAAACAAAACCAGTCCTGACGATATCATTCATCTCTGCGAGCTGAGAAACCCACGAACGTATCGACGCTTCCGAGAACTGCGCCGGGATAGTGATTTCGACCCAGTTGCAGTAGGCTCTAGGATTCGAAACAGTCTCCGCCAGCATTGAAATCTGCAGAGGCGTGCACGGAAAGACGCCCTCGACATCATGGGCTTGACTCTGAAGGGCCGGAATTGCCTCGATAGCATCAACTCCAAGCGGACTGAGGGATCCACGCTTATTACCAGCCCCAGACACCAACTTTTCCGCTTGGAGCGCCATAACGGTCTCGCGAAGGTAAGATATCGTTCTTGAGTTCAGTATCTCTACCGCAGAGATAGCGAACCCCACAAGTCGCAGAGCAGCCGCGAGTCTAATAGCGGTGATTGAATCAAGTCCTGACGTTGGAAGGTTTGTAGAGGGGCTAATCTCGACACCGAGTGTTTGTGAGAAAACTTGGCAGAGCTTCCGCTCCGTCTCATCTCTAAAGTCTACAGGAGCATGTTGATCCCGGTCTCGAGCTTCTTCGTAGTTTGCCACGAGGAGTTTGCGGTCAACCTTTCCGGACGGAAGTTGCGGGAATCTTTCCATGGGCACGATATCCCCTGGAACCATGAATGCAGGCAGCCATTCTTTGCAGGTCTCCTTAACCTGCACCCGAAGTCTATCAACTTCGTCGCCGGCGCAAAAAAGAACAAGTATGCTGCCAACAACGGCAGCAAGGGCGCTGTGACACCCCCGAGCGCGTAAAGCTGCCTGTTCGACCTCGCCTAGTTCGAGGCGTTGGCCCCGCAGCTTAACTTGGCCGTCAGAGATGCGGCCGAGGCACTCCATGGTCCCGTCGGGGTGGAACCGTGCCTTATCACCGGTTCGGTAAAGGGGCCCGTAGGGACTGTCGATGAACGATGCCGCGGTCTGTTCGGCGCGATTGAGGTAACCGCTAGCAAGCTGGAAACCACCAACAGCAAGCTCTCCAACTTCTCCTACGCCAAGAACATCCGGACACCGGTGATTAATGTCCCCGTCTGGTATCCGAAGAATAAATGCTGAAACGGTGTCTAGTGGAACTCCGATATTCCCTACTCTCGAGCCCTGCTCGAAAGCTGGCTGAATGGAGCAGTGTATGGCAGCCTCAGTCGGTCCGTACATTGCCCAGAGGATGCTTGGTAGGTCATCTCTGCTGGCAAATTCCTCCACGACGGGTTTTGTGAGCATTTCGCCGATCGTAAGGAGCAAGCGCAGGCATGGAGCGTCCTCGCGCGTCCGCAGAAGACTCCCGGCAACGGTTGGGGTGAGCTCACACGCATCCACGTCCATGCCTCTGATTACGGCAGGGAGGTCGTTCAGCATCTCAGGTCTACTGCAGCTGACCAGCGTCCTCCCGCGAAATAGGGGAAAGAATATCTCAAAGACGGAGACATCAAACGTGGGTGCAGCGAATTGGAGAAATCTGGAAAATTCAGGGATGTGTCGGTTGTGGGCCAAGAGACTCTGAGTTGCTGCCGTGTGAGAAACCCCGACCCCTTTCGGCGTTCCCGTAGATCCCGAAGTATACATGACGTACGCTAGGTCTGTTGGCAGTGGCACCCGCGCTAGGTTTGGGGTTTGTCCACGCGCTTGGGCCTGGAAATCATACTTGTCAAGCAAGACGAGGGTCGAGGCCGGAGAGCCATCCTGCGGAATCCTCGAGGCAAGTTCTGACGTACACAGCACCACTTTTGCCGATACGTCCTTGAGGATGAACTTGACTCTCTCGGCGGGGGCATCTAGGTTGAGTGGGCAGAATGCACCGCCGGCTTTCAGGATGGAGAGAAGTGCAACGTAGAGATTAATGCCCTGCGGAGCTAGAACGGGGACAACGAACGGCGTATGCTCCTCAAGGGGGTGTGCAGCGGTCGCTATGCTCGCTGCAAGTATGTCCGAAACCTCGTGAAGCTCCTCGTAGGACATTGAGCTTCTCGATCCGTCCGGGTGCTGGTAGTCAATGGCCACGAAGCTCCCTTCTGTATACTTGGGGATCAGCCCGTGAAGCAGCTCGGGGCCGGCTACCCTAGACGGCGGGTGATTCAGTATGGCTAGCGAAGGCATGGTTCGCTCATGTGTAAACCCTATGGCTCGCGGCTGGCAGTAAACGTCTCTCACGAGTCGAGTATCAGAGGCGACGGTTTCCTGCGGATCGACGAGCATAGCTGGATGTCCTAGGTCCAGAATTCGTCCCCCTGTATATCACTACACCCACCTTTGAGAGTATGGTATTGGATTCGAGCTTGCATCTGCAAGGACCTAGGTAGGTCGCAAATCGGCGAAAGTGGATTGGACGAAACCCCACGGCTTTGAACGAGTTAGAAGGTCCGGATTTGTTTGGGAGGCCATTCATTGGGGGGACGTTGCTTTTTCTTCCAACGGGATGGCGCACCTTCTCCGTTTTCAACAAGGTGCCTTGCCCGGACGTCCGTTTCAAGTCAGATGTCGCAGGGTTATGTAGACTCATGTGCTCTGTTATTTCCTGGTAACCGCGGAGGCTGATAAAATCGCCAGCTGACCACGGATGAGTCCCACTCGAACATTTGGGGGGTCGCCCACTGGGGCTTACTGGGGTATTAGGTACCTAAGTAGGCAGTGGCGAGATTGTGTTTCCGTAATAGAATAAGTTACCCCCCTAAGTTGCGAAGAGGGGCAGCAAGGAAGGGGGGGTTCGTGTGGGGGTAGTTACTTGTGTGAATGGGCCGGGATTAAGTTGGGGGTCCAGGGCTGGTGTCGGTCGGTTCGTGCGGAGGTAGTTCAAGGGATGGAATAGGGTGTTGCTGATTGATGGGTAAACTGTGATGTCAAGACGCCAAATCGCCTACTTGGTTCCTTATTCGACGTAGGCCGTGGCGCAAAGAGTCTCGAGCAAGAAGCGGGCGGGTGCCAGTAGATAAAATCTTAGGATCTGTATCGGCCCACCGGCCCCTAACGGGTTTAAAAAGAACTATAGAAAAAGGTTGTTGCTGGAGAGAACATTGCGTCACGGCATGCGACGGGATTGGGCTTACAAACGTGGGTCCCCATAGAAATGTTACTGTAGGTACGTATCCTTCGGTCATTAG
>Ga0164242_10007139_pt1 | contig 12235 bp, 8 predicted proteins | sample OricomgcompostMG_FD_108783 | JGI IMG/M metagenome (GOLD analysis project Ga0164242, IMG submission 108783) | Miracle-Growth compost microbial communities from Emeryville, California, USA - Original compost - Miracle growth compost (MG) ... | reverse complement strand
CTATGCCCGTCTGGCCGCGTTACTGACGGCCGCGGTCCTGCAGTGCGATGAAACGAAGCCCACCTGCAACCAATGTGCCAAATCGCGTCGCCAATGCCCTGGCTACAAGGACGACTTCGACCTGGTCCTGCGCAACGAGACGAAGGCGACCGAACGGAGGGCCAAAAAGGCGGGGAAGAAAGCTATCACTCAAAGGAGTGGAGAGAAAGGGCAGCAGGTCCTCTCCTTCGAATCGTCTACAGCCACGAGCAGCCTCTCACCACCATTCCAAGGCGCTGTCAAGTCGCCACTTGACCTGGCTATTTCTCCCATGCTCGCAATCCCCGCCGAGACACACGCGTCATGCCACTTCATGTCAAACTTCGTCCTCGTTCCCCGTCAGAATACAACTTCAGGCTTCCTGGATTATCTTGAACCCTTGTTAAGGTCACCAGAGGGGAAAGCCCGCCATATGATGCATGCGTTCAATGCTTGCGCCCTGGCTTCCATGGGTAATCGAATTAAAGCCTACGAAGCCGACTTCTGCACTCGCGCCCACGACGAATATATCAAAGCTATCCAGGAGACAAATATTGCTCTCAGACACCCGGAGGCTTCCAAATCGGACGCAACCCTAGCGGCTGTTTTGTTAATGGGAATGTTCGAGGTTGGTCATCCCCGGATAGGAGAGAGAAACGTGGCGAGACAGAGAGGGCTAATGCTGGTGTAAGAACATCACGGCTAGTAAGCCTGCCGATTTTGCGTGGGGATCACACATCGAAGGTGCTATCCAAATAACGAAGGCACGCGGGCGGAAGCAACTGCGGACCAAAACCGGGCTACTCCTGTTTATTGCCGTCCGCACACAAGTCGTATGCCTGTTCGACTCGTTTACCCCATAGCGCCACTTCCGCCGCTAACCCGCTGTTTTAGATGGTCCATTCGCTCTCTACCAGTCGGGCGCCCGCTATGGGAGCTGAATGGTGGATTACTGATGCCGTCAAGAATGAGCGTGCCGCTGCTTGCCTGCGTATTTGCCTTAAGGCGGCCGAGGTCCGTGCCGAGGTCACTCGGATGATGGCGACTCTCACACGAACTCCAGAGAACATAGACTTGGCCCTCGCTATTATCCGACGAGCCCAGTTGCTCGACCAAGAAGCCGTTGCTTGGATGGAGTCTCTGCCGGAGGCATGGCAGTGGAAGACGCTGTGCTGGGAGGACCACGTCCCCGGCGGGGACTACGGCAAGGCCGAGGTTTTCCCTGGTCGCGTTGACGTCTATAATGATTTCTGGATCGCCAGTATCTGGAACCTAACCCGCACTGCCAGGATGATTCTCGCAACCACCACCATCCGGTGCGCGGCTTGGGTCTGCTCGCCCATGAACTACCGGACAACGCCCGAGTACGCCACGGCCTCGCGCATCGTTGCTGACATGGTCACCGACATCATCGCCTCCGTCCCATACCACCTTGGCTGGCATAGGAAGAGACAACATCTTTTCGACAACCTGGAGCTATCCGGATTTGCGTGTGGCGAGGAAGACTCGACCAAGGGGCTTCCAGGGTACTTCTTGACATGGCCACTCGGGTGCATTATCACCCAGGACCACGTCACTGATCCCCAGCGCCAGTGGGTGTCCGGGAGGCTTCGGTATATCGGAGATGAGTTGGGGCTCAAATATGCCCATATCCTCGCCGATGTGAGTTTACAATCCCGGGCGTACTGACCTCCTATCAGGGGACGACAATATCGGTACTAAGCTAATGGCCACCTTAGATGCAACTCCGAATCCCATCGATGCTGATCCGCTTTGACGCCCTCTTGGCACAGCCGGATTCCCAACGATCGGGTGACATTGCAAAGCTCTTGTCTGGAACGCTAGCCCCGCCCCCTCTGGCGCACACTATGGCGCAACAGCAGCTGTATAATGCCAGACGAAGTCTCCAGCAATAGCGACGGAAGCTTCTCTCAAAACAAAAAAAAAAAAACGAAAAAAAAAAGCCCCCGGAGACTAGGTGGCTCTAGTAAATGGACTCCTCTGATGTTGTCCAAACGGCCCAAATCAGACCGATCGTGGACATTCAGCACACAAAGAGTAAACCGGTCGACGCACACCGTCACGCTGGTGGCTCATGGTTATACTTACCCTTGCCTCGATTCTACCGTGGCGAGCACCAGGGAGGGCCGCCTAAGAAACAGGATCCTACCTGGGTTGTGTGCCATCAGTGTCGAGGCTATCACACATAGCACGCTTTGCGAAGTCGTAGCCGTTGCCCTGGGGTTTGTTCCGGCTGCTCATATCCAATTCCGAGAGTGTTATGCCTCCCAGACGGAGAAGGGCATCCTGGCGAACCCTGCGCGCGAGAGAGAGAGAGAGAGAACGCGACAAGGGCGCTATTATGTGTGCCGTAAGCATGCGGCCGCAGGCTTCAGAGCCGGGCGAAATTGCGCGCCGGACGGTCAGTGCGGTCTCGTCATCCCACCCCGGTCCGGGTAGGCTCATTTCTTTTGCCTACTAAGGAAGCATGCAAGTTGCATTTGTACGAAGTTTCAAGAGATGAAGGGATTATGCCGATGGCAGTGGGATATTAGCGGCTGTGCAAAGATAGCCTACACAACCAATATAAAATGCCAAATGCTACATTTTTCGTGCATTCCTAATTTCGCACCGGAGCCAGACGTCTACTCTGGTACTATACACATCAACAACGGCAATACTTTACGCCTCCAGATTCCCTCGCGTCCTCATCAGTACCATATCTGACAGAAGCATGTTACGCGTGTTGCTAGAAAATCAATCATTATGAACTCCATCCAGCCTTGGGGCCCTACCACTCGAGGACCCCTTCGTCTAGCAGGGGTATCTTGAATCCATACTTTCATCCCGTGTGGCGTTCGTTCGTCCGAAAAGGCTGGCTTGCGGGCCAGAGTCGCTTCCTGTCCCTATCTCCTGTCCATCCAACTTGCGTTAGTCAAATCCGCGCGCCATCAGGGTTGCGACAAGATCACGGGTTGCATACTTCTTCTTCGCCTGCTCCTTTTCCTTCTCGTTGCTCGCTAGATTCCATGCCTTGACGACCCAACCCTGGGTCGCGTCAACGTAACTCTCATTCTTGATATCCTTGACCCCGACTTTCATGCCGTCCCTCGTGAAGACAACGTTCTTGTTGCTCATCCGCTCGCTCGCCTTCTCGCGGATCTTGTTTACTGAAACATATATCTGGTAGCCGATCCAGGCCGTGACACCGACGAAGAAGAGCGTGATGATCAACGGAAGAAGCTGTCTGGGACAGGTGGGATTGAGAGATTAGCGGGGTTGCGCTTGGGTCGCATCAAGAGGGAAGGAGACTATCGAGATCTGGTCCTCACCTCACCGTGGACGGCGGTGGTTGCGGCTTCGATTTGCCCCACGCCATGCCGGAATGTTTGATAGGGGATCAGGCTCTGGGAAAGGAGGGGTGTATTCTCTGTCGGGTTTGCGGCGCTTCGATCTTGCTGTACCAGTTGATCGCCCGTGTGACAGAATTGGTAGTTGCAAAGTGAGAATGAGAGGATTCTCCAGCTACGCAATTACACCTAGACAAGACGGGAAGGACGAGAGGGCGAAAGAAACGAGCGACGTGGGAGGATTAAACCAAAAAAAGAGGTGTGAGTTGCTGCTGCTCGAAATTTAAGGAGACGCGACCAGCAGGAGGCATTCGGCCAGTTGATCCCCGCTTACGTGCAAGGAGCAGTTCAACAGCTAACACTAGTGGGGGAGGGAGCCAAGACAGAGGTGGGCCCGTGCGTGCGTTATGTAATTAATCTCCTGGTGGCCCGCAGTTCCTAACCAAAAGAAGAGGAACTCGACGCGTATTCTTCAGGTTTAGCTTCAGTTTGCGTACATCAACGCACGTGCCTGGTCATGTGGATGATTCGCTTGGTGGCCTTTTTGACGACCTGGAATTGTGGACAGCTCTCCCGGCAAACCACATTGCTGAACTCTCAGGTTGCAGCCTTGCGAAATGGCGTCCCCCCCAAACTAAAAGCGTCATCGCCTCGATCCAATTCCCCTAACTCTTGTCGGTATCTTTGTTGAGGACAGCCTGTCTCGTTCAGCTGTCTTGTCTCCCGCCTCTGGTCGTCTCCCGTGCATCCCCCGCGCGGAGCAAGCTCAGAGCTGCCACCTTTCAAACCTTCATATTTAGAGCTCCAAGCTCCTCGCCCCCGCCTCCCAATCTCTTCCAGCTAGCTCCAACCCAACTTCTTCTACGTAGAAGTTTATAGTTTGGAGGTTATTTATAACTCAACTCAACCACCCGGGCGCAAGATATCAAACTAGTCACATCGGTCACCGAGCGAGATCATCCAGGATAGACGAACCCATCATGTCAGCTCCCAACGAAGGCTACGGCCAATATCCGGCGCCGGCACAGCAGTACGGCGAGCCATCTCCGTATCCGGAGCAACCCCAAGGCTACGAGAACCAGCCATCACCCCCACCACAAGCAACCGCCCACCATGCCCCGGACGCGGGGCGCAAGAAGAAGAGGGCCTATGCAGCCGGGGCGTTCGATGTAGGCGCCGGGGGCAACGCCGCCGCCGCAGGACAGCTGGCCGGCGCTGCTCCATTTGGAGCCCCGCAACCTCTTGCCCCGGGTTACGCAGGCTACCCTCAGCAGGACCCGCAGGCGGCCGCATACAACGCCCCGGCCCTTTCTCCGGGATATGGGGGGATGCCGCAGCCCGGCGCTCCCGTCGCCGGTGCTGTAGGCTACCAGGCCCCAGAGCCCTACTACCCGACGGCCGGTGCCCCTCCAGGTGCGCCTGTCGGGCCTGGCGGCGTCGCCGGACTGACCGCTGGTGTCTCGGGTATGCAATTGGGCCCGGGCCAGCAGGCCGTCCAGCCAGCACCTGCTCAGGCTCGGCCGATTGCGCTGAACCAGCTCTACCCGACAGATCTTATCAATCAGCCATTCAATGTTTCGGAACTGGACCTTCCACCCCCACCAATCATCCTACCCCCTAACGTGAGTCGTCCCGAGCTGTTCCCCCCCGTAACCCCCTGGCCGTACGTGCTAACAGCCGCCTTGCAGTCGAGTGTCACGCCCTCTCCAGATGCGAACTGCCCGCCCAAATACGTTCGTTCCACCATCAACGCTGTGCCTACTACACACGGCCTCCTTAAAAAGTCCAAGCTACCGTTTGCGCTGGTCATCCAGCCGTATGCGGCTCTACACGACATGGACGATCCGGTACCCGTGGTCCAGGATCAAGTCATCTCCCGGTGCAGGAGATGCCGGTCATATATCAACCCTTACGTCACCTTCTTGGACCATGGGCACCGGTGGCGGTGTAACATGTGCAATCTCACCAACGATGTTCCCCAGGCCTTCGACTGGGATGCTGCCGCCCAGAAGAGTGTGGACCGATGGCAGCGGTACGAGCTGAACCATTCGGTGGTCGAGTTCGTCGCACCCCAGGAGTACATGGTCCGGCCCCCTCAACCCCTCGTCTACCTCTTCCTATTCGACGTGAGCTATGCCGCCGTCTCTACCGGCCTACTGGCCACGAGCGCCCGGACAATCCTGGATAGCCTTAATAGGATACCGAACGCCGACCGGCGCACTCGTCTCGGATTTATTGCGGTTGATTCGAGCTTGCATTACTTCTCGGTGCCCAAGGACAGCGAGGAAGGGGGCGAAACCAGCATGTTGGTTGTGAGCGATCTAGACGAGCCCTTCCTCCCCGTTCCGCACGAGCTGCTAGTGCCCCTCACCGAGTGCCGCCAGAGCATCGAGAATTTCCTCACCAAACTCCCCGACATGTTCGTCAACAACCAGAACAACGGCTCTTGCATGGGTTCGGCGCTGAGATCAGGTCACAAGCTCATCTCACCCTTGGGTGGAAAGATCGTTGTTTTGAGTGCATCGCTGCCAAACGTTGGGTACGGCAAGCTGGAGATGAGAGAGGATAAAAAGCTTCTAGGCACGTCCAAGGAGAGCGGGCTCCTACAGACCGCCAACAGCTTTTACAAGAGCTTCGCCGTGGAATGTTCTAAGAACCAGGTCTCGATCGACATGTTCCTCTTCTCTTCGCAATACCAGGACGTCGCTTCTCTAAGTAACCTCCCGAGGTACACAGGCGGCCAGACCTGGTTCTACCCCGGCTGGAACGCAGGTCGGCCCGAGGATGCTATCAAATTTGCTTCGGAATTTAGCGACTTTTTGTCCTCAGAGATCGGCCTGGAGGCTGTCCTCCGTGTCCGCGCAACGACGGGGCTTCGCATGAGCACTTTCTACGGCAACTTCTTCAACCGGAGTTCAGACCTGTGTGCGTTCCCGGCCTTCCCCCGAGACCAGTGTTACGTTGTGGAGGTCGCGATTGATGAGACGCTATCCAAGAATCTCATCTGCCTCCAGACGGCCGTGTTGCACACGACATGCAACGGAGAGCGCCGGATCAGGGTCATGACGCTGGCGCTCCCGACCACAACGAACCTAGCCGACGTGTACGCTTCGGCCGACCAGTGCGCCATCACAACCTACTTCAGCCACAAGGCCGTCGAGAAGGCATTAAGCGGCGGCCTGGACGCGGCAAGGGATTCACTGCAGAGCAAGATCACAGAGCTGCTGCAGACGTTCAGGAAAGAGCTTGCCGGCGGCAGCATGGGCGGAGGGCTTCAGTTCCCGTCCAATCTACGTGGCCTGCCGGTCCTCTTCCTCGGTTTGATCAAGAACGTGGGCCTGAGGAAGTCGGCCCAGATCCCGTCGGACCTTAGGTCGGCGGCTCTCTGCCAGCTTTCCACGCTTCCACTGCCGCTACTCATGCAGTACATCTACCCGCATATGTACTCACTTCACGATATGCCGGACAACGTAGGGATCCCGGACCCGCAGACTGGCCACATTATCCTCCCCCCGCCGCTCAACCTCTCGTCGGAGCGACTGGTCCCCTACGGTCTCTACCTTATCGACGACGGGCAGACGCAGTTCCTCTGGGTCGGGCGCGATGCCGTGCCGCAGCTGCTAGCCGACGTGTTTGGCGTGGCGGACCGGACGCAGCTGCACGTCGGCAAGGCGACGATCCCGGAGCTCGAGAACGACTTCAACGAGCGGGTCCGGGCCGTGGTGCAGAAGAGCAGGGACTACAAGTCCCAGGGCGTGGGCAGCATCATCTTCCCGCATCTCTATATCGTGCGCGAGGATGGCGAGCCCAGCCTCAAGCTGTGGGCGCAGACGTTGCTGGTGGAGGACCGGGTCGACCAGGGGTTGAGCTTCCAGCAGTGGATGGGCTCGTTGAGAGAAAAGGTGAGCTAGGCAAACAAACCCGACGCCCTTTAATGCGGACGACGCATGAGCATGAGAGCGTGAACATCAGCATGAGCATGACGCTAACGATAATGTCTACTCTATAGGTTGTCCAGTAAGAAAATCAGACATGTGTGCGGCGGCAGCGCTACAAATGGGAGGAAGGTAGACGTTTGAAGGCACGGTCAAATACATAGAGTCTAGTTAGTGGTGTAACTCGGCAGATGTTTTAATGAAGTGATGTGAGAGCCGAGAGCCAGCCATCTTTGCTTGACATGATGTGCTTTTGGGTATACAAGCTTTTTATCGCGATATCTCAGTTCTCATTTCTGTTTGTTTTTGCCGCCCATTCCGCAAAACCAGGCGACTTATCTACTATGTCTTACGAGGTTTACGGGATGTGAGGAAGTCCGGGAGGGAAACGGTCCTCGGAAGGTATCCGAATCAGCGTTTTCAGGCCCCTCGAGTAACCCGTAGTGAAGTTGGAAACCCGGGATACTTGGTGATCATTGCGCGTAAACCCTGCGAGGTACGGTGGGGTTCTTTATGCGGCAGTGTTGTGACCCGATCCTCCAGAGGTGATTGCAAGCCACCCATTTGTTCCCATCTGCTGCTCTTGATACACGACACTTCACACTTACTTGTAGGAGGTTCTATTTTTAGGCATCTTCAACAGGATTTCGGAAGTTGGTTGGCAGGTTAATGATTGTTCCTAGTGTTGGTAGCATATACGTACTATTAGTGAAGGTTGGTTGAAGAGAGAGACCCAGCCGCCAATATAGTGTGTACATGTATAGTGTGCAAAGTGTGACACTGGTCGCAGTGAAGGGTTGGGGTTCTGGGAAGAATTACTCGGGTGACGACTCGGCAATGTGGGGATGGAGAGGCAGTCACATCAGCGCCAACCTCTAGTTTTGGTGAAACACACGCCCCGTTTCCGAGGCCGGCGCCTATGTGAGGCGGTGGTTGGACAGAGCAGTCCCCCCTCCCCCAACGGTAAAGGCCTGGATTTGTGGATGGGTTTCTTGGTTTGTTGAAACCATGGTGCCGACAAGGGGGTGAAGAAAACCGACAGGGTGCCGCCGTAAAAGGGGACAGGGTGAGAATGACGAGGGCCCGTGCAGTCTACACACCCTTGACACCCCACTTTGTTCCTCAGGGCCAGAGGCCAGAAGCACAGAGGTAATTACAGTAGGTACCTATGCGTACCTAGGTAGGTGTACAGTAGTACTTGGATACCAAGGTGTAAAGCTCAAGACAACTTTGAATCCTCGAACTTCAGAATCAGCGGGGTTTGCGGGTTCGGATAGGTGGACCTTTCTAATACAATCAACATTTTAAACTTTCTTCTACTTTTCTTCGACTGTTAGATGTACCTAGCTTTCCAGTCCCTCGACTTTGTTTGTACCTAGGTGGCCTTTAGCTTCAAAACGGGTAGCCCCGTTGGAGCTTGCCGCCCTGGCCAGAAGTAACCGTAGTGGAGGTACCCCGAACCGGAAGCACCGACCAAGAAGCAGCCTCACCCTTTGTTACGTACCTCTAACCGGCCCAGGTACCTGTCGGTGCTGTGCTTGACTGCCGTAAATAGAGGTACCCTTGTCCCCTTGCCTGACATCTCCGGATGACCCCTCTTCCATTCGTCGATCCCCTCCAATGTATCACCCACCTATCAATTAAGTCCCCTCACTCACTCCTGAGAACACACACACTCTCTCACACTGGCTCCCCTCCATCTGGCCGTGTCGCTCGCTCGCACCCTCCCGCCCCTCAATCACGCATCTATTCCTCCCTTTTTTTTTTGCGGGTTTTAAACTACGATCCGCGAATCCTCACCGGTGCGCCAGTCTGTCGATACTTTCATCTAAACCCAGGTACACGTCTTTAGAGAAGCTAGGCGTGTTCTTGATCAGCGCAACAAACTACCCGTTCGAGACCAAAAGCGGGGCACTCCTGTCACTCCTTGTCGCAAGGAACACCCAGCTTGCTTAACCCTTCCCCTCCCCCTCCACAAACCCCTCCTCCTCTTCGATAGCAACTTCCGCACAGCTTCGCCTCGGAATACTGCACAGGTCAGTTACACATCTCCTCCTCCTCCTCTTCCTCTTCCTCTTCCTCTTCCTCTCCCCGTAGTAGATCGCACACAGCCGCGCGATCCAGCAGGGCTCTCCGTCCGACTGCCTGACCTCCCCCCACTACCGGGCAAACCCGTCCTGTGCTTGTCCCTGCTTGCATTCTCGCATGCCGTCTGGCCCTGTGCAGAGGAGAGACCGGACGAAGGAAGTGTCTGATCGCCCTGCATACCGACCCCCTTCCTCGCTCTTAGGTACCTGATCTCCATCTCCATCTCCTGGACTGAGCAGCTTCTGGAAGCTCTCTTCCGCCCATCCTGATCATCCGTCAACTTGTTCTCGAACAATTCGACCCGCTCCCCCGTGCCAAGGAGACTATTAACCCACGGCCAACTGCTGAGACTTGCCGCCCAAACACCACACAGACGAGCCTAATTATCATCTTTCATCTGTGCATACCTGCGCACGCCACTTTCTACATACCTCTCTCTGCATACCTCTTGTCTTTCTGCACATGTTCGTTGCCTGCAGAAGCCCGGCGCCGCTAACCCAGTTTCTTCCTCTCGTTAGGTGAACCGCCTTATCAGTTGCCAACTCGGCGCCAAATCCGTAACCAACGACAAAAGAACTTAGGCCCCAACGAAGCGCTCGGCGCCGTCCAAGGTCACCTTTCTCTCTGACCTGCGCCGTTGCTCTAATAGCCAACTATCCCCGGTAGGACCATTGCTTCCCCCCCAAATACCCTTGCCCTCCCCCAGGTTCTAACAACTCCTTCAGATCCAGGCCCGAGCGGGACTCAGACAATTCTTGACACTCCTGGCGATAGTTCCAGCCCTGCAGCAACCCACAGATCCACGACGCAGCATTTTCGTCCGGTCTACAAATCCTACCTCGTCACCCCCATATTTTCTAGCCCCCAGGCATCCTATCCAATTCCTACATCGCCGTCGCCGATTTTTCTACAGATACCCATCCACCGCGCGAAACCATCCCGTCGTCTCACAAGTAGGAACGTGCCCAGGTACTACTCTGGTTCCGGTCATCTCAACACCAAACGACTCTGACGGTGGTACATCGTCACCGGATCCTATCTTGAGTGCGACTATCATTTAAGACCGGTCACACCCCCTTACCTCCACTGGTGCCGACCAGCCATCCGACTTTCCATCCTCCTAGCCAGCCATGTCGCGCTCCAACCCGCCGAACGCGCAGGGTTCGAGGAAGATCTCCTTCAACGTCAGCGAGCAGTATGATATCCAAGATGTTGTTGGTGAGGGCGCCTATGGCGTCGTCTGGTAAGTTACTCCACGCCGCGACCTACGCTCCCGTTCCTAATCGCATATTCAGCTCGGCCATTCATAAGCCGTCGGGCCAGAAGGTCGCCATCAAGAAGATCACCCCTTTCGACCACTCCATGTTCTGCCTCCGAACCCTTCGGGAGATGAAGCTTCTCCGATATTTCAACCATGAGAACATCATCTCCATCCTTGATATCCAGAAGCCCCGGAGCTACGAGAGCTTTAACGAAGTCTATCTGATCCAGGTACGAGGCACTCCGTAATCTGCCCTTTGCTACGGGGCAAACAAGGAGTTGCCAAAATTAATAGTTCGGTGACTCTTAGGAACTCATGGAGACGGATATGCACCGTGTTATCCGCACTCAAGACCTGTCAGACGATCACTGCCAATACTTCATCTACCAGACTCTGCGTGCTCTGAAGGCCATGCACTCAGCCAATGTCCTGCACCGCGACTTGAAACCTTCTAATCTACTCCTGAATGCCAATTGCGACCTGAAAGTGTGTGACTTCGGCCTGGCCCGCTCCGCTGCCTCTCAAGAGGACAACTCGGGCTTCATGACGGAATATGTCGCAACCCGCTGGTACCGCGCGCCCGAGATCATGTTGACCTTCAAAGAGTATACCAAGGCCATCGATGTGTGGTCGGTTGGCTGCATTCTTGCAGAGATGCTTAGCGGCAAACCTTTATTCCCGGGCAAGGATTGTAGGTGCATACCCGGGGAAACCAACCCGTCCTAAGCTAACATCTCCACCCTAGACCACCACCAGCTTACACTGATCTTGGATGTCCTCGGAACGCCGACCATGGAGGATTACTACGGGATCAAGTCTCGACGCGCCCGAGAGTATATCCGATCCCTACCGTTCAAGAAGAAGGTCCCCTTCCGAACCCTGTTCCCCAAGACGTCCGACCTCGCGCTTGACCTGCTCGAGAAGCTTCTCGCATTCAACCCTGTTAAGCGCATTACGGTTGAGGAGGCTCTCAAGCACCCATATCTCGAGCCATACCACGACCCCGATGATGAGCCGACGGCCCCGCCCATCCCCGAGGAGTTCTTCGACTTTGACAAGCACAAGGACAACCTGAGCAAGGAGCAACTGAAGCAGCTTATCTACCAGGAGATCATGCGGTGATTTGGACCCGTGGGTATCTAGAAGGGCAACTTTCTCTATCTGCAACCCCTTTGTCGGATTTACGATGGACAGTTCTCCGCATGCTCTCCCCCAACCGTGGCTTCGGAGGCGTTGGTGGTGTATATTGCGCAGGAGTTGCATAAGAAAAAAATTACTTCAGGCAATCTGGAAAGGATGGAAACTGGTTTCCATACTTGTGTCTCTTTCATGAGTCTATTTTACCCTGCCCACTGCGACTCTCTATGTGTGAACTTTTCTCTCTATGCGGGCCTGATGGGCTAGAGGCTCGCCCGCGCCCGCGCGTGTGGAGCAGCGATGGAATGGGAATCATGTTGATGGCGACCTGGATGTAGAGTTTGTCGGATCTTTTAAGTGTGTTGGTCTATTAGAGGACGCTGCGCGAAGTGTGTGGCACGGAGAGCCCCGGCTGGATCAACGACGGTGAAAACAGGGGCTGACGG